>RCNC010000867.1_pt1 | contig 19949 bp, 17 predicted proteins | sample 2041301 | NCBI WGS metagenome assembly RCNC01 (sample SAMN09708231, study PRJNA481090) | Marine sediment metagenome, whole genome shotgun sequencing project. | biome: marine sediment; feature: ocean; material: sediment; isolation source: Sewage treatment plant 13A marine sediment (STP13A) ...
GAAATGGAGAAATATCTGGCTGCTTTTGAACAGAAATATGCTAGCTCAAAACCAGTGATCGACCGCGCCAAAAAATTCATCCCCGGCGGAGTTCAGCACAACCTGGCTTTCAACTATCCTTTTCCCATTGTATTCGACAGGGCTGAAGGAGCATATCTTTATGACAAGGACGGGAACAGGCACATTGACTTTCTCCAGGCCGGAGGACCTACGGTACTGGGAAGCAACCATCCGATGATTAAGGAGAAGATCCTTCATTTGATCAATACCACAGGCCCTTCCACAGGATTATTCCATGAATATGAGCTGAAAATCGCAGAGTTCATCTGTACACATATGCCGGGAGTTGACATGTTCAGGATGCTGGGCAGTGGTACTGAAGCCTGCATGGCCGCCATCCGGGTAGCCCGGCTTGCCACCGGGAAGAAAAATATCATTAAGATCGGGGGAGCTTACCATGGGTGGAGCGACAGCCTGGTCTACGCATTAAGAATTCCCGGTACTGCAGGATTTGATGCTCACGGGATCCCCAGAGCTTCCAGAAAATATACCCAGGAGGCCTTCCCCAACAACATCAGGTCACTGGAGAAGAGGCTAAGAATGAATCGGCTTACCGGAAAGGGAACTGCGGCGGTAATTCTGGAACCCATGGGGACTGAGAGCGGAACCCGACCCGTTGATTTCAATTACAACCGTGAAGTGAGGGCGCTTTGTGATAAATATGAAACATTGCTCATATTTGATGAGGTGGTGACCGCATTTCGAATAGGGATCAGTGGAGCACAGGGTTATTTTGATGTCTTACCTGATTTAACTGTTTTTGGAAAGGTGGTGGCAGGAGGTTATCCTGCCGCAGGAGGATTGGGAGGTTCCCGGGATCTAATGGAGTACTTGGCAGCCGGACTGCAGGCCGGGAAAAAGCGCGCCATGGTGGGAGGCACCCTGGCGGCCAATCCGCTAAGCTCAGCAGCCGGTTACTATACCATGGTAGAGATCGAGAAACAGAATGCTTGTGAGAAGGCCGGAGCAGCAGGCGACAGGCTCACAGAGGGACTCCAAAAACTAATCGGCAATTATAACCTGCCCTATGTGGCCTACAACCAGGGATCAATCTGTCACCTGGAGACTTCGGGCACCATGTTCCTGCCGGTGAATATGAAACGTCCATGGACCATTCCGAAAACACTTAAGGAGATAAAAATCAGAAAGCACATGATGGAAGAGATGGGCGCTGCCTATATGATGGAGGGTATTGTGACCCTGGCCGGCAGCAGGATGTACACCAGCATGGCAGACACCGATGAGGTGATTGATGAAGCATTGGAAGGATTTGAAAGGGTATTTCAAAAAATGTAAATATTTCCCATGGATGGCTATGTGATCGCCCACGATGTGGGTACCAGCAGTGTAAAAACAGCCCTGATCAGCGATCAGGGCAAAGTGGTCGCTCATGCTACTTCAGCCTATGGGTTCACCTGTCCCAAGCCTGGTTGGATGGAGCAAAATCCGGAAGATTATTGGAATGGATCTGTGCTTAATACCCGGGAGATTCTTCAGCTTAGCCAAATTGATCTGCAAGGCTTAAAGGGGATTGTTTTCTCAACACAAGCCATGGGCATCATTCCCCTGGACAGCAAAAATAAGCTACTGAACCACAATATCACATGGGTAGACGGCCGGGCTGAGGAACAGGCCAGATGGCTTATGAATCTGCTGGGAGGGAAAAGGGTATTTGAGAAGATGATTGGCTTGGAAATCACAGGGAAAGATGTCATTCCTAAACTCCGATGGCTTAAGCAGAACGAGCCTGATCTCTATGCAAAAACGGAGACCATCCTGGACGTGAATGGCTACCTGAAATTTCGGGCCACCGGGAAAAAAGTATTTGAATGGTCGGGCGCCTGTTCCTATGGATTTAACCTGAAAAAAAAGGATTGGGAGCGTCTTCTTTTTAAAATTGCCGGAATCGATATCCGTAAACTTCCACCACTGGTTCGCTCCACCGATGTGGTTGGAACCTTAAGCCCGGAAGCAGCAACAGAACTTGGACTCTCTACAGACATTCCTGTATATGGAGGGTGCGACGACACACAGGCTGCAGCCATTGGCTCGGGCTCCACAGGAGAGGGTGAGGCTCATATCTACCTGGGGACCTCAGCCTGGGCAGGTGTGACCACCAGTAGGTCATTGAAACATAAAAACGGGGCTGTGATCCTTCAGTCGGCCGATGCGGCTAAAAATCTGCTGGTGGGAATCACTGAGTCGGCTGGCTCCAACCTGGACTGGCTCATTGAGAAGTTTTATAAATACGAAAAAAATGATCCGGCCGTAGAAGATATCTTTTCCTTTATCAACAAAGAAACAGAAGGAGTGCCTCCCGGCTCAGATCACCTGATCTTTACTCCCTGGCTGCTTGGAGAGCGCTGTCCTGTAAGTACGACCACCACCAGAGGAACCCTTTTTAATGTGGGACTGGAACATACCCGGGGCCACTTTGTAAATGCACTGCTGGAGGGGGTAGCCTACAACCTGAAATGGATATTTGAAAATTACCAGCGGGACTTTGGCTTTTTACCTGAAAAAATCACGGCCATAGGTGGTGGATCGGTCAATGAGCGCTGGATGCAGGGCATTGCCAACATTACAGGTAAGACCATTGAAACCCTGACACAACCCACCATGGCAGGCGCACTTGGTGCAGCATCCTGCGCTTTTGTGGGATGTGGGATTTTTCAAGATTTCCACCAGGTGAAACAGTGCATTGAGGTCAGGAGTAGCTATTCCCCCGATCCTGCATACACTGAACTATATGACCATCTTTTCCAATCCTATAAAGATGTATATAAAGGACTTAAAAAAGCATATCTTCGGGCCAACCTCAAACGTTTTAACCAGGAATGAATTCAAATATGGAAAACATCGATCACCTCAAAAAACAGATTCTGGAGGGTGGAGAACGGCTATTGAAAGAGGGTTTGGTAGCCCGAACCTGGGGAAACATCAGCATCCGGGTAGATGAAACTTTTATGCTAATCACTCCCAGCGGCCGGCCCTATGAAGAGCTTACTGGTGATGATATTGTGCTGGTAAATTACCACACCTCTAAATATGAAGGATCGGTAAAACCCTCTTCCGAAAAGGAGTTGCACTGTGAGATCTACCGAACCCGAAAAGAGGTTCATGCAGTGATTCACACGCACCAGATGAATGCCTCCACCGTTGCTGCCGCTCGAAGAGAGGTCCCGCCCATACTGGATGACATGGCACAGATTATTGGTCCATCTGTACGTGTAGCCGACTACGCACTTCCCTCGACTAAAAAAATTACCAAAAAGACGGTGAAGGCTCTTAAAGGAAGAAATGCAGCTCTGATGGCAAATCATGGAGCGGTCTGTATCGGTCGCGACCTGGAAGAGGCATTTGTGGTTTGCCAGGTACTGGAAAAAGCATGTAAGGCGTTTATTGAGGCCGAATTTCTTGGCGGAGCCAAGTCCATTAACAAGTTCGAAGCAAGCCTGATGCACCAGTTCTACCTCCGCAAATATTCAGCCAATGCCAAGAATAATAAATAGCCTCCACCCATGGAACCAAAACCCTCCTATCCCCCCTACCGGTTTGTGATTCTTTCAGTCTTTATGCTAATCACTGTGGCCATTGAGATCCAGTGGCTTACCCATGCTGCTGTGGCCCGTCCGGCTGGACATTTTTATGAGGGCCAGTTTGATCCATCTTCCTTCTTTAACATCGATTTCCTGGCCATGGCCTATATGGTGATTTTCTTGATTATGAGTTTTCCAGCATCCTATGTGATAGACACATACGGGATAAAGGCAGGTATCTCTATCGGGGCCATTTTGCTGGGGGTATTCAGTATTATGAAGGCAATCTTTGCCCAGAGTTTTACCGGGGTTGTGGTGGCCCAAATTGGATTGGCTGCTGCCCAACCCTTTATACTCAATGGAGTCACCGCAGTAACAGCCAGGTGGTTTCCCCTATCTGAACGTGGTATGGCTGCCGGTCTTTTGGCCCTGGCTCAATATGTGGGGATTATCATTGCCATGCTGGTCACGCCAGCCCTTGTGGGTTCCAAACCGGAATTGGCCGATTACGGCACAGGATTTGAAAAGATGCTCTGGATCTATGGGATTATCAGCTTTGTGGCTGCTGTATTGTTCCTCCTTTTCATCAAAGAGAGGCCAAAAAACATCCCAGTGGAAACAGAAGAGCGAATCCCCTTCTTTAAAGGCATCAGGCACATTGTGAAAAACCGCGATATGCGTATTATGCTCTTCCTCTTCCTCATTGGGCTGGGTATTTTTAATGCCATAAGTGCCATGACCGATTCCATTGCAGCCCATGTGGGTGTAAAAGATTCGGACGGCCTCATTGGAGGATTAATGCTTATCGGGGGGATCATTGGAGCCATAGTCCTTCCCATCCTCTCGGATAAATACCGGAAAAGGAAGCTTTTTATGGTGATCTGCATACTCGGCATGGTCCCGGCAGTTTTCGGCCTGGCCTTCCCGGATCTGATTGCTTCAGAAGCTGAAGGAATCTACCGGATTACCCTGATTGCCTCATTTATCCTGGGATTTTTTGTGATGAGTGCAGGTCCCATCGGATTTCAATACGCTGCAGAAGTAAGCTATCCCGCACGCGAGTCCACCTCGCAGGGACTTCTCCTTTGGGTCGGCCAGCTCACAGGGATGCTATTTGTTGCAGGAATGAGTGTGGATAGCAACATGCACCTGGGCTCCTTTATGAGTGCTTTTGCCATCCTGAGTCTCATTGCTTTTGCCGGAGTATTATTACTCAGGGAGAGTCCCATGATCAGTGTCGATTCATAATAAGCTTATGAAGGCTATCAGGGTATCTATTCTGTTGCAGGTGTTTTTCTCCATTGTGGCAATGGGACAAAATATCATTGGGTTTGCACCCTATTACAGGTCTTTCGACACAGAAACTGATCTATCCCTCTACTCCCATCTCCACTTCTTTTCAGTCTGGCCCGTTTAAGAGAGCTATCTGACCAGGAGCATCTGCTGCTCTCTACAGATGTATCGGCCTCCTCCTGGTTTGGAGATAACTATCCAGTAGATGGAGTGGATCAGGCACATTATATCAATGTAATGACCTACACCTACAACGGGGCATGGTCCTCCACTGCCAATCACCACTCACCCTATATCAAAACCGAAAGCATAGGATTAAACTACTGGTTATCAAAGGGGATTTCAGCTGATAAACTAAATCCGGGAGTCCCATTTTATGGAGTAAAATATGAAGGGACCTCTTCTCCGGGAGATCCCTTTACCAATACCCGGGCCCTTACCCATGAGGAGGTGAACCATCATATCGCTGCAGGATTCCAAATGGTTGAAGATCCTGAAAATGGAAGTTATTGCTTTTCCGAGTCTGCCATTATCTTCTACGACAGCCCTTCCGATTTAGCTTATAAAACGGAAAAGATTAAGGAGAAGGATTATCCTGGAATATTTATATGGGAAATTGGCCAGGACGATAGGGATCAGACTCTACCTCTTCAATAGTTGAGACTCACACTTATCTGGCCAGCTACAAATCGGGATACGGGATTGTGATAACTGCCACAAGCGAAGATCTATTTGATGTGCAACTCTATTCCATGGAGGGAAAAAGAGTGGCTGAGTCTAAAAATAACTACTTTCGGGGTATGATCACCACTACAGATCTGGCACAGGGCATTTATGTGCTTGTTTTTAGCAGCGGGAAAGCTGCTTAATCTCAAAAAAATAGTTATAAATGATTCATACTGACCTTCATATTCACTCCAGATACAGCAACGATGGTGAGTTGGAGATAAAAGAGATTGTAAGCTTAGCTCACCTTGCGGATATCAGAGTCCTCTCTATCACCGATCACAATATAGTTGGGGGAACTGCAGAAGCATTAGAGCAATGCCGGAAATGGGATATCAGTTTTGTACCTGGTATTGAAATAGACTGCCAGTACCAGGGTACAGATATGCATCTGCTGGGGTACCAGATTGACTGGAAAAATCAGAAAATATTATCCCTTGAAGCAATTGCCAGGGAAAAGATGATGGATGCGGTTCCAAAGATGATTAAAAGCCTTGCCCTGACCGGAATTGAGATAGACGAGGATGAGCTAATGGATAAGGCTGGTCCCATGCTTCCCTCTCCGGAACTGTTTGCCGAGGTGCTTATGACAAATCCGGATTATCATACCAATATTTTGCTGCAGCCCTATCTGGAGGGTGGTAAAAGAGGTGATATGCCCTATATAAACTTCTATCTGGATTACTTTGCACAGGGAAAACCAGCCTATGTGAAGATTGAACATATGAGTTTCATTGAGGCGGTTGAAATAATTAAAAGCAGCGGGGGAATCCCGGTAGTGGCCCACCCTGGCCTTAACTTCAAAGAAAAGGAAGAGTTGGTCTCCGAATTGCTGAAAGAGGGTGCTGCCGGACTTGAAGTATTCAATAATTATCACAGCAGTGATCAGGTAGAATATTTTGCTTCCCTGTGCAGGAAGAGAGGATCGCTAATGACCGGAGGAAGTGATTTTCATGGGAAAACCAAGCCTCTCATTGAAATAGGAGGCTATCCCATCCTGGATTCTTTTCAAAACGATCTGAATCAAAGCATAGAAAGGATTGTTGCATGATTCGCGCCTCTAAATACTTGTGGATTGTAATTTTGGTGGCAAGCTCTGGCTGCACCCAAAAGGAGTCCACCCCGAAGATTGAGTTGGAAAATCCCATGGTACTGAGCCTGAAACAGGCCAACCAACTGGCCGAACTCCCCATGGCATGTATGCAGAATGAGTATCCCAACAAGCTGGGGCAAACTCTGGGAACCCCGGAGGACCTGCAGGAACCCAGGATTCTACATCCCGCCTTTTATGGATGTTTTGACTGGCACTCCTCCGTTCATGGACACTGGTCGCTGCTTAAACTTTTAAAGGAGTTTCCAGACCTGGAAAAGGCAGATCAGATCAGGAAAAAACTTCAAAAGAATATCTCTCCCGAAAATATCCTTGGTGAACTGGACTATTTCCTTGGGGAGCATAACCAATCCTATGAGCGAACCTACGGCTGGGGCTGGTTGCTTAAACTGGCTGAGGAGTTGCATACCTGGGACGATCCTCTTGCCCGTGAACTGGAATCAAATCTTCAGCCACTTACCAACCTGGTGGTTAAACGGTATTTGGAATTCCTGCCCAAACTGGTCTATCCCATCCGGGTGGGTGAACATACCAATACGGCATTTGGGCTGGCTTTTGCCTGGGATTATGCGCTTGCGGTGGAGCATGCAGACCTGAAGAGTGCGATCTCAGCCAGGGCTAAAGCTTTCTATATGGGAGACATGGATTGCCCTATCAGCTGGGAGCCCAGTGGATATGACTTTCTCTCTCCCTGTCTGGAGGAGATTGATCTTATGCGCCGTGTACTGGACAGCACCTCTTTTGAAGCGTGGATGGTGAAGTTTGCCCCGCAACTACTCTCCCCCGATTACGACCTTCCTGTGGGAGAGGTTTCGGACAGGAGCGATGGAAAACTGGTTCATCTGGATGGATTAAATTTCAGCAGGGCCTGGGTATTGTATGGCCTGGCCGCTCAATACCCGGAATACAGACACTTGCAAACTATTGCCAATAAGCATGTAAGTTACTCATTGCCCAATCTGGTGGGTGATGGGTATGAAGGGGGCCACTGGCTTGGAAGTTTTGCTATTTACGCACTGTTAAAAAACTAAAAAGATGATTGCCATTGGCAAACCCTATGTTTCCGCATTCTTGCTGGAATCCATACAAAAAAGCAACTATCCAGTAATCTCTACTGCAGAAGCCAGAGACGTAATTCAGAAGAATCAGGTGAACTGGATTTCTGAAACAGAGGCAAAAAAGCTCTTAAAAGAGAACAGAGGTACAAAAGTCTACACCAACTCGGAAAATACCATTGGATGGCTGGAAAATAATGCAGCCCAGGGCCCGCTACCGGAGCAAATCCAGGTATTTAAAAACAAAATCAGGTTCCGGGAGTTGCTTTCGGGCGTTTACCCAAACTACCATTTTCAGGGAATCGAATTCAACAGACTAAGAGAAATGGATGCAGGTAAGCTAAGATTCCCTTTTGTGATTAAACCCGCAGTAGGTTTTTTCAGTGTGGCTGTGCACCAGGTTGAAAATATTGAAGAGTGGGCCCAGGTGCTGGATTTAATTGATGTGGAGGTAAAAGTCTGGGAAGGCACCTATCCCCGGGAGGTAATAAATACCAACCAGTTTATCATTGAGGAGTGTATAGAGGGTGAAGAGTATGCCATCGACTGTTACTTCAACCATAAGGGAGAACCGGTGATCCTGAATATCCTACACCATCGATTTTCCTCTGGAAAGGATGTAAGTGACAGGGTTTACAATACCTCAGAAAGCATTATCAATCAACACAAAGAGGGCGTCCAGGAATTCCTGGAGATGATCGGAGATAAAACCGGACTGGCGAATTTCCCCATGCATGTAGAGGTGAGAATTGATCCCAAGGGCCTGATCATGCCCATAGAGATAAATCCCCTGAGATTTGGAGGTTGGTGTACCACAGGAGACCTATCCTGGTATGCATACGGAATCAATTCTTATGACTGTTATTTCACTGAAAAGCAGCCCCTGTGGAAAGAGATTTTCCTTACCAGAAAAGATAAGATATACAGTGTAGTTGTGCTTGACAACAACTCTGGCTACGGGGAAGAGGAAATTGAGTCATTTGATTTTCAATTGATTGCTCGTGACTTTCAGAAGATTTTGAATATAAGGGAGGTTGACTTTCGTACTTACGGGGTATTTGGATTTCTGTTTTTGGAAACTTCCTTGGGTAATGAAGGGGAGTTAAACAGCATTCTGACCTCCGACTTAAGGAGATACATCAAGCTCAGGGCTGACTAAATCTCTTTTTGGCTATGTGCGTTTACGAACAGAATGTTACCCATCTCCTCGAACCCCTCGAATAGTTTTGGCCCGTCATGTTTCAGGGTCTCACTTCGGAAACCAATAATGGACAGACCTGCATTAGCCGAATGATTGGAGATGGTAGACCTGGTATTCACCTCTGGTATCTCGCTGATCATCTGAATATTCTTTGAAGTGATGGGAAGACGACCCGACTGAACCAGCTCCTCCAGGTTCTTCCTTGTTTCCCCTTCATGCTCCTTCTTGCATACATCAAAGATGGAGATCTCACTCTTTTTCCAGGAGGGATGTCCCTGAATAATAAAACTCAGTAGGATCATCAGGTGAGAATTCTCATAATCACTGCTTCGGATCCAAACGTGGATTCCATTTTTGTAATCGATGGCTCGTTCGGAACTGCTGAAAATGCATACATCAAAACTACCTGCATTGACCAGAGAGAAGTTCTCGATGATCTCCTTCAGGTTATCTGGATTTTTGCGGTCATACTCAAATATGACCATATTGTTCTCCATACCCGAAATCCCGGGCAACTGTATGGCCTGTGCAACTGCCGAAGTATAGGAGGGGGAAATCAAGGTATCCACATATACATGGCTCTGTTTCCCTTTGAACCTCTTTATTAGTTTTTCCTGCACATCGGTGGACTTCACCCTGCTGGTCTTGGAATAGTAGTCCTCTATGAGATGTATATAGGTTCCAAAACCATATTTGAAACTGATCCAGTTCAAAAGCTGAAAGGCCGTATCCCTGTGCATAGAATCCCTTGAAATACAAATGGCACTGGGTCTCCACTCCTCTTTGCCCCTGGATTTGCGGGTCTGCTGAAGATAGACCTGCAAATTCCGGTTTAGCTGAAACAGCGCATTGGTAAAAATGGAAACAAGCCCCTTCCTCCTTTTATGATAGTTGTTGATAAAAAGGTAGAGCAATACCATAAGGATTATGGCCCCCAGCGCAAACCAGGTGTTAATTTTAAACATAACCCAGATGGAAGCTACAAAACCCACCAGTGAAATATACCACCTGGAACGAAAAGAAGGACGGTAGGATGGTGCCGACCCAAAGTGAAACAGGAAGGAGATAAGGCAGAGAGAGCCATAGGTGACCATAAAAAACATACTGATAATGGTTGCCACCGAGTTTACATCGCCCATAAATACGAATACCAGGGCTATGACCACTGTGACCAGTGTGGCATTAAAGGGCTCATTGGATTCGCCACTTCCCTTTCGGAGAAAACTATTTAAGCTGCGTAATGGGAAGGAACGGTCTGCCGCCAGGGCCTGAAGGGTTCGTGGTGCAACAAGTATGGATCCAATGGCAGATGAAAAGGTAGAGGCGGCCAGTCCCAATGGAATAACAATCGCTCCAAACAGTGCAATATCTGACATTACCAGCTGGTTGTTTGGATCGGCCAGGGTGGCAAGACTGGCAGATTGAGCCAGCTTATAAACAATGAAAAAATAGACAATCATACCAGTGATGGTGGCCAGCAATGTCCCAATGGGAATAGATTTACTCGGTTTTTTAAGATCGCCGGAAAGCCCCACTCCTGCTGTAATTCCCGTAAAAGCAGGAAAAATAATGGCAAAAACAAGAAAGAAGTTATTTTTCACATCGCCCTTCTCTGCAGATGCCAGGGAGAATGCATTTGCCTCGCCGTATTCGGTCCCGCCAAGAAAAAACAATGCCAGGGAAACAAGCAGGATGGCGACCACAATGTAGAGGGTTTTCATTCCCACCGCTGCTCCTTTTTTCAGTATCAAAACTGAAAGCCCAATCATGGCTGGGATACTGATTACTTGCCTGGGCAAAATTAAATCATAACGTTCCGAAACCCAGTTGAAAAAAAACTCAAATGCCTCTGTGAAAGCAATGATGTAGAATGCCACGCTGATGGCCTGGGAAAAGAAAAGGGCAAACCCGATGGTAGCCCCAATGTTCATTCCGAATGATCGGGAGATAATAAAATATTCCCCACCCCCTTCCACCCTTTTGTTGGTAGCAAGCTCTGAGATAGCCAGGGCTGTGGGGATGGTTACCATGTGACCCAGCAGGATAACTCCAATCACCCCCCAGAAACCCAGGGTGCCCACAGCAAAACCAAACCTCAGGAATAGGATGGCGCCTAAAATGGTGGCCAGGGCCGTGAAATATACGGGTGATGTGCCAAATGACTTTTTGGAGGAGGTTGCCATGGGGAATGCTCTGTATGGTAAAGATAAAATAATATTGGCAACAACGGTCCGATGAAATCCTTAGGGTCTCTTAAAAATAGAGGTCCCGTTCCCCCTGTTTCACAAGTTCCAACCTCTCTTCAAGCTGGGTCTTAAAATTGTCGTTCTCCAACTCAAGCAGGTTCTTTTGAATTAGTTTGTATCCCTTTTCCCTGATCCCATTTTGAGCATAGTCTTCCAGATACTCGGCCAGGGTAAGCATGGCATTGGGTGTACAATACTTTTTAATAAAACCGGGAACTGAGAACTCCATAAAGTGTTGCCCTGTTCTTCCCGTTCGGTAACAAGCGGTACAAAATGAAGGCAAATACTCTTTCTCAATTAAATCTTCCATTACCTTGGACAAAGGACGGTCGTCATTGATCTCAAATTGCTCGGCATCCAGGTCCTGCTCCTTGTCTTGTTCGGCGTAAGCTTTCATTTCAATTTTGGTGCCTCCGTCGATCTGAGAAACTCCAAATTGGAGAACCTCATCCCTGATTTCGGAAGATTCTCGTGCAGTAAGGATCAATCCTGTATAAGGCACAGCCAGCCTTAAAATAGCCACCATGCGGGTGAAGTCCTCATCGCTTACCTCCCACTTAGGATCATATTTTACATTGGATGCCCGTTGCAGCCGAGGAAAGGAAATGGTATGTGGCCCAACCTTATAGACTGCTTCCAGATGGTTCACATGGCGAATCAATCCGAGCACTTCAAACCGCCAGTCGTACAATCCGAAAAGTGCACCTATTCCCACATCATCGATACCTGCTACCTGGGCCCTGTCCAATGCTGAGATTCTCCAATCATAGTCTTTCTTCAATCCTCCGGTATGGTATTTGGCGTAGGCACCCCTGTGATAGGTTTCCTGGAATACCTGGTAGGTACCTATCCCTGCATCCAGAACAGTTTTGAAACCATTCACATCCATTGGGGCTGCATTGATGTTTACCCTGCGGATCTCTCCATTTCCTTTTTTCACCTTGTAGACAGTCCGGACCGTGTCAGCAATAAATTCAGCATCGTATTTGGGATGTTCTCCATAGACCAGGATCAGCCTCTTCTGCCCCATCTCCTCGAGCATCTCCACCTCTTTGATAAGCTCGGGATGAGTAAGGGTGGTTCTTTTTTGTGATTTATTAGCCGCTCTGAATCCACAGTACTCACAATTATTTACACAAAGATTTCCCACATAGAGGGGTGCAAACAATACAATTCGCTTCCCGTATACCTGCTCTTTTAAGCGGCGGGCACCCTCTTTTATTTCCTCAACAAGTTCCGGATCGGTGGTGTTCACAAGAACGGCCGTCTCTTCCATGCTCAATCGCTTCTTATTAAGCGACTTGTCAATTATTTTGCGTACAAGTACTTTGTCAGGCAAAGCACCCTTGAGGATATTCTCTATTTCTGTCTCAGAAATAAAAGGAACTTCTGCTTTGTCTTCAATGGCATAAACCTGCGGATCGTAGATCATAATTGATCGATTTACGAACCTTTGGAAGTATTAAATAAAGCTGCTCATTATTAGCTCTTTACCTTCAGATCTTCCTCCGGATCAGATGAATATTGATACCTTGAAGCCAGAAAAACCAACTTCTCAGTGGGTGCAAATGTATATATTGTTATTTGAATAACAAAGCAAAGCCAAGCAAATATTGCTATTTTTATGCACTTATGCACAGGACCCTTATATCCCTCTTTGTGATCCCCTTCCTTTGGGCCTTCTCTTCGTTATTTGCCCAGGACTCCAGGTTGGCTTATTCACTTCATGCTGGTGAGAGGTACATGTTGGATATAGATATTCAACAGACCACTCATTCAGAATCCATAAATAGCGAAGAAATAAATCTTTACAGTCGTACAAAACTGGAGTTCAGGGTTGACTCTACCGACGAAAAAGACAGGATTTATCTAACTGCCATGTACAGCGATCTTCTGGTTTCCATGCTAGCTCCGAGGATGAACATCGACATCAACTCCGGTTCTGGCAGAGATCCCTTGCTTTCTGAAATGGTCAATAATCTTGAGAAAAAATCCTTTCACCTTGTTATGTCCTCCAGCGGGGAGCTAAAAGAAACAGATGACCTGGATTCCCTCTTTTCAAACCTTGCTTCTTATCCTGTGAGGGACACCCTGGAGCAACTGGTGATTTTGCAGACCTTGAATGAAGTTTATGGTCCCAACTCATTCAGAAGCCTATTCAATCTTTTCTTCTGGGTCTACCCGGTGATCTATCCCATGACCAACTGGACCAATGACATGACTTACTACTTTAATACAAAACCGGTAAATATGACCAATAGGTATAGTCTGGCGAAAACCAGTGAAGAGGGACTGGTGATTCAGGGACTTGGCGTGTTAAGTGCCACGAAAGACTTTATGGAAACTACCAATATGGGGGAAGTTAAATCTACGGTATCAGGAAAACAAACCTATGATTTTCAAATGGATATAGAAAGCGGCTGGCTTAAGCAATGTGTTTCGAGGCAGCAGATAAAAATTGAAACCACCATAGTGAAGAGCGACTATTTGCCCGCCGGATTGAAAATACCCTCATTTACAGAGACTGTGTTTGAAGTAAAAGGATCAAAAATTGAATAAGATACTAAGACCAGGAAGCTATGAAATTCGCAAAAGTAATTTTCTGTATCATCCTGGTGGCCAGTGCCACATCGATGCTACTCTCTGCTCAACCCTATGAACATTCAGTAGGGATTCGTGCAGGTTACTCCAGTGGCATTGTTTATAAAGGCTTTTTCAGGCATAGACCCACAGCCATTGAGGGTGGTTTACTTTACAACCGACACGGCTTCAACGTGAGTGCCATGGTCGAATACCACCCTGAAGTATTCAGAAATAAACGGATCCTGGTCTATGTAGGTGGTGGAGCTTTCGTAGGGGAATGGGATAATGATTTCTCCCTGGGCATCGCCGGGGTTGCTGGAATTGAATACGTCCTGAGAGATTTACCTTTAAGTTTTGGTGCAGACTGGAAGCCCATGCTCAATCTTTTCGAGGATTTTGAACCAGACTGGTTGGATTTTGGGGTCTCTATCAGGTACCACTTTAAGATCTAGCACTTTACTTTCTCCATAAAGTATCCTATATTTATGGGATAGCCAAGTATTCTCTAATACTCCATATGTTATGATACCTACTTTGAAAGATGTTGAGTCGGCTGTTAAAAGGATCGGACCTCTCGTGCACAATACCCCGGTTCTTACTTCATCAACCATAGATCGGATGATGAATGCCACTGTTTTTTTTAAGTGCGAGAATTTTCAACGAATGGGTGCTTTTAAGATTCGGGGAGCCACAAATGCCATCCTGCAATTATCGGAGGATGAACGAGCCAGGGGGGTGATCACTCATTCGTCAGGAAATTTTGCTGCTGCCCTTGCTCTCGCTGCCAGCTCATTGCATACAAAAGCCTATATCGTAATGCCTTCCAATGCTCCTGCTGTGAAGAAGGAAGCTGTGGCAGGCTATGGAGCCCAGATCATTGAATGTGCTCCTACACTTGAAAGCAGGGAATCAACAACCCTGAAACACCAGAATAAACTGGGGGCGACCTTTGTGCACCCATCAAATGATCTGAATGTAATCCTTGGTAACTCCACTGCAGTATGGGAGTTGGCCAAAAAAGCGGAGAACCTTGATGTGGTTATTGCTCCCGTAGGAGGCGGCGGTTTGCTTGCCGGAACTGCCCTGGCCACCAATTACCTGCACTACTACATAGAAACCATTGGAGCAGAACCCTTTGGAGCTGATGATGCTTATCTTTCCTTAAAGACTGGCAAAATCCAGCCAAGCATAAAGCCAAAAACCATTGCAGACGGATTAAAAACACAGCTGGGTGATAAAAATTTCCCCATTATACAGAAGTATGTCAGCAAGATTATTCGGGTGGAAGAGTCTGAGATAATTGAAGCCATGAAATTTATATGGGAGCGAATGAAAATAATCATCGAACCATCCAGTGCAGTAGCTGTGGCAGCCATGTTCAGGAATAAAACAGAGTTCAAAAACAGGAGAGTGGGTGTAATCATTTCAGGTGGAAATGTGGACCTCTCCAATTTACCTTTTTAAAAAAATTAGGGATGGGTAGCTGATCAATGCTTCCTTCAACACATTAACCAATGAAGATGTTAAATAACATTGGAATTAGGTTATGTTGCGTGTGAAATCATATATATTTGTAGTTATTGCAATTGAAAAAAGTGGAATTCTTTTCTACTTACTAACTAAAACTATTGCTATCGAGGCGGGTGATCAAAAATCACCTGCCTTTTTTTTGCTTTAAAATGATGAAACTGCCTACCGAAGAATCCATTGTCAGCGGGATCAGAGATCACGATTCCAAGATCCTGCAATATGTGTACGATACCCAGTATCCTATCATCGAGGGGTATATTGTACATAATCAGGGAACCAGAGATCAGGCAAAAGATGTATTTCAGGAAGCCATGATCATCGTTTACAAACGAGTAAAATCAGGTAAGCTTGAACTAAGTTGCAAATTTGGAACCTACGTCTATGCCATTTGTAAGAACATATGGATTCAGGAAAGGAAAAAGTACATGCTGCGGGCAGAAAAATTAAGACAACAGCCACTAATGGTAAACGATCCTGGACCTGCCGATGATCCACTACTCCAAGATCATCTGAAAGTGCTGTTCGATAAACACTTCAATGATCTTAGTGAAGACTGTCAGAAAATTCTTTCCATGTATTTCAATAATTTTAATGTGGAGGAAATTCGTACTGCTATGAATTACAAGGATTTACATCATGCTGCCGATCGGAAATACCGATGCAAAAAAAGCCTTATCAAAAGGATTGTGAATGACCCCCTTTTTAAACAGCTGAAAAATGAACAACGTTGATCATATAATTAAATATCTATCAGGTGAGATGAACCTGGATGAGGCCGGCTCATTTGAGAAGAAGCTGGCATCCGACCATGGTTTCAAGGAGCAATATGAAGAAGTTTCTGCTGCCTATAACCTGATCAGTGACCAGCTACAAAAGCGGGATCTGGATGATTTTACAAAGACACTGTTGGAAGTAATGGAGCAGTCCGACAACAAACTACCAATTGCCCGGCGAGGATTTAGATCCTGGTGGTATGTTCCACTCTTGCTGGCAGGTAGCCTTGCAATCCTGCTGACCGTCATCCGCCATAATCCTGACGCGAGTAGCGTATTTTCGAGATACTATCAACCCTGGGAGGATCCGGTGCTTCTGGCTTATAACCAGGGGACGAGGGGGCCCACAGAGTCGGGAATCTTGTACTTTCAATTGGGACAGTATGAAAAAACCGTAGAGGTGATGTCTGAGCTCATTGAAAAGGATTCCGAAAATCAATTGGCCCTTCTTTATTACTTACTGGCATCCATAGAGATCGATATGCCTGATCTGGCCATTGAGAAACTAGCTCCACTGGATCTGAAAATCGATCATCAGTTGGGACAGGCATTGTATTGGTACAGAGCACTGGCACTTATTAAAATGGATAGATATGAGGAAGCTGATATATTTCTTCTTGCCCTGATTCAACAACCAGGACCTTACCAATCTTACGCCAGACGCTTACAAAAGAACTTGTTAAAATAATTCTTAATTTAGGGGCATAAGTATACTGGCCTATGCCCTCATTCCCTTTTTACAAACAACTCGATGCGATGGATTGCGGTCCTACCTGCCTGAGAATGGTGGCCCGCTTTTATGGCAAACACTTTACGCTGCAGACCCTTAGGGAGAAATCTCATTTAAACCGGGAAGGGGTATCCATGCTGGGAATTGCCAAGGCTGCTGAAGATATTGGAATGCAATCCATGGGAGTCTCGCTCACCTGGGAAAGGTTGCAAACCGAGGCCCCTCTGCCAGTCATCGTCCACTGGAAACAGAATCATTTTGTAGTGGTCTATAAAATCAAGCGGGACAGGGTTTTTATATCCGATCCGGCTTTCGGTCAAACGGTCCTCTCCAAAGAGGAGTTTCTGAAGGGATGGATAAGCACCCGAAAAGATGGGGAAGCCAAAGGTTCTGTACTTTTACTTCAACCCACACCTGATTTTCTGAACCAGGAAGATGAGCCCATAATAAAGACAGGATTCAGATACTTATTTCGTTATTTGGTCCCATACAAACGCTATCTCTACCACTTATTGCTGGGGCTTATTCTGGCCAGCATCATTCAGTTTATTCTACCCTTCCTCTTCCAATCCATGGTCGATTTTGGGATCACAAACCAGGATCTGCCATTTATCTATCTGATCCTCCTTTTCCAGTTTGTTCTGATCCTCTCACAGGTGGGAATTGATTTTATACGGAGGTGGATTCTCCTACATCTGAGTACCCGGGTCAACATCGCCCTGATTTCTGATTTCCTGGTCAAACTGATGAAGTTACCCGTTGGGTTCTTTGACACCAAGCTTACAGGAGATATTCTGCAACGAATTGGTGACCACAGAAGAATCGAATCATTTCTGACCACCTCCTCACTTACCATCCTCTTTTCGATGGTAAACCTGGTTGTTTTTGCTATTATCCTGGCCATATACAGCATAAAAATTCTCCTGATTTTCCTGGCTGGCTCAGTGCTCTACTTCTTATGGATCTTTATCTTTATGAAACGCCGACGCAGCCTCGATCAGAAGTACTTCACAAAGATGGCCGAAAACCAGAGCAAGTTGATCCAGATCATACACGGCATCAGAGAGATCAAGCTCAATAATGCGGAAAGAATCAAACAGTGGGAATGGAAAGACATTCAGGCCGGTCTGTTCAGGGTAAATATGAAAACTCTTTCCCTTAACCAATATCAGGAGGCTGGGGGGGTATTTATCAATGAAACCAAGAATATCCTGATCAATGTCACTGCTGCCATAGCTGTGCTTAATGGAAATCTCACCCTGGGTGCACTATTGGCCATTAGTTATATTCTGGGGCAATTAAATGGTCCCATCGAGCAGATGATTTCATTCTTTCACAGGGCCCAGGATGCCAAAATCAGCTTGGAACGTCTTGGTGAGATTCATGCTTCGGAAGATGAGTATCAACAGGAAACCAGGGTTTCGGTCATGCCTGTCATTGACAAGATCGTGGTAAATAATCTGGGATTTACCTACCCGGGGGCCATTACCCGAAATGTGTTAGAAGAGATAAATCTTACGCTAAAAAAGGATACGGTGACTGCAGTGGTGGGAGTAAGTGGAAGCGGTAAAACCACTTTGATAAAGTTATTGCTTGGATTCTATCCTCCGGCGGGTGGAGAGATCCGTGTGGGGGATATGAATATGCAGATGATGTCGCCCGACCTCTGGCGGGGAAACTGCGGAGTAGTGATGCAGGATGGGTACATCTTCTCAGATACCATTGCAAAAAACATTGCCCTGGGAGAACTGGAGATCAAAACCGACCAACTGCTCTACGCAGCAAAGATGGCTTGTATAGATGATTTTATTGATAAGCTTCCACTGGGCTACAATACAGTAATCGGGCAGGAAGGTTTGACACTAAGTGGTGGTGAAGAGCAAAGAATCCTAATTGCCAGGGCCATCTACAAAAATCCGGGTTTCCTTTTTCTGGATGAAGGCACCAGTGCGCTGGATGCCAACAATGAGCGCAGAATTATGGAGAATCTCCAACTGGTCTTCAGTGGCAAAACGGTGGTTATTGTGGCACACCGCTTAAGTACCGTAAAAAATGCAGACCAGATCATCGTACTGGACCAGGGTCGGATCGTGGAAGAAGGCAAACACAATGACCTGATTGCCAAGAAAGGGCACTACTATAACCTGGTGAAAAACCAATTGGAGTTGGGTAGTTAGTGGCTTCGCCACGTTAGTAGGTTAGTAGGTTAATGGTTAATAAGTTATTGATTTATTTTACTACGTCGATAGCTACCACTAGGAACCAGGACAAATCCATCAGTTTTATTCATTTCTATCTGCAATCCAATTTAAAGAATATATTTCGGATATTTATGGTTCGAAATCGATGATAGAACCCATGGAAAATGATTGGAAAAAACGGCTTGGCACGGTCTATTCCACAAACCCGGATTACGCTTTTGAAACAGAAGGGAAAGAGGAACAGGAAACGGTCAAACCCGGACAGCAAAAGCTCTATGTGAAGCTGGACCGGAAAAACAGAAAAGGAAAAAGCGTCACACTCATAGAAGGATTTGTAGGCACAGAGAATGATCTGAAAGAACTGGGCAAAGAGCTGAAAAGCAAATGTGGGGTGGGTGGATCAGCCAAGGATGGGCTGATTCTTCTACAGGGAGACTTTAGGGACCGGGTACTTACACTTCTCAAAGAGAAAGGTTTTAATGTTAAGCTTTCAGGTGGATAGTCAAGTAGTCAGAAAAATGCGGGGGCTGCTACTAAGTCTGATGCTGGCTCTTCTTTCCGGGCTGACTTCCTGGGCCCAGTTACCAGACCTTATAGAGCCGGCAGACACCTCCTATTTCAAGGCAGGGAATGATAGCTGGAATTTGGTGGAATCGGTAATACAGAATCATCCCTCCAATGTATTCATGTTACTCAAACGGGGAGCCGACCCAAACTCCAGGGCTGACGGAGGCATGACAGCACTGATGTTCGCCACCGAAATGGGTGATTCCTTGCTTGTGAGGCTACTTGTTTTGAACGGAGCTGACCTGGAACTCACTTTTGTGGAAGGAACCACTCCCCTACTGGTAGCTATTCTTAATCAACATTTCGAGGTGGCTCACTTCCTCCTGCAAAAAGG
>RCNC010000868.1_pt1 | contig 19942 bp, 18 predicted proteins | sample 2041301 | NCBI WGS metagenome assembly RCNC01 (sample SAMN09708231, study PRJNA481090) | Marine sediment metagenome, whole genome shotgun sequencing project. | biome: marine sediment; feature: ocean; material: sediment; isolation source: Sewage treatment plant 13A marine sediment (STP13A) ...
GGGCTCTTCCTCGTCGGGTCGATTGCATATCACCGTCACGAATCCTTGCGCTACGATATCAGTGATATCGGCCGGCTGAATCTGCTCCGTTACCGCGTAATTTTCTGTAATTTTTGAAACGTTCATGTACGTATCCTGCTAGTTGGCCAGTCCCAGTACGGTTGGGACGGAGCGTATAAGAATGTAAATACCCATAACAATCAAGAAATAGCCGAATCCTTTTTTCAACTTTTCCTGTGGGACGCGTTTGGCAAAGTGGCTGCCGGCAAAACTGCCAGCGATGCCCAGAGCAGTCACGAGGATCAATGTTCGCCAATCCAACTCCAGGCCTTGTTGTGCGAGCACATCGACGTACTTGTAGAAGCCACTGAAGGATTTCAAAGCGATAACGACCAGACTGGTTGCTACCGCCTGACGCATCGTTAATCCACCGAGTAAAACCAGAGCCGGCACGATCAGGAAACCACCGCCGACACCGACCAGTCCGGTAATGACACCGACAACTAAACCATCGCCTGCGATTTTCCATGCCTCCCGTGGCTCTGAGGATGCACTTTCGAGATCAGGCGGTCTGAGCATCAGCCAGGACGCGATAAGCATGACGATTGCGAAGAGAGCAAGTTGGGTAATCCCGGGAACCCAGCCAGCCAGATAAGCACCAAACCAGGTACCGGCCATGCCTGGAAGCCCGAACACGAGGACGCTGCGCCATTGAATCAACCCGGCACGAAGAAACTGCAACGAACCCACCAACGCGATACTGCCAACGATGAACAGCGAGCCGGCGATTGCGACCTTCTCATCCTGTCCGATGAGATACACCAGCACGGGTACAGTCAGGATCGAACCGCCTGATCCGAGTAGCCCCAGACTAATGCCGATCGCGATCGCGCCGGGAATGGCAAGGTAAGATTCAATCATTGTCTTGCTACACCGCGTCGATCGGAATTTTCAGATAACGAATTCCGTTGTCTTCGGGCTCAGGTAGTTGTCCGGCACGAATATTGACCTGAATCGACGGCAGCAGCAGTTTCGGCATTCCGAGTTGGCTGTCGCGCCCCTCACGCATCGAAACGAATTCGGCTGCAGAGACCTGCTCATTAATATGTATGTTCGACTCGCGTTGCTCCGCGACGCTGGTCTCCCAGGCGTACACATCCCGGCCTGGTGCTTTGTAGTCGTGACACATGAAAAGTCGCGTGTCATCGGGCAGTGCGAGTATTTTCTGAATCGACGCATAGAGTTGTTCGGCGCTGCCGCCCGGGAAATCTGTCCTTGCTGTACCGAAGTCCGGCATGAATAGCGTATCGCCGACGAACGCACTGTCGCCGATCACGTAAGTCACACAGGCTGGCGTGTGCCCTGGTGTCGCTATTACCCGCGCTTCGATATTGCCTACCTTGAAAGTGTCACCGTCGGCGAACAGGTGATCGAACTGACTGCCATCAACAGCCAGATTCTCGACATTGAATATGCCCTTGAAGACGTCCTGCACCGCGGTGACGTTGGCACCAATGGCTGTGGATCCGCCAAGCTCATCTCTAACATGTGGCGCGCTACTCAGATGATCTGCATGCACATGTGTTTCGAGGATCCAGTCGACGCCCAGTTGCGACTCTTTTACATAGGCGATCAATGCCTCGGCAGACGATGTTGTAGTGCGACCCGAGTGCGGCTCGTAGTCGAGCACAGGATCGATAATCGCGGCGCGTTTGGTAGCCGGATCACTAACTACGTAGGAGACGGTAAACGTTGTTTCGTCGAAAAACGCCTTTATGTCTGGCTTGCTCATATTTACGCTTTGCTATTTAATATTTGTATATTATAATGTTCTAATATAATACTGTCAAATATTCTGTCACTCGTAAGAGCGAGCATTTGCGCGCTGATCGAAATGGCGTGAAATGACAAGAACTTGGGTAGACGGGACAAGCCTCAAATCGAGCCGATCGGTACAGTGAATCAACTAACTGGAGACGACAAATGAAAAACGAATCTAACATTTCAGTAAATACGCCGACCAGCAGTTGCCCGGAAATAGAGGCCGAGAAACTTCGACGCCAGCAGCAGCGGGAGCAGACACTCGCATGGATTTCTACTAACGCTCTTTCGACCTTTCAACATGCGTGGCACAGGGCTTAATCAGGAGATCGATATGACGCAAGACGACACCAATGAAGGCAAGTCGATCCTGTACTGGGTCGTGCTCGGAACTATTTTCGCAGCGTTCATCATGGTTGCACTGTCATGATCGATTCCGTCTGGTTGCTATGGAGTCGCGCGCGGGTTGACTACGCGAAAGCGGCCATAATTTCGGTTGTCAGCAAGTTAGATGATGACTCCATTCAAGGTAGAGAGGTCCACAAATCTTCACTGTCTAGTTTCAGGCTGACTATAGGTAAGTCTACTTCAGTGTTGTTTATCAGAAATTTGGGGATCTTAATTTTAAACGCCTTTGGTGCAGGCTTCGTAAATAGCGACGCCGTAAAGAAATAAGCAGCGTTGTCTGTATTTCCAAACCCCGTAGCAGTGCCAAACTTCTTCCCGGCATTCTTACCGATCATGGGAGTATTTAGGGGAAAATTAGTAGTCCTTCCAGGACCTGTCCATATCTTCCCTGACAGGGCGCTGTTAAAGCTGGCTGAGTTAACCTGCACCTCTAAATTATGCTCAACGAGCTGTACTACTTTGCCCTCTGGAACCTCAAATGAAATGGACGCACTGAGCGCATGTTCGTAAGTGTAAGCTGTGTTAAAGCCAATAATAACGCCTTCTCGATCAAACAGGATGGCAGACTTTGTTCTGGGCTGCATGGCACGCACTACGCTACCGTCAGCCGCTTCTGGGCGATAGTAGGGCGTAGGGGTATTTACTACACAGGAAGAAATTAGTGCTATTGCTAAAGCAATAACAATCAGTGATATGCCTGCCCGGTAGCCCTGCGGCAGGATTAAATAATTATGTTGGCTTTTCATATGACTAATAAAGATAGCAGAATATTATTAATATCCGCTATGGGCTATCTTGAGGCACTGAGTAGTGAAGAACTGCTTAAAGTTAGTAGTAGTCACCATCTAAATGAACAGGATGCCCCCTCTTGTTTTAGTTGAGACATCTTCAGTGAAGACGGAGCAAAGCTGAGCCATCTGTGTACATTCCGAATGGTGGACAAATGCCAAGTCGCAGAGTACTCATAGCACTCTCCTCCCATGGGATCTCGACTAACCGCAATGACGTCAATCCGCCCGAAAACGACGTGGCACAAGCAAAGCGCAGAAAGCGTGCTCCGCGCGCTGGGAACGACTGTTGCGCAGGGAATGAACAGCGCGGATGCGATAGAGAAACTCAATCTGATCGGCCCTAACGAAATCGCAGCAACCGAAAGCACGAACCTGGGTCGCTTATTACTGCATCAGTTTTCCAGCTTCATGATCCTACTGCTGGTAGTCGCGGCTATCATCTCGGGTTTCATCGGCGATGTTATCGACACAATCGCCATTATTGTGATCCTTGTTCTCAATGCCGCTGTAGGAGTTTTCCAGGAATTTCGCGCTCAACGTGCTATTGCAGCGCTGCGAAAAATGAGCGCCTTGTCGGCGCGCGTCATCAGAGATGGAAAGAAGATACAAATTGTCGCTACCGATATTGTGCCTGGCGATATCGTGCTAATCGAAGCCGGTGAGGTTGTGCCCGCTGACATGCGTTTGATGCATGTGACCGGCCTGGAGATCGACGAGTCGGCGCTCACCGGCGAATCCTTGCCAGTTACGAAGCAAACTGAATCGATCCACTCAGATGACGCCATGATTGGCGACTATCTGAATATGGCGTTCAAGAGCACCCAAATCAGCCGCGGTCATGCGACAGGTGTGGTTGTCGCAACTGGACGTGCGACAGAAATAGGTCAGATCGCCGAATTACTGCGAAGTCGGCCATCCGCGATGTCACCCCTTCAAATGCGGCTGGAGCACCTCGGCCGGCGCATTGGCATAGCGGTCATTATTATTTGTGCAGTCATTTTTACAACCGGTTTACTGCAGGGTCAGCCGGGACTGTTGATGTTTCTAACCGCATTGAGTCTGGCTGTAGCCGCAGTTCCGGAGGCCTTGCCGGCGGTGGTGACTGTATCGTTGGGACTGGGTGCACGGCACTTGAGCAAATTGAATGCACTCGTACGGCGGCTTCCTGCTGTAGAGACACTGGGTTCAGTCACCTATATATGTGCCGACAAGACGGGAACTCTTACAGAAAACCGGATGAAACTGGGCGCCATATATGCTGATTCATGCCATTACAATGAGTTAGCTGCGCTTGGAAGCGGCGGCGTCGCGCATAGAATGGCGGAAGTTATGGCGTTGTGTAATGACGTCGAATCCGAATCCGAATCCGAAATACTGAAAGGCGAACCGACCGAGGTGGCCTTGTTTGAGGCTGCAAGGGAGGCTGGATTTGAAAAACTCGTGCTGGAGCGCACGACGCCACGCATCGCCGAGCTTCCTTTTGAGTCCGAACGCCGCTACATGCTTACCGTACATGACACGAAGTCCGGTGCGCTTGCGTTAGTAAAGGGAGCTCCGGAGCGTGTGATCGGAAATTGTATTGATCAGCTAACGGCGGGGGGCCGTTCGCCACTGAACTCAGAGATTCTTGATGTCGCTGAAGAAATGGCCGCGAGTGGATACAGGGTATTAGCGCTAGCGTGCAGAGATAAACTGACGCCAATGGAGGTAACGTCCGAGGCAAGCCTGGAAAGCGACTGGACGTTTATTGGACTGGTCGGTCTGTCGGATCAGCCTCGACCCGAAGCGCACCGGGCAATCGAACAGTGCAAACTAGCGGGAATCGTACCGGTCATGATAACCGGCGACCACCCCGCGACGGCGACATACATCGCTGAGCAGCTTGGTATTAGCGAGAAAGGTACAGACACCGTTACCGGAGCTGAGCTGCAAAAACTCACAGACGTGGAGCTTGAGCGTCGGGTTGAGAAGATACGAGTGTATGCCCGTGTTGATGCCGAGGCGAAAATCCGAATCGTTCGTGCGTTGCAGAAAGCTGGCCATTTTGTAGCGATGACCGGCGACGGTGTCAATGACGCGCCTGCACTGAAACAGGCCTCAATCGGTGTCGCCATGGGACAGCGCGGTACCGAAGTTGCTCGAGAGGCGGCAGATCTTGTTCTGCTTGACGACAACTTCGCGACGATCGTCACTGCAATTCATGAGGGGAGACGGATTTTCGACGACATTCGAAAATTCGTAAAATACGCGTTGACCACCAACTCAGGGGAAATCTGGCTCCTGTTTCTCGCACCCTTTGTGGGCCTCCCGGTCCCACTGCTACCTCTACACCTGCTGTGGATCAATTTGGTAACCGACGGTCTTCCGGGTTTGGCGCTTAGCGCGGAACCCGCTGAACACAATGTCATGCGTCGTCCTCCCAGAGCACCAGATGAGAGCATTTTCGCTCATGGGATGGGCGTACATATTGTTTGGGTGGGCTTCATGATCGGGAGCGTCACTCTTGCCGCCGAAGCGTGGGCCGTGCACAGAGAGATGCCACACTGGCAAACCATCGTTTTCACAACGATAGTCTTCTTTCAATTGTTTCACTGCCTGGCGATTCGCTCAGAACGATACTCGCTGTTTCAGATTGGCCTGTTTTCGAATCGACCACTCATTGCGGCGATCGCGATCACCATTTTTTCCCAGCTAGCTGTGATTTACATTCCTGTATTCAACGAAATCTTTAAGACGCAGCCGTTGACCGCCACTGAACTTCTGATGTGCGTTGCAATTAGTTCGACGGTGTTTTTCGCCGTAGAGATCGAAAAATTTGTGCGGCGGCGGCACAAGCGATAAAGGTACGTATTGTTGTAGGCGCAAGCAGAAGAGATGCTATAGCCATAATGGCCGTGGAAGGTTCGGAGTCCAATGAGTTTTTCTCTTCAGTTTCTTGGCGCTACGGAGCAGGTAACCGGTTCGCTATACCTGCTGCGGACAGCCAATCATACGATCATGCTCGAGTGTGGTCTGGTGCAGGGCGGGCGCAAAGCTGAGAAAGCGAATGGCGAGCCGTTTCCGTTTGCCGTCGATGAGATAGATGCTGTCGTCCTTAGTCACGCGCATATTGACCACTCGGGGCGACTGCCGTTGCTCATCAAGCGTGGTTACAAAGGTCCTGTCTTTACCCAGCACGCGAGCAAGGCACTGTGCGAGATCATGCTGCCGGATTCGGGCTATATCAACGAAAAGGATGTTCAGTGGGAAAACAAGAAGCGCGCAAAGAGCGGCAAGCCATTACTGGAAGCCTTGTATACGCGCGCTGACGCCGAAGCTTGTCTCTCGCAAATAACCGGCATCGACTACAATCAAACCATCGAGATCGTGCCAGAGCTTAAACTCACCTTGCACGATGCGGGACACATCCTCGGATCGGCGATCGTCGAACTAACGTACACCGAGGGTGACCAACCACGAACACTGGTCTTTAGCGGCGATCTTGGTTACCGCGATGCGCCGGTCATGGACCCGCCTGAGCGATTGCGAAAAGCCGACGTAGTGATGCTGGAAAGTACTTATGGCGATCGTCTGCACCGCGCATTCGACGAGACGATCAAAGAATTGGCCGAACTTTTCCAGTCGGCCAACGCCGCGCGCGGCAACATCCTGATTCCGGCGTTTACGGTTGGCCGCACGCAGGACCTGCTTTACCTTATGTCGGAAAATGAAAAAGCGTGGGGTCTCGACAAGTGGCAAATTTTCGTAGACAGCCCGATGGGCATAGAAGCGACCACCACCTACGCACGCTATCGGAATCTTTACGGCGTTCGCCTTTTTAATCCCGGCTCGAACATACCCAATCTCCCCAACATTCGTATGACCCGCTCCACCGAGGAATCGATGACGATAAACCCGATTCAGTCGGGCGCCATCGTTATCGCCGGCAGCGGGATGTGTAGCGGCGGTCGAATTCATCATCATCTGAAAAACAATATCTGGCGACCCGAATGCCACCTCATGATTGTCGGCTACCAGGCGATTGGCACACTAGGCCGGAAAATTGTCGACGGCGCGGAGAAAATTCGCTTGTGGGGCGAGGTCTATCCGGTACGCGCCAATGTGCACACGATTGGCGGCTTGTCGGCGCACGCAGATCAGGCCGATCTGATCGATTGGTATGGTGCATTTGACGACACGCCGCCCGTCTACCTTGTGCACGGTGAGCATCATTCACAGGAAGTACTGGCCGACAAACTGCGCTCGAAGTTCAACGCGCCTGTCGAAATAGCTCGCCATGGGATGCAGATTGATATTGGCTAGCGAACAGGAGTTGCAATGAAAAATGAGGAGTCGGAGTCGGACCGCAGAATTCAAAATATTCTGCAAAGCCCTGCGTATCGAGTAGCCAACCGGGATGTCGACTTTCTCGATGAAGATGCGGTCCGCGGAGTACGCCTGCAGCTCGACTTCCTGAAGACCGAACTTAACCTGCAACGATATGGCATCGAGCAGACGATTGTCGTATTTGGCAGCGCCCGTATTCCCGATCCTCTAGTCGCAGGGCGGCGCGTCGATGTACTTCGCGCCGCGCTGCAAAAGAACCCTGCCGATATGGCGTTAGAGGAAGAATGTCGAATCGCTGAACGTAGACTCGCAAACAGTCGCTACTACACGGTAGCAAGGGAATTTGCAGCGCTCGTTGGACGTTCGGGCGAAGGGCCGGACGATACACGAGTAACTATTATGACGGGCGGTGGGCCCGGCATCATGGAAGCAGCAAACCGCGGCGCTCACAACGTCGACGCCCGCAGCATTGGTTTGAATATTGCGTTGCCACACGAACAGCGCCCGAACTCTTACATCTCAGAAGAGCTGGCTTTCTCGGTTCACTACTTCGCCATTCGCAAGTTGCACTTCCTGTTGCGTGCCAGGGCGCTGATCGCGTTCCCGGGTGGATTTGGCACCCTCGACGAGATATTTGAAACCCTCACGCTGGTTCAAACAGGCACCATCGAACCATTGCCAGTGATACTGGTTGGTGAAGAATACTGGCGTCAGGCTTTTGACCCGGATTTTCTGGTCAGAGAAGGTGCCATTTCTTCGCAGGACCGGCAGCTCTTCTGCTACGCCGAATCCGCCGAAGAGATATGGGAAAAAATCTGTACCTGGCACCTCGAAAGCGGAAAATCCCTACTGTGTGAACCTGGAGAATTCGGCGACCGTGCTACGTAACGTGTCGATGAATCCAACGCAATTGCAGACCGGCACCAACTGATACGCGACTTCCACCATTGCGTCGAACATTTCTCGAGCAGCATAATGTGTCTTGAGGAGGTGATTCGAATGAATTGGCATATTGCATCGCTCTTACTGGTGTTGCTGTTGACTGGCTGTGGTCAAAAAAGCCTTGACGAGTCGGCGCTGTCTGAGCGCGAATCTGAAGCGACTGGCGTTCCCGATAGTGTCTGGGTCACCGGACAACAGGCATACAACGACATTTGCGCGTCTTGTCACGAAGAGGGGCTCGACGGCGCGCCGAAGACGGGAGACCGCGACGCCTGGGAAGGTCGATCTTGGCTGTGGGAAGCGGTCTTATTCGAGCACGCCAGAAACGGGCTTCAAGGAATGCCTGCGAAAGGTGGCGACGCAACATTGGACGATGCGACGGTCACTAAAGCGGCCGAGTATATGTTGATGCTGACTTTCCCGGAAATGCCGCGAGGCTAATTCCACCTCCTGTTGCGTTCCCGGATTTTCTGGTCAGAGAAGGTGCCATTTCTTCGCCGGACCGGTGATGCTATCTCTACAGGTATTACCGCAGCTGCCTACGTAATATCCACGACGGCGTCTAATCGCAGGTTTCATACAATGGCTGAGTCCCAAGATTCTTTTGATAAGCAAAATAAGGGAAGCCATTGCTCATGCAGAAACAGCAAACAGCCGCACTGCTCGGCGTCGTCATGTTGCTCTCAAGCTCGAATGCGTTATTCGCTCAACAGCCTGTTGAAGACGCTCTAGGCGCTCAGAACGCCAGCCTGCAGACCAGCATAGATGTCCAGAAACGCATCGACACGCTGGACGACGAAACTCGAGACCTTCTTTTTGATTTTCGTTCAACGATGTCTCAAGTCGAAGACTTGAACGCTTACAACGACCAACTCGAACAGCTGGTCGCCACGCAACGCGTTGAGGTCGCCGACTACGAGCGCCAGTTCCAGGAAATTGAGATCACTAAGCGTCACATCCTGCCATTAATCGTGCGCATGATTGAAGTGCTCGACGAATTTGTCGCTATCGACATCCCCTACCTCGAAACTGAACGTGGCATGCGCATTGCTGAGCTCAAGAAACTCATGGCGCGGCCCGAGGTTCTGACTTCCGAGAAATATCGGCGCATCACCGAGGCCTACCAGATAGAACTGGAATACGGGCATACGATTGAAGCCTACGAAGGTGAAATGACCTTCAACAACGAGACACGCACCGTCGCGTTTCTTCGCTTTGGTCGACTTGGCCTTTACTACATGACACTCGACGGACTTGAAATTGGCTATTGGGATAGCTCACGCGATAACTGGGTTGTACTTGACGACGAATATCGGCAGTCGCTTGATCGCGCCATTCGAATTGCACGCAAGCAGTTGCCGCCCGACCTGATACGACTTCCCATACCAGCGCCGGAGGATCGAACATGAAGAACATAACGATCCTCTGCTTGTTGTTGGTATTGCCATGCGTCGCATGGCCGGATGGCCGTGACATCGATGCTCTGGTCGAATCTGTACGACAAGAAGCGCTCAAAGAAGCAGAACATGACGAACAACGCATCGACCGCTTTCTCGCCGACCAGGAACAACAGCGCGAGGTGCTCGCCGACGCCAAGGCACAATTAGCGGCTGCGACCGCACGCGCTAATCGCTTACGCGATGCTTATGAAGAGAACGAACAGACACTTACCGAATATGAGGCAACTCTGGTAGAGCGGGCTGGTGACCTGAACGATCTGTTCGCGATCGTTCGGCAAAGCGCCCTCAGCGCTGACAGCGTACTTGAGTCCTCGCTGGTTGCCGCCGAACAGACGGAACGCTCAAGCTTCCTGCAGGACATTGGCAAGGGCGAGACCACGCCGAGCATCGACAATATCAAACGCCTTTGGACGACAGTACTCACCGAGATCAGTGAGTCGGGCAAGGTGGTGCGGTTTAACGCCACGCTTATCAAGCCACAGGGTGACGAGTTGCAACAGGTTGTGACACGGGCCGGTGTTTTTACGTCAGTAAGTGATGGCGCGTTTCTACGCTACCTGCCGGATAGCGGCAAGCTTGTAGAACTAAGCCGGCAGCCGGCACCGCGTTTTCAACGCATGGCGCAGAACCTGCAAAATGCGGAATCGGGCATGGTGGCAATGGCGCTCGACCCGTCCAAGGGAGCCATACTGAGTCTCATGGTGCAGTCACCCGATCTCAAAGAACGCATAGGACAAGGCGGCAGTATCGGCTACCTGATCCTCGTTCTCGGAGCGATTGGCGTGATCATCGTTATTCGAGCTGCCATTTCTTTGCTGATAGCAGGTCGCCGAATCGACAAACAGGCGATCACTAAGGAAGCCAGCATAGACAACGGACTGGGCCGACTGAAACTCATTGCGGTTGGTGACAAAGACGAAAGCATGACGTCACTGGGTATTCGACTCGATGAAGGGCTCGCGGAGGAAGCGGCTTTACTGAGCCGTGGCCTTGCCACCGTTGCGGTGCTCGCAGCGGTCAGCCCGTTGTTGGGTCTCCTGGGTACAGTGACCGGCATGATCGAGACATTCCAGTCGATCACGTTGTTCGGCACTGGCGATCCCAAGCTGATGTCTGGAGGTATCTCGCAGGCATTAGTTACAACACAACTCGGCCTCTCTGTCGCAATTCCATTGGTGCTATTCCACAGCCTGCTAACCGGACGCGCAAACCGCATTGTCGAACGATTGGGCAAGTACAGCAGCGACTTGTTGACCAACAATGAACTGGACTGATTACAAGGATGGTCTGGCGGCCCTGTTCGAACAGGGTGGCCTGACACTTTGGGCGATTCTGTTCGCGTCTATTCTGCTGTGGGTGCTGATTGTCGAACGCTACTGGTTTCACTGGCGACAAATGGGTGCGATACGCGAGCATCTGCGTGCCGACTGGCGAAACTCGCGAACAGGCCTCCCGGAAGAGATGCGGTTTCGTCGCATACGCGCAATCGTTGCCGAGCTAACCGCGGAGTCCAATCGTAATTTGCAGGCACTGCAAGCCTTAACCGGCATATTGCCATTGCTCGGCCTATTGGGAACGGTATCCGGAATGATCAAAGTATTCGAAGTCATCACCATATTTGGTACCGGCAACACACGCGGAATGGCGTCGGGTATATCGGAAGCGCTCGTAACGACAATGGCCGGGCTGTTTACAGCATTGTCGGGTTTGTACTTCGCCGCCGATCTGGAAAACCGTTCGGAGAAACTGGCACTACGTTTCGAAACTGAACTTGTGGAGGGAGATTAAGTGGCAACACGCGACCATTTGAAATCGGAGGACGGCCCGTCAGCGTTGAACATCACGCCGCTGATCGACATGGTCTTCATCCTGCTGATATTTTTTGCTGTCAATGCCACCTTCGTTAAGGAGTCTGGAGTCGAGGTCGAGAGACCCAGCGCACGGACGGCGGAGATACAACAGAAAGCCAATATCCTGATTGCAGTGACTGCAAACGACGAAGTCTGGATCGACCGAAAGCGCGTCGATCCGCGCAGCGTACGCGGCCATGTTGAGCGGCTGCATGCCGAAAATCCTGAGGGTGCCGTTGTCATACTTGCTGATGAAAATTCCAAGACCGGTCTCGTCATTGAAGTACTGGATCAGACCCGTCTCGCAGGCGTTGAGAACGTTGCTGTGGCAGCCACCCCGGATGGCATGTAGTGCAGCTGGAGTCGACCCGCATCCCATTGATCATCATTACGGCCCTTGTCGTCAATATCCTGATGTTCACGGCCATTGAAGTAATGGTTGGCATGAAACGTGTCCGGCTCACTGATGCAAACAACATAGACATTGCCAACTTCATTCGCATGGCCGAACAATCGCGAGACGTGCGCTCACGGCGTGACCCGAAAGCGCCGGATAAACCGCCACAGGAAATGCAGCAGGACCTGCGTAAACTGGAAGCAGCGACAGATTCAAACGTCTCCGGCATGTCAATTAATGTACCGGATATTGACATCGACATCGGCATCGGCGGCAACATCGCAATCGCTCGCGAACTGACCCCACTCGTGCGAGTGCCCGCCGAATACCCTATATCTGCACTGTCCCGCCGCATCGAGGGATTCGTTGTTCTGAGTTTCACGGTGACCGAGTCGGGCTCCGTTATAGATCCGGAAGTCCTGCGTGCGGAACCTCCAGGCGTATTCGATCGTGCCGCACTTCGTGCCGTATCAAGATTCAAGTATCAGCCGCAGTTTGTTGACGGCAAGCCCGTGCAGGTCAAGACCTACACCAAATTGAATTTCCTTATGGAGGACTAGTAGATGCGGCTCGTACTTGTCCATGTGCTAAGCGCATTGCTCTTACTAGCGACGGTATCGACGGGGGTCGCCGCCGAGAGTCAGGCGTCTAATAGAACCTACCTCAAGATGATCGATGCCCAGAAACTGTGGAATGAGGAAGGCTATACCGAGGCACTCGACTTGTTGCAGGAGTACGAGCCCAAGGTAGAGAAGAAACCTTACGATCAGGCCATCGTACTGCAATACATCGCACACACTTACGTCTTCCTGGACCAAACCGAAGGAGCGCGAGGCGCACTGCAAAAAGCACTGCAACTGCCCGAGATCGGCGTTCCTCTAACCGCCGAGTTAAAGCTGGTATACGGTCAGATAGTGCTTGGTGATGAACAGTTCGATGAAGCGCGTGCAGCGATCGAGTACTGGTACGAGAATACGGAGACCGAGAAGCAGCCTAACCTGATATTCACGCTTGGCTATGCGAATTACATGACAGGTCACATGGAACGTGCCGAAGAGTTGCTGGCGAGCGCCATTGCCATGCAGCCATTGCCCAGAAAATCATGGTATCGGCTCTATTATCAAACGCTCTTTGAGCAAAAAAAATACACTCAAGCTGAGGAACTATTGCTCGGCATGATAGACCGCGATCCCCGCGAAAATGATAACTGGCGACTGCTGGCCAATCATCACATGCAGCTGGAAGATCGCCGCAAGGCGCTTACCGCGCTTGTGATTGCCTACAATGAAGGATTGCTTGAGGGCGCCGATGACCTGAAGCGCATGATCGCGCTCTACGGCGCGATCGAAATACCCGAAAAGGCGGCGCGACTGCTGCAACAACATCTTGCCAGCAAGACAGTGGAAACAGACGCGGACATGCTGAAGCGGCTCGCCAACCTATGGCTTCTGTCCAGAGAGCGCGATCAGGCGAAAATTGTTTTAGAGCAGGCCGCGGCGGCGGCGCCGGATGGCCGCACGTACGAAATGCTGGGTAATATTTTCTTCGAAGATGAAGAATGGACGAACGCGCACGAAGCGTATTTGAAAGCGCTCGATCTCGGCGGCTTTGATGAGCCCGAGCGAATCTACATGCTGGCAGGAATCAGCGCAGAACAAGGCGGCATGAAGGACGCTGCACGGGACGCGTTTATGGAAGCTCGAAAGTCCGACGATCTGCGCAAACAGGCTGATGCGCTACTGCAGCGTCTCGATAGAAGCTAGTTCAGGTCGCCTGCTCCAGTTGTTCGCTTGTCTCCAGCCACTCCCATTCGAGCGACTCAATGCGCGACTTTGCAGCAGCCTGATCCTGAACGAGCTGGGTTAGCTCGTCCTTGCGACTCTGGTCGACGTAAATCGATTCATCCGCAAGGCGCGCGTCAAGCTCGGTCAGTCTATTCCGCAGTGCCGCGAGTTCTTTCTCCACATCCCGAACCTTGTCGTAAAGTGGTTTTAGACGCTGTCGTCGCTGCGCCTGTTCCTGTCGCTGCTGCTTTTTATTCACGCTCTTCGCAGCGGTGTCTTGCCACTTAGTCGTGGCCTGTTCAGATTTTTCTTCCTGCTCTTTGAGCCAGGTCGGGTAGTCGTCAAGGCTGCGATTGAATCGGTCGACGATGCCATCGTGAACAATAAGTAACTCGTCACAAACACTTCTCAGTAGGTGACGATCATGAGAGATAACGACCAGCGCCCCGGTGTACTCAATAAGCGCAACACTTAACGCCTGACGCATTTCGAGATCGAGATGGTTGGTCGGCTCATCGAGCAATAACAGGTTGGGGCCCTGCCGAATCATTAATGCGAGCACCAGCCGCGCCTTCTCTCCGCCCGAGAACGGTTCGACCGGCTCGAAAATTCGCTCTCCGCTGAAGCCGAAACGACCCAGATAGTTGCGATGATCCTGCTCACGGTCGTCGGGCGCGTAGTCCCGCAAATGATCAATGGGACTGTGCTCCGGACGCAGCAGCTCGAGTTGGTGTTGGGCGAAGTAACCGATCTTCGTGTCCTTGCTCAGAACTCGCTCGCCTTTTAGCAACGTGCTGCCGGTCGAAAGTGCTTTGACGAGCGTGGACTTGCCGGCGCCGTTGACGCCGAGCAAACCAATGCGATCACCCGCCGACAAGTTCAGATCGATATTGTCGAGAATGACATCGTCGCCGTAGCCAACGGTTGCGTCTATAAGGCCAAGCAGGTGTTGCGGCTGCCTTTGCGGCTCGATGAAATGAAAGCGAAACGGTGAATCAACGTGTGCAGGCGCGATCTGCTGCATACGCTCGAGCATTTTAATGCGGCTCTGAGCCTGCCGTGCTTTCGACGCCTTATAACGAAATCGATCGACGTAACTTTGAATGTGTTTGATGTCTTTTTGTTGTCGAACGTACATCGACTGTTGCTGTGCTAGCTGCTCGGCACGCAGGGTTTCGAATTGGCTGTAGTTCCCGGTGAACAAATTAATCGTCTCGTTTTCGATATGTGCGACGCGTGTGCAGACCTGGTCGAGAAAATCCCGATCATGCGAAATAACCAACAAGATACCTTCGTATCGTTTCAACCAGCGCTCGAGCCACAGGATTGCCGGGAGGTCGAGATGGTTGGTGGGCTCATCGAGCAAGAGAATGTCGGAACGACACATGAGGGCGCGAGCCAGATTGAGCCGCATGCGCCATCCGCCGGAAAATTCCTTTACGGCTTTCGCGTATTCATCCGCCGCGAACCCCAGACCATGCAACAGCCGCGACGCTCGCGAATCGGCCGTAAAACCGTCAATAGCCTCCATACGTTCGTACAGAAGATGAAGATCTGGTTTGTCTGCGTCGGCCTCACCCTCGGCAATTGCGGCCTGCACGGCTCGCAACTCATGGTCGCCATCCATCACATAATCGACAGCGCTGCCGCTGCCATGCGGACTTTCCTGCGCGACGTGGGCGATGACGTCCTTCGGATCCAATGCGAGCTCGCCGTCGTCTGCTTCCAGTTCGCCCAACAGCATGGCAAATAACGATGACTTGCCCGAGCCGTTGGCACCGATCACACCCATGCGTTGTCCAGCATGAATCTGGAAACTGGCGCCTTCGATTAAGACCTTGCGGCCGCGACGAAGAGCGATGTTGGTAAGAGCGAGCATGACCGGCGTGATTATAGGTCACACGAGGAACTGGCGTCAGGCTGTAGGGCTCCTAGTCGAAACCATGGTCTGTCGGTGGCTTGACGATAAGAATGTCGCAGGGTAGATGATCCATCACTCGCTCCGCCGTGCTGCCGATCGCCATGCGCTTGAGACCCCATCGGCTAAGAGCGCCCATGACGACAAGTTGTGCATTCTTACTGCGAACGAAAGACGGAAGTAACTCGTTAGTACGTCCGGGAAGCTGGTGAACGAACTCCTGCGCAATATCGTTTCTCTTTGCCAATGCATCCAATGCGTCGCGATGTTCTTTTTTAATTTTCTTGTCGATCTTTTCGACTTCCAATTTGACGGGTTTGAACATCCTTATCGCCCGAGTACTGATCTCGGCAAGGCGCTGGTAGGAGTGAAACAGGTGTAGCTCGCCGCCAAGCTGTCCTGAGATAAACTTCGCTAATTCGATGATCGTATCGTCGAGAATCGCTGGTTTGTCATGACTATGCGTCGGATCCACAGCAGCCACGATGGTCGGCGCCTCACCAAACTGACTCCCCTTGACGAACCAGAGCGGAGACGAACATTTGCGGGCCAAGAACCAGTCGGTATCGACCAGCATGCTGCGCTGTGCCGTGCTTCGAAATTGAGTTCCCTTCATAATAACTTTCGGCCGGGAGACTTCAGCTCGCTCCAGAACAATTTCGGCGATGGGACGTTCCTCGACGATTTCTGTCATTACGACGATCCCTTCTGCGCGTGCTTTATCGGCCAACTCAGCAACAAGCTCCTGCTGGGCCTGCCTGATAGCCCTTGCGAGTTCGCCAGCCTTGTCAGTAGCAATTACGGCTATCGGCAACGGATTCGCTGTCGAATCACATAACAGCAGCTGAATATCGCAGTTCATCAACTTGGCGAGCCATATCGCGCGCTCGACGACAACGAGAGGTTCATAGTCTGGTTCGACGACCACCAGAATTATTGGATTGGTATTCACGTAAGACTCCACAAAGACATAAAAGAAGGCCTCTTCCAGGCGGCTCCAGCATAGAAAATTGCGGTGTTGCCTGAAATCCGTAGCTTACTCACGCGGCTTCGGCTTTTACGTATCACATTGAAGTAGCGTCGATCGCTTTGCTAGCATGAGACCTCCTCGCACTGTCTGCGCAAGACCACCAGAGAAAATGACAAGTACAAGCATAGCTATTATCGGGGCCGGTGCCGCAGGACTGGCAGCCGCAAAGGAGATGCAAGAGCTCGGGCAGGATTTTCTGCTCCTCGACGCTTCGCACCGCATAGGCGGTCGCGCCTACACCGAAGAACTCGCCCCCGGCGTGCCATTTGACCTCGGCGCGCATTGGGTGATGGCGCCGTCGGTCAATCCTCTAATAGCGCATGCCAAGAACGGAGAAATCGAGCTCGATGCCGCAGACGAACACTACACAGCAGCGCGCTACTTTGAAGATCGCGACTGGCTGTCGGACGACGCCTTTCAAGAATTTGGTGAATACTGGGATCTTCAGTTCGCGGCGTTGGCGCAGGCGGCAGATGCTAGCGAGGACTCGTCTGTATTTGACGTCATCGACAACGACAGTCGCTGGGCACCGTATTTTCACATGTTCTATGCGCAGGACTTTACCCGCGATGTCGACCAGGCGTCCGTCAAGGACACCATGAATTACGTTCGCCAGGAAAACGACCTGGCGGTCACTATCGGTCTGGGCAATCTGTTAGCTCGCTACGGGGCAGATGTTCCCGTCTCACTCAATACAGCCGTACACAAGATAGACGCATCAGGTTCCGAGATCAGGCTGGACACAAACAAAGGGCAGATCCGTGCTGACAAGGTAATTTTGACAGTCTCGACCGGAGTATTGGCGTCTCGCCAGATCGAGTTCGCGCCAGCACTGCCCGACTGGAAGCTAGCTGCGATCGACGGCCTGCCTCTCGGTAGCTGCACTCGAGTCGCGCTAATGTTCGATGATCCGATACTGCGTGACTTTCCGAGAGACTTCACGATAGACACGTCAGGTGACGGCCCAATTGATTTTAGAAATCGACCGTTCGAGTATGACTATGTGGAAACTGCGACCGGCGGTCGAATGGCAGAGTGGATGGAAAAGTCCGGCGAGCAGGCGACGATAGCTTTTGTCCTGGAAAAGCTACGCAGTATGGCGGGCCAACGAACTGTACCGGACCCCTCGCATGCGATCGTGTCGGCCTGGGATGGAGACGCCTGGATAAAAGGTGCTTACAGTTGTGCACGACCCGGCGCGGCAGAGCAACGATCAGTACTCGCACGACCGATAGACGATCGGATATTCTTCGCCGGCGAAGCAACATCTAGCAACTATTACGCCAGCGTGCATGGCGCCTGTATTTCAGGGATTGAAGCAGCGCGAGCTGCCTGCAGCGCGAGCTAGACGAGCAGCCCGAATGGACTACATCGTCCATGAGAAACTGAGTACGAATGTGCTGCCTGGATCTTCTTCAAAAGTCACGACGCCAGCACGCTCGATAGTTATTACTTCGCGCAACAGATTCTGCGCTTTGACTTTGATCGCGACACGATCTGCCGGGTACCAGGCGTACGTAAAATCCAGTGACTCGAATGGTTGTTCAAACCCGTCCGGGGCACCGTTTCGACCTGCCACATACAGACGCTCACCGAACACGTTGTAGATCAATGATGCGGTGTGTTTCGAATCGGGCGAATCAAAACCGATCATGAAGTTCGCAACGTAGTCCGAAGCTCCGGTCAACTGACGAGACGGATTTGTAGGAACATTTGCGCTTGGGCCGGCAACAAGCTCGGAGTCCTGCAACGTCAGATTGCCCTGAACGAACAAGGCATCGAACATTCCACCAACGAACCCTAGTGATTTCATCGCCTCGAACTCAACACCCTGCACTTCTGCATACTCAGCATTGATTATCTCTCGAGCGATAGTCGTGTCACTTGCCGGAATTTCGAAGAACTCAATCGGGTTGCTGATCTCTTTCCGAAACAGCGAGACTGTGAAGTTATCACCGCTCTCGAAGAACCACTCGGCACGCAGATCAATATTCTGTAAATCTGCTGGAATAACACCCGGGTTGCCACGAACCAGATCGTCTGTAGTCGGGTCGACGTAGCTTGAGTTGGTAATTTCACGCAGGTCCGGGCGAATCGCCGTTTCGCTATAGCTAAGACGTAGTTGGAACGTTTCGGCCCAAAAATCGCCCATGTAGGTAATGGCGGCCGCCGGATAGAGCCGGTCCTCGGCGAATGTCCCCTGTTGCAGCACAGCGGGGTCTGTCGAAACCTGCGGCGACGACTGCGAGAAACCATATGGATTCCACTCCACAGCCGCCTGCCGGTAGTCTTCCCAACGAACGCCAGCGGCGAAGCGCCACGTATCGTGCAGGGTCCAGTCAACGTTGCTCCAGATAGAATCGGTCATGGTTGCGGCTATGTAACTGTTCGTATTCGCACCCTGCCGATCGAAAACGACATCGTTAACGAACTCTTGCGCTCCGGCGACAGGACTTGATGGATCGGAAGTGGCTGCCATGATGTTTTCGTCGGAGAAGACCTCGTCCAGCGAGCCTTGCAATACTGATTGGTCAGAGACGCCCAGGTAGCCCAGACTAAATTGACTTTGCCTGTATGTACGCGCTTTCTGCGCGTGATCCCAGCCCCCACTGAGTTCGAGGAACGATCGATCGAAATCGACGGGCACCGACATGCTCCACCCATAGTTATCCACTTCGTCATCAAGATCAGTAAAGCGATAGTCAGCGGCAGATGAAGTCAGGCGAACGGATTCGCTCAACACTTCGCCGCTCGAACGGTCAGTGAATGTCTCGGATGCCACTGCGACCTGGTTGGGAATATCAGTAGCGGCAGCCGAAGTTGAGTAGAACCAGTCGACCAGGGTTTCTTCGGGCAACCAGCCAACCAGTTTGCCGATGAACGGGAGCCGCTCGCGCGTCTCCGCGCCCAGATAATGCTTGCCCTCGATCTGGTGTGTCGTCAGGTTGCGCTCTTCGAATTGCAATCGATAATCACGAAACCCACGACCACTGGACAGTGGCCTGTTCTCATTAAAGTAGTCGAAGACCTCGGTCTCGTCGTCTGTATTTCGCAGGAACAAACTCGTAGTCGAGATTTCGTGCTCGGGCGTAAACTTAAGGCCGAGGTTTAACGTTCCCGCAAGATTGACGCTACGCGTAGACTCTTCCTTGATACCGAATTGCTCATCCGGCAAACCGAAGGTCGCTGTACGGGTACGCCGGAAACGCCAATTC
>RCNC010001890.1_pt1 | contig 19935 bp, 9 predicted proteins | sample 2041301 | NCBI WGS metagenome assembly RCNC01 (sample SAMN09708231, study PRJNA481090) | Marine sediment metagenome, whole genome shotgun sequencing project. | biome: marine sediment; feature: ocean; material: sediment; isolation source: Sewage treatment plant 13A marine sediment (STP13A) ...
CCCATGGCCGGTTTCGACTTTGCAAAAAAATCATTAAGCTCACTCACAAAAAACTCCGGGTCCCCAAATAGAGAGATCAAGCCCTGCGCATCAAAGGGAACAGCCCAGCGCCACTGGAGTGCACTGCCCTCCACATAGTCATCCGTATATTTCCCTTTCAGATCGATGTAGGTTAAGAGCAAAGGTTTAAAATCCTCAACAAAAACGCCATTGGCATTACGGGCGTGAAAATATTGCGTCTTTGGATTCCAGGTATTCTGAAAGTACTGTGCATGTTCTGCAAACAGGGCAGCATCCTCATCTTTACCTAGCGCTTTAGCCAGTTGAGCAATAGAATGATCAGCCCAGGCATACTCAAGGGTTTTGGAAACAGCCTCATCCATCAGATCTGCTGCACAATAATTATGTTTCAAATATGATTCAACTCCCCGTCGTCCCCCAAACGCCGATCCCTCTGGTGTAGGTCCCAGTGCCGTAGAGCGCATGGACTCGTAGGCAAACTCCACATCAAAATCGCGTATCCCTTTCAGCCAGGCCTCTGTGATGGTAATGTCTGCCGGAGTTCCTAGCATGGATCCCGTATAGCCATTGCCCGAAGGCCAGCGGGGAAGCCAGCCTCCCTCTTTGGCCATCCTGACCAGTGACTGCATCATATCCCGTTGATCGGCAGGAGCAATGATATTATACAGGGGATGTAGGGTACGAAAGGTATCCCAGAGGGAAAGATCTGTAAAGTAGCGAAAGCCATCGGCCTGATGTACCTCTTTGTCAAATCCAAAGTAGGCACCGTTTACATCATTAAAAACAGTTGGCATCTGGAAGGAGCGATAGAGGGCAGTATAAAAAATGCTGCGTTGTTCTGGCGTGGCCCCATCAATATGGATAAGTTCTAACTTCTCCTCCCAGGCCTCCTGTGCCTGGCTGAGCAGCTCATCAAACTCCTGCTCCCCGGCTTCAGCCTCAAGGTTGGCCCTGGCATTTTTTATGCTGACGTAGGATATGGCCAGTTTTAATCCAATGGATACAGGCTTATCACTATCTTCGAAATCCAGGCCAATCCCAATATCGTCTCCTTCTGCATAGCTCTGATCCTTAAGAAATTCCTGCTCATTCCAGGTCCCATAACTCTTAAAATCCCGGTCAAAACGTGCCACGAAATAGACCTTAGCTCCCCCGTAGCGGCCGGCAAATGAGCCAAAGGTACGTACGCTGCCTTCCGCCTCCCTAAGCTCAGGATCTATGCGTACCGTGGCCTCGCTGCTGGGTGCATCCCCCAATGCACTGCTCACATCCATATAAATATGGGGTTCCAATCCTTCGGGGAAGGTATAACGATGCACTCCAACCCGTTCCGTTGCTGTTAACTCCACAAATATCTGATCCTTAGGAAGCAGTAGCGCATAATATCCCGGGAAGGCAAACTCATCGCGGTGCGAAAAACGGTAGCTAAATTCTTTTTGGCGCCGCTTTTTTGAAGCCGGAGTGGATGTGGGGACTACCAGAAAATGCCCCCCGTCTGTTGCTCCCGTACCACTCAACCTGGTATGGCTAAAGCCCATAACTCTATTATCGCCGTAATAATAACCCGAGGTATTTGTTGCCTTTCTGCCGCTGGGGAAGGACCTGGTATCAGGACTCAGTCGAACCATCCCAAAGGGAAGGCTTGCTCCAGGATAGTTATGTCCGCAAACCCAGGGGTAGCCCCCTGTTGCTATAAATGGATTTACTTCTTTTACCAGTGGCAAAACGGGTTTGGCAGCATTAGACAGCTCCCGGGGTTCCATATTGACAATATGCCTGTACCTGATCCCGAGCAAAGTCCCAAGCAATAAAGCTGCAAGGATTAGTAAGGCCAGTGAGCGAAGTAAGATTTTAAGAATAAGCTTCATAGGGAAAATAAATAGGCTGCCATTATCTTAACCAGATATAAATCAAGATAGTAATGCCTAGCAAAACCAGAAGATGCAGTCTCCAGTCTGAAAGGCCTGAAAATGGCTCAATTTTTTTTGAATAATTAATGGTCGTAAGCTCCAGCTTGGCAGGATCAGTTTTAGCTGTAAAAGCCGAAACTGCAAACAGAATGCCTGTTATCAATATAGTCGCCCACAAACCCCGGTACCCAAAGTTTAATGTGAGCTTATAATGAAGAAATGGGAATACCCTCTCCCCTGCTTCTGCACCTATAAACTGGTCAATAACAAAGATGGTGGCAAAAACTATACCCACTGCAACGGATACAGCTGCAGCCTTTAAGGTTACTTTCTTAGAGATAATGCCAAAAAAGATGGCCGGAAAAACAGGCAAAATAAGGTAGGCTGTAATGGTTTGGAGGTATTTATACAGGCCCTCTTCATTCTTGTAAACCAGAAAAGCAGCACCGATGCCCAGCAGGGTCACCAGAAGGATTACGACGCGACCAACCAGGACCTGCCGATTTTCTTTCATATGCGGCTTTGCCTTCACTACAAAGTCCCTTACAACCAGTGTGGAGACAGAGTTTAATACTGCAATAAGGGAGGTAATTAATGCAGCCAGAAGGGAGGCCAGTACCAATCCACGTAATCCGGATGGCAAAAGGTTATTTAGCAGAACGATAAAAGTTTGCTTTGTCTCCTCTCCTTCCAGACCCGGATATAAGGCAAAGGCGATGACTCCGGGCAGGGCAAAAAGAAAGACCGGCAGGAGTTTTAGAAATACTGCAAACATGGCTCCCCATCTGGCCTGTTTAAGATTCGGGGCAGCAAGAACACGTTGTACATTGACCTGGTCGATGCCCCAATAAAAGATTCCCGCATAGAAGGCTGTGGCCAGTATTCCCCAGAAGGGATAGACAGGATCATCATAGGGCGCGGCAATATGCATGGCATCGGGAACACGCTCCATCAAGCCACTCCAGCCCCCAACTTTATCCAGTCCTATAAATAACATGATGCTTGTTCCGACAATCATGATGGTGGCCTGGATCGTATCGGTATAGGCCACTGCCGTAAAGCCCCCGATAATGGTAAATATGGCTACAATAAATCCGGTGAAGATGATGGTTGTCATTATGTTCCATCCCATCAGACCATTCAACACCAGTGCTCCGGCAAATAGCGTAAAGGCAAGTTTGGTCATCACACTGATAATCAGCATCAATCCTGAAAAAAAGGACCGCGCCTTCTCATTGTAACGAATTTCAAGAAATTCAGGGATGGTGAATATCTTGTTTTTCAGGTAATAGGGAAATAAAATCGCACATGCAAAACCAAGGGTAATGCCCGTTGTAAGTTCAACAGAACCTGCAGAGAGACCATACCGGTAAGAGTCGCCGGAAAGTCCCACCAGATGTTCAGCTCCAATGTTTGTAGCAAAAAGAGATGCTCCGATCACCGGCCACATGATTTTTCGTCCCCCCAGAAAGAAGTTCGAACTGTTCTGGCCAGCCTTTGCCCGGTATGCCATATACAGACCTATGGCCAGACTTCCAAAAAGCACTACAAGACCTACTATCCAGTCTAATCCACTAAGTGAAATATTCAAGATCTTTCAGTTTTAAAGTTTATTTTTCCCTCAGCTTCTCCAAACGCTTCACACTTTGAACCATGGCTCTTACGCTATGGTAATTAATTTTCCAGGAGTGTCCCATATGCCTCCAGATGGGTTCACCTTCTCTTGACAGCAAGGGATACCATTCACCCACATCCCGGTTTACTACCTTAGAGAATACAAAAGCATGAACATTTTTATAGGCAAGCCAGTACTTTTCATTTCCAAAAAGCAGACAGGCATCCAATAAGCCGATCATCACCTCAGCCTGTTGCCAGAACTCTTTCTCCCTGTCATAAACTCCACCGGAGTGCGGGCCCTCTACAAAAACACCCCCAAATTCAGTGTCAATGCCATGATCGATAGTATGATCGAATATGGTAGCATAGAGCTGAAGATAGCTATTTTGATCCAAATCCAGGATCTCAATGGCATGCTTCAGCAGCCATGCAAATTCGGCATTATGCCCATAACAGGTATTATCGCTTGCATTGTCCTTTTCTCCCTCTTCGGTATACCGGTCCCAACCCCAAACTATATCAAATTTGATCTGCGGTGCAATCTGCCAGTCTGCAGTGAATTGAGGGATGCCGGTTTTGTAATCCGGATGGATCATCCTCTGAAGCAGGATCTCAATATCCTCCAGCAATTTCCTTCGGTGTATCTCCTTTTGACTGCATTCATAAAGGGTGGTAAATGCCTCCATAAGATGCATGTGTACATCCAGTGTTTTACGATCTCCTCCTTTGCTGCCCGGACCAGCCAGTGTCCAGTCCCTGTCAAACATTTCAAAATAACCCCCATAGTATGTATCGGTGCAATGTTTTTGTATCAGGTCAAATGTAAGTTCAGCATATTCTCTTCCTCTGGGATCGCCTGTTGCCAGGGCATATTCGCTCAAAGCATAGATAGCAAAACTATGACCATAAAGGATCTTTTGGTCCATCTTCACATTCCCAGCACGGTCCATCATCCAGAAAAAACCTCCATCTTTTTTATCCCACATCTTATGGATCATAAAATCGACCCCGTGACTGGCCAGTTCAGCCAGTTCACCTTCTCCATAGCCTGCCCTGTGAGCTGATGAGAGAGTGTATACCGACCTCGATTGTGCAATAAGAGATTTTTCATCCTCTCCGGTGTCCTTCCCAAATTCATCAAAATGTGTGAAATACCCACCATTCTTATGATCAATCATGCGAGATGTCCAGAAAGGTAAAAGCTCATTTACCAGGTGGTCCTTTGCTTCCTTCAGGTAGTTCTTAATTTCTTCCTTTTGCATGATCTAATATTGGAGTTAATTGTAAATTTATACGGAGCTTTACTCCTATCTGAACTCAAAAAAACGAAAACTTAGAAACTATAGCAATTTAATATTACTATTTGTAAAAATACTAGTTGTATCCGGTCTGAAAATTCAAGTAATTGCTCTCATGAGATATTTGACACTAATCCTCCTTGCAAGCCTGGTTTTTTCCTGCGCTCACCAGGACAATCAAGATGTTAAGAATGACGGCCCTTACATGGATATACCCTTTATACAGGAATATCATGATGGATATACTGTAGATGAAAACATAGCGGGCGCCAATGATGTCAGAGCCATTCAGGCCGATGGAGATAATAATATCTGGATTGCAAGCAGCACAGGCACTTACATGAAGAAGCAGGATAGTCGTCTCTGGGAATTAATGATTTCAGACCAGGATCAGGGCCCCGCCTATGACATAGATATCGATCAGCACAAGGTCGTTTGGATCGCCACATGGAATGGGATATATAGCAACTCTTCGGGAAAAATGGAGAAGATGGAAGGACCTGAACCTCCTCTGGCAAAGGTGCTGGCTGCAGATGAAGGTGTGTATGCACTGGGGCCTTATGGCATATGGCTGTATCAGAACAATGCCTGGGTAAAGCAAAACTATTCTACAGCCAGAAGTATGCGGGCTGTGTTATCGGATGGTAAAGGTGGACTCTGGCTAGGGACTGATGTTGGGCTCTATCACTGTAGCAAGGAAGAAACAAGTTTGTTCCAGGATCAGGATGAGTTACTCAGCGCCTATGTACGCGGACTGGACTTCAGTGACCAGGGAGACCTGTGGGTAGGTGGCCTGGGAGGTGTAAGTATCCGAAATGCAAGCGGTAAAACAGATGAAAAATTACCTGAGGATGGAATCACAAACTCCTATGTCAATACGGTTAAAAGATCGCCCGATGGAACTATGTGGGTTGGAACGAACTACGGCATCACCAGATTTACTCCGGGCAAAAAAGAATATTCTGTTCGCTTAAGTAAACGCTGGTTAATGTCGGATGAAGTCAGAGACATTGCATTTGACAAGGAAGGCTTTGCCTGGATAGCCACAGCTAATGGAGTAAGCGCCATCAAGAAAAGAGAAATGACGCTGGACCAAAAAGCAGATTTCTTTTATGAGAAGTTGATTCAGCGCCATGTGAGAGAACCTAGACTGAATGTGCCCGGCGATACAACGACCATTGAGGCCACTGATGATGATAATGACGGTGAATATACTTCCATGTATCTGGCCATGGAGTCCTTTCGGTATGCAGTAACGAAAGCGCCTGAAGCCAGGGAAAGAGCAAACTTAGCATTTGATTTTCTTCACTACCTGCGGGAAGTAACAGAGATGGATGGTTTTTTTGCACGAACGATAATCCCTGTTTCCTGGGAAAAATCACACGACATGAACCGCAGCTATACACCCCAGGAACTGGCCGAGGAAATCATCTCTAATCCAAGGCAAAAACCGGTGGAAAAACGATGGCATCTATCAAAAGACAAGAAGTGGTTGTGGAAGGGGGATACCAGCAGCGATGAACTGGACGGGCATCTGTTTGGCTATTATTGTTACTACAATTTTGTGGCAGATGAAAAAGAGAAAGAACGGGTAGCGCATCACTTTAGTCAGATTATGGATCACCTGATGCGGAATGATTTTAACCTGGTCGGGGTGGATGGAAAGCATACAAAGTGGGGAGTATGGTCTCCTCAAAATTTAAATCATGATCCTGAATGGGCCCCCGAACGGGCATTGAATTCTCTGGAATTACTCTCTTTTTTAAAGTTTGCCTATGAAATCACCGCTGATGAAAAGTATCAAACAGCCTATCTGAAACTTATTCATGAGGAAGGCTATATTGAAAATGCGCAGATGCTGCACAATACAAATCCTGCCTTCGAGACCTACTTTGATATCTATCTGGCCCTCTATGTCTATGCTCCACTCCTGAAGTATGAAGATGATCCCGCCATCCTGAGTGAATATCAGCTGCATATGGATCAGTGGTTTGAAAAACACAGGGAGACCTCGAGCCCCTTTTTGAATTTCACATATAATTATCTGGCCGGCGGACAGGATGAACTGGATAATTCCATCTTCTTCCTGAAAGATGCGCCCTTAGATCTGGTTGACTGGCAAATCGATAATGGAAGACGGGAAGACCTGCAGGTGGTTCGTGAACCAATTTTGGAAGAGCTGCAGGTTGATCAATTGAGACCGCCAAGCGAGTATCGCACACTTCGTTGGGACAGAAACCCCTATGTAGCTATAGGCGGCAATCCGGCGCAGGAAAGAGATCCGGTATACTGGTTATTGCCCTATTGGATGGGGAGGTATCTAAAGTTAATTGAGTAGCAAAAAGAAATACCAATGACTGAAATTAAAAGAAAAGCACACATTATTATAGTGACTCAATTGATGTTCTTATTTATCGTCAGTCATGCAGTAGCACAGATTAATCTGAATAATCCAGAGATGCATGAATCGCTTTTTTTTGCTAAAAATCCGATTCATGAAATTCAATCATTGTATTTGGACTCAGAAGGGAATCCTTCTCATGATGTGTTCCTGAAAGCCCATGGATTATATCCCATACAATCAGCAACACAATCCACACCCTATTTCACACTTAGCTTTTTAAAGGATGAGGTTCTGACAAATGATGGAGAATTTAAACCTGGTGAATCTGCAGACATATTAAATCCTGATTTTTATGTGGAGACCGTCACAGAATATAAATCCGTCAATATTGCAGTTCCCGTGTGGGATGGAAGAGTTTATCTGAACAAGAATGATCTGATCCTTGGTGGATATTCCTCAAAATATAATGAAAGACCGGTGGGTAAAATTAGTAGCAAGGGCCATTTTATATCACAATTAGAGGGAACAGATGCTGATGAATTCCCCTTATTACGAATACCTGCTGAACAATTGATTTTCGATCCTTTTGAATGGAAACTCCTTAGTAAAGAGCAGAGTAGCGCTGAATCCAGTCGGAAGAGCATACGCAATTATCTTCCCATAAGTCTTTATGGCTCTTTGGGTGAATTATTAAACAATATCAGTTTTGAATTGGAAAGCCTTCCTGCAGACCCATCACTGGTTCTTTACGGAATCATAGACGGTAGAAAAATTGAAATTGCAAGCTGTGATCTGCAAGACTCAGATATTGTTGAAAGAAAAGAAGCTTTCCAGCCGGAATTGATTGAGGGCTGCAGTCAGCCAGGAGGAGGTGAGATTATTACACTAACATTTAAGGGCGAATTTTCTGACAGGATTGCTACTATTGGCTCTGAACTCTGTATAAAGAAGGAGAAGGAAAATTTAAGTGAAGAATACAATCCAATACCCGGTAAAATTGAAATTGATGGGTATTTTCAAGAATGGCGAAACATACCCGGAGTGAAAGATATAAAGGGTGATCATGTGACTTACCTCTATGCAAATCCTGACACAGATCTTCTGGAATTCAAGGTGTCAAATGATGATAAATATCTATACATATATTCCAGGGTGGCAGGAGTGCATGGCAGAACAGGAGAGAAGGGAAGATACTACTGGTATGCTTATATAGATGTTGATCGAGATCCTTCCACAGGCTACCCTCCAACCAGAGATGACAATTGTTATTTTGGAATTTCCCTCGGTGATGATTGTGAAGCTCAATTTGAGTTTGTGGGCAATCGATTTGTAAAAACATTCTTTGGTTTTACAGGCATTGGAGCCGAGAAAGAGGTTCTTGATGGAGAGCTTACGCTGGGCCCCTCATATTATTCGCCAGAAGGAAAGGATGGGAAAAAAAGAGACCGCTATAAAATAGAATATGTAAACCGCTTAGGTACACGCTTCATAACTCACGACTATACTGAAGGAACATCCGAAGATATAATAGTTGCACTGTCTCCAGATGGTTCAGAGGTAGAAGTAAAAGTTGAACTGGACGGATTTCTTAAGGATACAGCGGGCAATATGTTACTGCATCCTGGTAAAGAAATTGATATAGCCCTTGGTGTAGAAGGATCCAGCGATCACTACGGATCGGATAATTGGGGGGCCGATTCAAGCCCGGTAGTTTATGGATATAAATTAAAATAAGAGATATCATGAAAGCCTATTTAAAAGCATCTGGTGTAATTGTATTTTTTCTTCTTATTCATTCATCTTCCATTGATGCCCAGGACTTATATAACCCTGAAAGCCGTTTATGGAAACCTGTTCCTGACAAGGTCTACCTTCAGGAGATCAGTCAGAAGATTCCCTGGGATAAACCCATTACATCCATAGCCCTGTCTAATAATCAGTGCTACATGCTTGTGGAGGGAAACATACACATGCTCTCAGGTGAATCTCTTCAGGCCCTGAGCTCAGCACCGGAACAGGTAAACCGCCTCCTATCCCTGAACAACACCCTTTGGGCGCTTTCATCAAGCGGACTTTTTTACCTGCAGGATAGTGAATGGAAGAAAACAGATGATAGGGTCTTCGTGGATATCTGCATGCACCTTGGTGTTTTACATGCTGCTACCCGCAATGAAGTGTACCGTCTTGAGGATGATAAATTCGTAGATATAAAACCCGCTACAGGCTACCTATCCAGTGATATTACCATGCTCATGGAAGATGGAAGCCAGGTGCTTGCCGACCCCGTTCAGATCGGACCCATCGACCGCATCGCTTCATTCAGTGGCACGCTCTATGTACTCAGGCCGGGCGGAAGACTGGCTCTGTTTGACGGGCTTATTGTAAATCAGGATTTCGTGGACTGGGGCACGCTTCCATCAACTGAAACCCATGATATTCTTAGTTATGGTAGCCGCCTGTTTATCAGTACCAATCGCGGCCTGGGAGTCCTGCGGGGTGCAGCTCTGACTACACTCAAAGGAGAAGACGGACTTCCCTATGAGGAGACCACCTGCCTTGAAGCAGGCTTTGATAATGATATATGGATCGGAACTACCAGGGGGGCCATTCGAATGCTGGAAGGTGACTGGCACTATTTCGGGGCCGATCACTGGTTGCCCGGAGATAAGGTCAATGATATAGCCACCGGAAAGGATGTGGTCTATATTGCCACTGATCATGGCATCGGGATTATTCGTTATGAACCCTATACCCTGCGAAAGAAAGCTGATTATTATGAGAGGCACATTGATCAGTGGGGTCACAAAAGACTTGGATTTATCCATACCATATATAAAAAAGATGATCAGTGGGTCCGGGAAGTAAGCGATAATGATGGCGGACATACGGCGCCCTACCTGGCAGCCATGTGCTACAAGTATGCTGTAAGCGGAGATGAAACAGCCCGCCATGAAGCTGTTGAATCATTTAAAGCCATGCTATGGTTGGAAGATGTTACTACGGTTGATGGCTTTGTAGCGCGCTCCATCTGGTCAACCACAGCAGATGCAGATACACGCGGCAGGCATGGATCGGGAGGATTGCCGGCAAAATGGTACCCCACAAAAGACGGACTCTGGTACTGGAAAGGGGATACTTCAAGCGATGAGATAATAGCACATTTCTATTCTGTGTCAATCTTTCACGACCTGGTTGCCGAAGGAGAGGAGAAGGAGATGGCCAAAAAACATCTTGCCAAAATCGCCTTATTTATTAAGAATAATGGATTTATGCTGATCGATATGGACGGCAAGCCTACCCGATGGGGCCGCTGGGATGCCAAGTATCTGCTCAGTCCCTATGGATATTCCGATAAAGGCTTAAATGGTCTGGAGGCTATGACCTTTATGCAAACAGCTTATGCCCTTACCGGAGATAAAGAATTTGAAGAGGGATTTCAGCAACTGATGGATTGGGGATACCAGAACTATATCGTCCGTTTGAAAAACACCTTCCCTCCCACCGTTGTGGCCCCATGGGATGATAACCTGGCCTACAGAAGCTATTATACCCTGTTGCGCTATACAGAGGATCCCATTCTAAGATCCATCTACCTCCGCAGCCTGGCACGTACCTTCGAAGTAAAACGCATGGAACATATTGCCTGGTTCAACTTTGCCTATGGTGCCATTACAGGCAATGACTGTGAAGCGGATAAGGCCGTACAACATTTGCGTGAATGGACCCTGGATTGTGTTGAATACAATTTCCGTAATTCATTCAGGGATGATCTCTACCCCGAAGCGGGTTATACTCCTTATGAAGCAGATAAAAAGGCAATATCGCCGCGCGAAAGCAGTGTAAAAAGAGGTAGTCGCAATGCCCTTCAATATGACGGGGGTGTAAGTGGAAGAAGAGTTATGGAACCCACCGGATTTTTGCGTGATTACTGGATGGGACGCTACCATGGAATCATTGAAGCACCTTCCACATCTGAGAAAGATTTAATCTCGGTGAGTCCGGGGGAAGGAAAATTCGGGGCCTTACCCTATGACGGTCCGGGCAGACCAAAAATGTACTAATCAAGATCTATAATGCAGATATTCAGGAAGTTAATATTGCCTTTTGCCACATTAACTATTTTAGTAACAGTATTATCCTGTTCTAATCAATTTCCTACAGCAAAAGAACCAGTTGATTATGTGGATCCACTTCTTGGCACATCCAGTTCCCGGTGGATGTTATTCCCCGGGCCCTGTTTGCCATTCGGGATGGTTAAATTAAGCCCGGACAATACCAATGAAACCGAATACAAGCTTGGTGCAGGCTATGAATTCAAAATAAACAATATCTCCGGGTTCGGGCATGTTCATTCATGGATGATGGGAAGCTTTATCACCATGCCTGCAACAGGTGAAATAAAAATAGTCCCGGGAACGGCAAGTGATCCCGATTCCGGATACCGCTCAAGAATTAACAATGACAAGGTGCAGGCATCTCCGGGATATTATGCCGTTCTCCTGGAAGATTACGGAATAAAGGCAGAGCTTACTACAACCACACGGGGCGGGTTTCAACGCTATACCTTCCCCAAGCAGGAGAGTGGGCACATACTTTTCGACCTTCAGGGCTCAGAAGAAGAGCCGCCGGTAATCATCGATGCTTCCATTACTTTGGTAAGCGATACAGAGATAGAGGGATATGTAAAACGGGTAGCAGGTGAGTGGAATGAATATACCCTCCATTTTATTGCACAGTTTAATCGTCCTTTTGCCTCCATGGGTGGTTGGCAGGGAGATGAGATTCTAACTGAATCCAATGAGATTAAGGTAGGCGGCAATTTTGATATCGGAGCCTTCTTAAAATTCTCTCTAATTGAAGATCAGACTGTTCTAATGAAGACAGGAATTTCTTACGTGAGCGTTAAACAGGCAAGGCTTAACCTGGAAACAGAGATGGATGATTTTGCATGGGATTTTGATGCTGTACATGAGAATGCAAGAGAAACTTGGAATAAGCTATTGGGAAAAATTAAGCTTGAAGGAGGTTCTGAAACCGATAAGTTGAAGTTCTACACCAATTTGTACCGTGCCTACAGCTCCCGCTCCATATTCAGCGATGTGAATGGCTTATATGTGGATATGTGTGAGAAGGTACATCAGGTGGATAGCCAAAAGTTTTCGGTATATGGATGCGATGCTTTCTGGGGTTCTTTCTGGAACCTGAACCAGCTCTGGAGTCTGGTTAATCCGGATATAACAGAAGAATGGGTGAATTCATTGCTGGAGCTATACGATCGTGGAGGCTGGCTGCCTGATGCTCCCGGTGGACTTGAATACTCAAGTATCATGGTGGCGGCTCATCAGATACCCTTTATAGTAAATGCCTGGCAAAATGGTATTCGGGGCTTTGACGAAGAGAAGGCCTATAAAGCCATGAAAGAAATTCAGACAAATCCGGGTCGGGCTCATGAATGCGGTGGCTATGTGGGAAACAGGAATTTGCAGACCTACATGGACATAGGATATGTTCCCGCCAATGAAGGACCTGTTTCAAATACCCTTGAATATGCCTACGATGACTGGTGTGTCGCTCAAATGGCCAGGTCCCTGGGGAAAATGGATGACTACAAATACTTCATGCAGCGGGGACAAAACTACCGCAATGTTTTCGATCCTTCAAGCCGTTATATCAGGCCCAAGTATTCGGGAGGCCCCTGGCTGGAAGATTTTACGACAACAGAAGGAGCAGGAGGAGAAGGACATAGTTTTGGCTTCGGATCAAACGCTTATGTGGAAGCAAATGCATGGCAATTCAGCTGGTTTGTTCCCCATGACCTGAAAGGACTAATTGAATTGATGGGGCTTGATGAATTTAGCAGGCGACTGGAAGAGGGATTCGAGAAATCACGTCCCTATTTTGCCACTGATTTTGTAAACCATGGCAACCAGCCAAACATGGAAGCTCCCTGGCTTTTCAACTACTCCGGGAAACCTTGGCTTACGCAGTATTGGGTAAGGGAGGTACTGGATAATTATTACGGTACGGATCCGGTAAACGGATATCATGGAGATGAAGATCAGGGACAGATGGGAGCCTGGTATGTTATGAGTGCCATGGGTCTTTTTCAGATGGATGGAGGCGCTTCTGTAGATCCTGTGTACGAACTATCAGGACCGATATTTGAAAAGATCACCATTCAGCTTGATCAGAACTACTATGAGGGTAAAGAATTCGTCATCGAAGCAAAGAACTCTTCTTCTAAAAACAGATATATACAATCGGCTAACTTAAACGGTGAGGTACTGGATAAATTCTGGTTCAGACATTCAGAGCTGGTAAAAGGAGGCTCGCTTATTCTGGAGATGGGACCGGAACCTAATAAACAATGGGCTATTCATAGTGAACACCCCCAGGTAATGGATGTTGAAGCGCTTGTTACAACACCATATATCATTGATACAGACAGAGTCTTCTCCGAAGAGAACCTGATTAAACTAGCATGTGATACGGATGGGGCAGCTATCTATTATACGCTCGATGCTACCATACCTGATATAAGTTCACAACTATATAAAGATCCTTTTGTGGTAAAAAGGACAACAACTCTTAGAATGATTGCCTTCAAGGGTGAGCAAAAAAGTCTGGCATCGCAGGCTGTAATTAAGAAAGCAGGTGAGATAAAAACGGTTCGTATGGATGAAGTGGAGGCAGGTCTCACTTACAAATATACACATGGTATTTACCGGATGGTGAATGATTTTCGCCTTGTATCTCCCTTAAAAACAGGAATCGTATCCCATTTCACCATCGATGTAAGAGAAAAAAATCAATACTTCTCCTTCGATTATGAGGGTTATATAAATATTAGGGAAGCGGGAGAATACACATTCTATCTTGCTACAAACGATGGGGGGCGATTTTACATTGACGATCATATGCTGATCAATAATGACGGTCTGCATCCCATGGTAGAAGTTGGAAAGGCCATTTCCCTGGAAGCTGGACTTCACCCCATCTCACTAAAATACTTCCAGGAAGGGGGAAGAAACGGATTGTTGGTGTCGTGGGAGGGACCGGGATTTGAAAAGCAGGAGATTCCTGCATCGGTATTGTTTCATTAAAATTACTTAGATGAGAGCAAAAAATCTATTGGTCGTAATACTTTTCCTTGTTGCAGCTCAAATACTCATACAAGCCTGCACGGGTAATCAACAAGCGAAATCAGACAAGAACCAAATTGATGCGCTTATCGCATCCTTGACCCTCGAAGAGAAAATTGGCATGATCGTTGGCGATGGAAAATTTTTACCCGCCGTTGATCTCACGGCAGAAAAAAATGCAGACGTTTTTATTGCTAACCGAAATTCAAAATTGCTGATTCCACGTCTTTCTATAAGGTCAACAGCACTTACCGACGGACCCGCCGGTATAAACAAAAGTCCTGCTCCTGAAGGAGACACCGAGTATGCATACACCACCGCTTTCCCTACCTCTACTTGTTTGGCAGCTACCTGGAATACCGGCCTGGTGGAAAACGTGGGGAGGGCTTTTGGTAATGAGGTATTGGAATACGACTATGATCTCATACTAATGCCGGCCTTAAACCTGCATCGTAATCCCAAATGCGGTCGCAATTTCGAGTATTACTCTGAAGATCCATTACTTTCAGGAAAGTTAAGCGCATCGATGGTCAATGGATTACAGTCCAATGGTATTGGCGCCACTCTAAAACATTTTTTAGCTAATAATCAGGAGACTAACAGGAGAAAATACAATGCAGTTGTCAGCCAGAGAGCTTTACGAGAACTGTATTTACGTGGATTTGAAATTGCTGTCAGGGAAAGTCATCCTAAAGCGATAATGACAGCTTACAATAAACTAAATGGTTTCTATACCCCGGAAATACCAGAATTGTTACAGGATATTGTTCGAGAAGAATGGGGGTTTAAGGGACTGTATATGACTGATTTTGACATGTATTATGGAGATGCGGTAGCCCAGGTGAGAGCAGGAATAAATATGATAATGGGTGGTAGCAGGGATGAATATAATGAACTGAAAACTGCATTGAAAAACAAAACACTTGACGAAAACACACTTGATGAGAATTTGGTTTATAATATGAAACTCAAGCTCAGTTCACCCAGTATGAAGGCTTATATTCCATCTCTAAAACCAGACCTGGAAGCTCATGCAAAGATCGCCAGAGAGGCCGCAGCAGAAGGCATGGTGTTATTGAAGAATGAAAACAGTGCCCTGCCATTAAATAAGGATCAAACCCTGGCTGTTTTTGGTAAAACCTCATATGATCTGATTGCATTTGGAACAGGCAGTGGAAGTGTCAGAAGCCATAAGTATAGAGTGTCCGTCAACGATGGTCTCAAATCTGCAGGATTTAATGTATTGACAGATATGGAGAAAGATTATACTGAATACATTGAAAAACTAAAGAGAGAAAACATTGTTCCGCCTTATTTTGACACACCCAAACACCGCAAGGATAATGATATAAAAGGCAACCAGTCTCCGCCTCATTTCAAAACACGATTAGTTGCTTTTAGCAAAGAACAAGGTGTTCCAATAAAAAAAATAAGTAAGTATGAGTCTGAATCCGATGCTGCTCTTATTACACTTGGCAGAAGCGGTGGAGAAAACTATGAAAATGGATATCTGCCCATCACTCAGGTAGAATTTAATCTTGTACGCGATGTGTGCGATGTTTACCATTCTGCGGGGAAAAAAGTGATAGTAGTGCTTAATGTTGGGGGCGTATGGGAAACTGCGAGCTGGAGAGATTCTCCTGATGCAATTCTCATGGCCTGGCAGCCCGGACAAGAGGGAGGACATGCTGTTGTTGATATATTGACAGGTGCCGTAAACCCCTCAGGAAAATTACCTGATTCATTTCCTCTAAAATATGAAACTGTACCTTCTGCAGGTTCCTTCCCAGGAGAACCGGCCGAAAATCCAACAAATACATTCTATAAGGAGGGTATTTATGTGGGTTATCGCTATTACGACTCATTTGATGTGCCAACAGCTTACGAATTTGGCTATGGGATGTCCTACACCAGCTTCGACTACTCAGACCTGGAGTTGAGCAGCAATAGCTTCTCCTCAAAAATGCAAGTTACTGTTACTGTTACAAACAGTGGAGAAGTAGCCGGAAAAGAGATCGTTCAACTATACCTTGCAGCTCCACAAACTGAAATTGAAAAACCGGTTCAGGAATTAAAGGGATTTGCTAAAACAGAGTTGCTGCAGCCTGGAGATAGTCAGCAGCTCTCTTTTGAACTGGATGAGCGTTCACTGGCCTCCTTCTGGAGTGGAATCAGCGCCTGGAAAGCTGACAGGGGCGATTACGAAGTGCGTATAGCTGCATCATCAAAGGATATCCGTCTGAAAGCCTCATTTAATCTTCCAAATGATATAATTGTTGAAGAAGTTCACAACGTGCTTTATCCCAATTTCGTCATGGAAGAGATGAGCCGCTTCAGTAAATAGAATAACATGAAAATATTTCCAACACTAGTCTCATTAATATTAATTACTGCTAATCTTTATGGACAGCAGGGAGTTGAAAGCGAATTGATATTTCCCCTGCAGGAAAAACATGTACACTCGAGCAGTATCGTTGAACTGCCAAATGGTGATCTATTGACCTGCTGGTTTGAGGGAAGTGGAGAGCGAACAGCAAATGATGTGGTCATCAAAGGGTCCCGCTTGAACTCAGGCGAAAGCGTATGGAGCGAACCCTTTTTAATGGCCGATACTCCCGGTCAGCCCGATTGCAATCCCATCCTCTTCCTGAACAACAACAATAAGCTATTCCTGGTGTGGATCGCAGTACAGGCCAACCGTTGGGAACGCTCACATCTGGTGGTAAAAACCTCAAGTAATTATACCGATGAAGGTGCTCCCGTATGGGAATGGAAAGATCTTATACTCATGAAACCCGGTGAGGAATTTGCAGAGAGGGCCAGGGAACAATTCGAATCCTCTGGCAGAAAAGATCTGGCCTGGGCCGAATATGCACTGCCCTATGAGGAGATGCTAGTGGAGGCCGCAAAGGATCCAAAGAAACGGGAAACCGGATGGATGCCAAGAACCCATCCCACTATATTGGAGAACGGGAAAATACTATTGCCCCTATACTCGGACGGATTTAATTTTGGTTTGATTGCCATTTCAGAAGATGATGGTCTTACCTGGAAATGCAGTCTCCCCATTGTGGGGCGCGGACTAAACCAGCCGAGTCTTGTGGTACGTAAGAACGGTTCAATTGATGCCTACATGCGGGATGATGGCGATGAGCCCGGCAGAATTCTGATCAGTCATTCCGAGGACGAGGGATATTCATGGACCTATGCACAAAAGTCAGACCTACCAAATCCTGGTGCAAGTATTGAAGTGATCAAATTAATGAGCGGTAACTGGCTCCTGGTATATAATGATGTGGACGATGGAAGATATAGTATGACCGCAGCGATTTCAGATGATCAGGGAAAGTCCTGGCTTTGGCAGAAAAATCTTGAATATTTGAAAAATGGAAGCTTCTCCTACCCTTCTGTGATCCAGGCCAAAGATGGCAGGATACATATCACCTATTCCTATCACTTACCCGGTAGAAAGAGATCCATCAAACATCTTGCTCTGGAGGAAGCGTGGATCATGGATGATTCAAGCATAAAACCCGGTAAAGAAATAAGCCTGCAACTCTTTCCTCAAGAGGGGAACCCACGCAACAGTGAAGGGGACTTTATCCAGCTAAAGGATGGACGCTTATTGTTTATTTATACCCACTTTACAGGTGGCACCGGCGATCACGCCAGTGCATACCTGGCCGGCCGCTATTCCAGGGATGGAGGAAAAACATGGACCGGGGAAGATGCAATCATACTTCCCAATGAAGGTGGTATGAATATTATGTCGGTCTCCCTTCTGCGCTTAAATACAGGCGAAGTGGCACTCTTTTATTTAAGGAAAAACTCGAACTCCGACTGCATCCCTTTTATGCGTATCTCCACCGATGAAGCAGCAACATGGAGCGAAGCCATCAGATGCATGGATGCGGAGGGCTATCATGTTGTAAATAATGACCGCTTTATTCAACTTGATAATGGCAGGATTATTTACCCCACGGCTCTTCATCTAAGAGTTGAATCAAAAATGGAGGCCAGGGGACAAATCATGTGTTATTATTCCGATGACAGTGGCCGGACCTGGATTAAATCACAGCAAATTGCCAATCCTGAAAACATTGTATTGCAGGAGCCGGGAATCATTACATTGAAAGATGGCAGCATTATGCTGTTCTGCAGGACCGACGCAGGAGTGCAGTATTTTTCTTTTTCGGAAGACCAGGGAGAAACATGGTCACCCATTGAAGCGGGCAATATAAAATCTCCCCTGTCTCCGGCTTCCATTGAAAGAATACCATCCACGGGAGACTTGTTACTGGTATGGAACAACAATTACAAGCCAGAGAGAGATGGCAGGAAACGAACTCCGTTTAATCTGGCAATTTCCAGAGATGAGGGTCTTAGCTGGCAAAAAATAAAAACAATTGAAAGCAATCCCGCTGGCTGGTATTGTTATACGGCCATAGAATTTACAGATAAGCATGTATTGTTAGGGCACTGTGCCGGTGACAGAAGGACAAACAATGGTCTGGCAACAACACATATAACTCGTTTAAGCCTGGACTGGATCTATGAAAAATAAATCACTAAATATGAGCAGAACAGGCTATTTATGGCTTGTGGTATGGGTATTGCTTTTGTCTTCTCAGATAGAATCCCCGGCACAGAGTCATATCGAAAAAATTGCCAGTGACCAAATAAGCATCACCATAGATAGCTTTACCAATGAGTCGATTAGCATACTGCAGCTGACGGACCTGCACCTGGGTGGAAAGGGTAAATGGAAGGACGATATAAATACCTTCAGGCGAATCAACCGCCTGGTTGAGATGTATGATCCCGATCTGCTTGCTCTGACCGGGGATGTATTTGCCGGGAAGGAAATGGCCGCCATAGTTATCAGGCACTTTGATGAGCTTCAGCGCCCCTGGTTATACGTGTTTGGGAATCACGATGCGGAGGGTGATATTGACCGCGATGGTATTTATGATGTTTTTTCAGAATCGCTTTGGGGCATTCTTGGATATCATAAAGACAGCAGCCCGGCCGGCAGGAAATATGATTATTGTGTAGACATAAGCCTGAAGGGAGAATCCAATCCTCTCTGGCAAATCTACGGGCTTGACACTGGGCCTCATGAAGAAGTAAAGGCCATTCAACCCGGTCAGATAGCATGGTATAAAGACAAATCGCAGGAGGGCAAAGATAAATATGGCACCATGCCCAGAGCCATATCAATCTTTCATATTCCCTTTATACAATATCAGTATTTATGGGACGATATCTCTATACACAAAGAGGGTGAGAGTAGAGAGAAAGTCTGGTATGAGGAAGATGACGGCAGCACCTATGAAGCCTTTGTGGAAGTGGGCAATATTGAAGCCACCTTCTGTGGTCACGATCACTACAACAACTATTGGGGAGAATATAGCGGTGGCATCATTCTCTCCTATGGATATATAAGCGGGGAAGCCACCAATGAAGCCTGGCCCACAGGAGGTAAACTAATTAGCTTACCACTTGATGAGGAGGGAATACAGATTCAGAATGTGGTTCCGGTTTTTGACAATAAACAAGAAAAGAAGATAAATCACGATAATTAAATATCCTATGAATCCTAA
>RCNC010000870.1_pt1 | contig 19930 bp, 14 predicted proteins | sample 2041301 | NCBI WGS metagenome assembly RCNC01 (sample SAMN09708231, study PRJNA481090) | Marine sediment metagenome, whole genome shotgun sequencing project. | biome: marine sediment; feature: ocean; material: sediment; isolation source: Sewage treatment plant 13A marine sediment (STP13A) ...
ATGTCCTGGCCAAACCGTGACAGGTTCTTCCTGGATCCGGGCCACATGTCTCCCATGCTCTACTCAGTACTGTCACTGGTTAATGCTTACAGCATGGATGACCTGCAGCAATTCAGGCAATGGGGGAGTCCCACTCCCGGCCATCCTGAACTGGATATAAAGAGGGGTGTCGAAAATACTTCTGGTCCCCTGGGACAGGGCCATGCTATAGCCATAGGCGCTGCCATAGCCGAAAGATTCCTTGTCCAACGTTTCGGAGAATGGATGGCACATGATATTTATACCTTTATTTCGGACGGGGGCATACAGGAAGAGATTTCCCAGGGTGCAGGCCGGCTGGCAGGATACCTGGGTCTCCATAACCTGGTCATGTTCTATGATTCCAATGATATCCAGTTGTCTACTAAAACAGAGGCGGTAACTTCAGAAGACACGGCAAAAAAATATGAATCCTGGGGGTGGAAGGTAAAAACCATTGAAGGAAATAACATTGAACAAATCTACCAGGCTTTGGCAGAAGCCAGGGATGAGAAGGAAAAACCATTCCTGATCATTGGCAAAACCATTATGGGCAAAGGGGCTCTTACCGAATCCGGTGAGAATTACGAGGGACAGGTATCAATGCATGGCATGCCACTTGGCAGCGCCGGTGCTTCCCTGGATAAATCCATTGAGAACCTGGGCGGAGATCCCGGGAATGCATTCAAGATCTTTCCCCAGGTACAGGAACATTTTCAAAAAATACTGAAAGACAAGGCTGCTGAGGTAAAAGAACGTAAAGCAGCTCAGGCTGCCTGGGAAAAGGAGAACCCCGCACTGGCAACAAAACTGGCCAGTTTCCTGTCAGGCGAGTTGCCTTCTGTCGATTTCTCAGAAATAGTTCAGAAAGAAAACACTGCTTCGCGGGGGGCTTCAGGCACCGTACTCTCACATTTTGCCGAAAAGGTGGAAAATATGATCGTCGCATCAGCTGACCTGTCCAACTCAGATAAGACGGATGGATTTCTTAAAAACTCCAAGGCTTTCAGCCGGCATGATTTCAGTGGTGCCTTCCTGCAGGTTGGTGTTTCAGAGCTAACCATGGCAGCCATCGCCAACGGAATGGCACTTCATGGCGGGATCATCCCGGTTTGTGCCACTTTCTTTGTATTTTCTGATTATATGAAACCAGCGGTTAGGCTGGCAGCTTTGATGCAATTACCCGTTAAGTATGTTTGGACCCACGATGCGTTCAGGGTCGGTGAGGACGGGCCTACCCACCAGCCTGTGGAACAGGAAGCACAGATCAGGCTGATGGAACAATTGCGCAACCACTCCGGGAAAATGAGTTGCCTTGTTCTGAGGCCGGCGGATGCCGTTGAGACTACAGTAGCCTGGAAAATGGCCATGGAAAACACAGATACACCTACTGCGCTTATCCTGTCGAGGCAAAACATAATGGACATACCAGCCATTCAAGGCTCCGACCGTTATACTGATGCCCTGCAGGCGGAAAAAGGGGCCTATATTGTGCAACATTCAGCCGGTAAACCGGACCTAATCCTGATTGGAAACGGTTCAGAGGTATCTACCCTGCTCGAAGGGGCTGCTAAGTTGTACGAGGAAAAAAACCTGAATGTGCAGGTTGTTTCTGCCATATCCGAAGGCCTTTTCAGGGAGCAGGACCCGGCTTACCAGCAGGAAGTGATCCCTGATGGTTTACCTGTTATGGGATTAACCGCAGGATTGCCGGTGACCTTGGCCGGACTGGTAGGTGCCAAGGGGAAGAGCCTGGGAATGGTAAGCTTCGGATATTCAGCACCTTACAAGGTATTGGATGAAAAATTCGGCTTCACTCCCGATAATGTATTCAATGAAGCCCTCGCCTACCTTGAGGAATATAAATAGGTAGTGGTAAAACAGGGATATAAACAAAACCCCGAATAATTTCGGGGTTTTGTTATCGTTATTTACAGGCAAGGCAACTATTTTTAAATATTTTAGTATAAGTATTGGTCAACCCTGCTGTAAACAGCAGGGATAAGCAATGATATTAAATAAATTCCCAGATAAGAAAGTTTTGGTCAGGAGAGTTCAGTCCCTCGTCATCATACTTCTGCTCTCCATACTGCCATCCATGCAAGTGGCAGGCCAGTCTGAAGCAGCGGCGGAAGGCGGATTCGTCAACACCAGGATCCTCTTTGTATTCGACGGATCTCAGAGTATGTCGGGTTACTGGGAAAGTGATGTAAAGATCAATATCGCCAGGAATTTTCTTCTCCATGTTGTCGACAGCCTGGAAAAACTGCCCAATGTACAGATGGCACTCCGGGTATACGGGCATCAGCGTCCAGTGGTACTGCAGGATTGTAAAGACACCAAACTGGAGGTAACCTTTGACATCAACAATGCACATAAGATCAGGCAAAAGCTTCGTTTCGTAAAACCCCTGGGCAATACGCCAATCGCCTATTCCCTGGAGCAAACTGCGAATGATTTCCCGCCATGTGCAGAATGCCGCAATATTGTCATACTGCTCACCGATGGTATAGAAGAATGTGGAGGTGATCCATGTGATGTCTCACGTAAACTTCAAAGCAAGGGGATTACACTGAAACCGTTTATAATTGGCATTGGGATTGACCCCGACTTTAAAAAAACATACGATTGTGTGGGGTATTTTTTCAATGCAGCAAAAGAGGAAAATTTTGAAGATGTGCTACGGGTAGTAATAACCCAGGCCCTGAATACAACATCTGCACAGGTTAACCTGCTCGACCAGGATCATCTGCCAACCGAAACTGATGTCAATATGACCTTCTATGATGTTTTTTCCGGTAAAGTCCTGCACAATTTTGTCCACACGCTCAACCATAAAGGTAATCCGGATACCCTTTATCTTGATCCATTGGTCACCTACCGGATGGAGATCCACACCATCCCTCCCATCATTATTGACAATGTTTCGGTAACCGCCGGCAAACATACCATCGTTGCTGCAGATGCACCCCAGGGTTACCTGGAAGCCATAACATATGGCCGTACACATTACCTTGACATGCAGTTCATAGTCCGGCAGCATGGAAAAGCTGAAACCCTGCATTTCCAGAAAATCGATGAGAAAGGGAAATACCTGGTAGGGCGTTATGATATTGAGATTCCCACTGTCCCTAAAATCCTGCTTAGCGATATCGTGATAAGCCAGAGTCATACTACCACCATTGAGATCCCGCGCCCCGGTATTGTGACCTTTCTATCACTTAACCCCGGGTATGGAAGTTTGTATGAAGAAAGAAACGGTAAATTGATCAGGGTCCATAACCTAGACCCCACAAAGAAGAATCAGTCCCACGCCATCCAACCCGGATCCTATACGGTAGTTTTCAGGTCCAGGAATTCAAAGAATACCTTCAGTACCATATCAAAGACTTTCAAGGTCAAGGCAGGCAGTTCATCTGCCGTCGAACTCTACAAATAATTTTTGCCGGATTAAACCTTCTATGATTATCTTTATCAAAGAAGGGAGACGGGAAATTCCAGAGATCTTCAAAATTGTTTACATTGGCTGAGCAGCATGACAAGGAACTGATAAAACTATTCCGCGAGAACCGGAATGATGCATTTAACCTGATAGTCAGAAAATACCAGGAACGCTTGTACTGGCATATCAGGAAAATAGTTGTTTCCCATGATGATGCGGATGATGTATTGCAAAATACTTTTATCAAGGCTTACCAGGGACTGGAAAAATTCCGGGAGGATGCCTCGCTTTTCACCTGGTTGTACCGCATCGCAACGAATGAATCATTAACTTTTCTGAAAAAAGAAAGAAACCGGTTCTTCCAGCCAATGGGTGAATACCAGCAACAACTGGAAAATACCTTGGTGAGTGAACCTCACTTCGATGGTGATGAATTGCAGTTGAAATTACAAAAGGCTATCATACGATTGCCGGAAAAACAAAAGCTGGTTTTTAACATGAAATACTTTGATGAAATGAAATATGAAGATATGTCAGCCATACTGGGTACCTCTGTAGGGGCTCTGAAAGCCTCCTATCACCATGCCATGAAAAAAATTGAACAGTATTTGACGCAAGATTAAACCTTTTATACATCTTTCCGTCTAACTAATTAGAGATAAATGAAATCAAAAGAAAACATACCAGAAGAAATTCCCGGAATGTCCAGGAAAGTCCCCTTCGGCGTTCCTGACAATTACTTCGACGAATTCCCTTCAAGGATACAGGAAAGGTTGTCTGAAACACCGACCGTTTCCATTTCACGGGTTTATCCTGCCAGAAGGGTACTTGCCATGGCTGCCATGTTCATTGGCCTGGTTACGGTGGGCTACTTCGGCCTGAGGATGATACTGAACGGGCAGGATACCAGGATGTTATCGGGAGATGAGATCTCCACTGCCATCGAGTATTTTGGACACGAGTTTGATGATGATATGCTGATCGCAGCCATTGTTGAATCGGATATCGATCTTGATCCCCAGGATATTGATTATGAAACAGATGTAATTATTGAATTCCTCTCAGACGAAGAGATTGATTTCAACGAAATTTTAAATAATTATTAATAATACAACCATGAAATATACAAGCCGAATACTTATTCTGATCCTCATGCTATGCAATCTTACCGGGGCATTGTATGCACAGGAACGCAAAGGCCGGGAAGAGCAGCGCGAGAAGTTCCGTTCGATGAAGATTGCTTATTTCACGGAAGAGCTTGAACTTACATCAGAAGAAGCCGAAAAATTCTGGCCGCTCTATAATGATTATGAGAAGAAAAAACGGGAAGTTTCCCAATACCGGCATCGCAGGCCAAAGAATATGGATGAGCAATTGGCTAATATGACCGATCAGGAAGCTGAGAAAATGGCCGATGACATAATTGAGTCCAGGAAAAAGGAAGTCGAGCTGGCAGAAGCTTTCCACAGAGATCTTAAAAAAATATTTCCCTCAAAAAAGGTTATAAAATATTATATCACCGAACATGGATTCCGTGAATATATGCTTCGTAAAATAAGGGATGAACGCCGTAATGGTGACGGAAAAAAACAGGAAAATCCACCTCCCGGTTCCCTGCTTCCTTGAAAGGTTCATAATTTAGCCGTAATTTTGCATATGTCCGGTAATTTATAAGGCGTATGCTAAGGACCTTTTGTTACCTTTTACTGGTTCATGTATTGTTCATGAACTGCTCCGGAACAACACGGAAAACCGAAATGCCTGGAAAAGGAAATCAACCTGATAGTACTGCCTGGTGGAAAAGCAGGGCCGACAATATGGTTGAATCCCAGATTGTCAGGCGGGGAGTCAGGGATACGGAGGTGATCCGGGTCATGAAGAATACCCCCAGGCATAAATTCATCCCTGCCCATCTCAGGGATCATGCCTACAATGACAATCCCCTGCCCATTGGATCAGGGCAAACCATTTCCCAGCCATACATCGTAGCATTGATGACAGAATACCTGCAACTAACAGGATCTGAGAAAGTTCTCGAAATTGGCACAGGATCCGGCTACCAAGCTGCTGTCCTGTCGCCCCTGGTGGATACCTGTTACTCTATTGAGGTGGTAAAGGTCCTCGCCAAAGAAGCAGCCGAAAAACTGGATATCCTGGACTATGGCAACATCGTAGTCAAATGGGGAGACGGATACCAGGGCTGGCCCGAGCATGCCCCCTTCGACAGGATCATCATCACTGCTGCCCCCGAAAAGATCCCTGAAAAGTTGGTTGAGCAACTGGCCATAGGAGGGCGAATGGTACTGCCTGTAGGCAGCCATTTCCAGGAACTGATTCTGATCACCAAAACCAAAAAAGGGATACATAGAAAAGACATCATCCCGGTTCGTTTCGTTCCCATGGTCCATCCTTCCGATCCCATCCCCGACAAATAGGCATCTCTTGAAAAGCAAATTCGGCTTATATACCGCCATTTCCATTGTGATAGCCAATATGATAGGGACAGGTATTTTTACCAGTCTCGGGTTTCAGGTGCTTGAACTTCGCACCGGGTTTGCCCTGCTTTTCCTTTGGCTTCTGGGGGGTATTTCTTCCCTGATAGGTGCCATGGCTTATGCTGAACTAGGGACAGCCATGCCCCGTTCCGGCGGGGAATATCATTTCCTCTCCAGGATCTATCATCCGGCCCTTGGTTTTGTTTCCGGTTGGATATCTTTTATTGTGGGTTTTGCCGCCCCCACAGCCGCAGCAGCTACTGCGCTCAGTGCCTACCTGATGGCAGCCATGGACATAATCCCCGGGGAGGGCCTTTTCAACGCTGGACAGATCTTTTCCATTCTTGTTATTCTTTTGCTATCCATGCTTCATGCAAGATATAAAAGGGCCGGGGCAAGCTTTCAGAATATCATGACCAGCCTAAAGATCCTGGTGCTACTCCTCTTTATCCTTGCAGGTATCCTCACCAGGACAGATCATTCCCTTGATTTCAGTCCAACCCAGGCATCCCTGAAAGAAATAATCAGTCCTGCATTCGCCATCGCTATTTTCTTCGTCAGTTTTGCCTATTCTGGATGGAATGCTGCCGCATATATCATTGGGGAGATGGAAAAACCGGGCAGGAATATCCCGATCAGCCTGATCACAGGGACTCTCCTGGTCACAGTTCTTTATATTGGCATCACGTATGTATTTTTAAAAATCATTCCCCTGAGTACGATGGCCGGAAAAATTGAGATTGGCCTTTTATTCGGACAGGAGTTGGTGGGTATTGATGCTGGCCGTGTTTTGGGTGGGCTGTTCAGCCTGCTCTTATTTTCAACGGTAAGTTCGCTTGTTATTACCGGTCCCAGGGTCACCCAGGTCATGGGGGAAGATTACCCCAGTATCAGGTGGTTTTCACACACATCTGTCTTTGACACACCGGCCCGTGCCATTTATATTCAGGCTGGCATTGCCATTGTCTACTTAACCACCTCCACTTTTGAACAAATGATCACCTATATTGGTTTCACCCTGAACCTGATGACCCTCCTCACGGTCCTGGGAATGATGCTTTACAGGAGAAAATTACCTTCCGGCAATGCTTCTGTTTACAGGATCAGGCCCTATCCCTTGCTACCCATCATATTCCTCCTGATCAATACCTGGATCATGATCTATGGCCTGATCTACCGCCCCGCAGAATCCCTCGCGGGTATCATCACCGCTGTATTGGGATTCCTGGTATGGTACTGGCTGAAAGACAAAAGTCAGCCCCTATCTGTTTCATGATTTGATATACCTGTTTGAGACCGCTTGGGGCTGGTTTTATTCTTCCGGCAGGTCCAGTTCAACATCCTGGAGAAACTTCACACTCTCATCCAGGTCAGGATACAGTATGCGGTCCTCATCCACAAAACTGACCCTCTCCCGATACTGGCTGATAATGTTTTCCAGATAGGGTGATGATCTGGCCGGCCTGCGAAAATCCAGGGCCTGGGCAGCATTGAAAAGTTCAATGGCCAGGATGCGTTCCAGGTTAAGCAAAACCTGGTGGCATTTAATGGCCGCGTTGGCCCCCATGCTTACATGGTCCTCCTGTCCAGCACTAGACTCTATGGAATCAACCGAAGCAGGAGTGGATAATTGTTTATTATGGCTCACCATGGCCGCCGCAGTATACTGCGGGATCATAAAGCCGGAATTCAATCCAGGCTGTGCCACCAGGAAGGGCGGTAATCCACGGTGTCCGCTCACAAGCTGGTAAGTTCTCCTTTCAGAGATATTTCCCAGCTCCGACATGGCAATGCTCAAATAATCCAGTGCCAGGGCAAGGGGTTGTCCGTGAAAGTTGCCGGCGGATATGATCAGGTCCTCATCCGGGAAAATCGTGGGATTATCCGTAACAGAATTGATCTCATTTTTAAAAACATAGGCCACATAGTTAATGGAGTCTTTGGAAGCTCCGTGAACCTGTGGTATACATCGAAAAGAATATGGATCCTGGACATGTTTTTTGGATCGGCTGATCAGCTCACTTCCTTCAAGCAGGTAACGGATCCTGCGGGCTGTCTTGATCTGTCCCTGGTAAGGTCTGATCTCCTGGACCAGGGGATGGAAAGGTTCTATCCTGCCATCGAAGGCATCGAGGGACAGGGAAGCGATGATGTCAGCCAACTGGGATAGTTTAAAAACCCGCAGGCAACAGTTTACTCCGAATGCACTCATAAACTGGGTACCATTCAGCAGGGCAAGTCCCTCTTTGGAGGCAAGCATCACTGGTTTCATATCCAGTTCCTTGAGCACAGTCCTGACAGCTTTCCTTTTCCCCTGATAATAAACTTCCCCTTCTCCAATCAATGGAAGGCTAATATGGGCTAATGGGGCAAGGTCCCCTGAAGCACCAAGGGATCCATACATATAAACTACGGGGGTAACCCTGTGATTGAAAAACTCCACGAGCCGCTGAATCGTGGATAACTGTATACCGGAATTACCGTAGGCGAGGGACTGTATCTTCAGGAACATCATTAAACGGGTTATCTCCCTGGGTATCTCATCACCCTGCCCACAGGCATGGGACAGCACCAGGTTTCTTTGCAATATCCCCAGGTCCTCATGTGATATCAGCCTGTCCTGCAAAGACCCGAAACCTGTATTGATCCCGTATAGTGGTTCATTTGTATCTGCGAGTTTCTGATCAAGGTAGGTCCTGCATTTCTGAACCAGTTCTATGGATCTGTCGGAAAGCTCCAGATCCAGTCCATCCTTCATGATCTGTTGAACCCGTCCGAACTGGAGTTCGTCCGGAGAAATTTTATGTATGGCGTCATCCTTCATCAGCTACGAAAACATGCCGGATGGCCTCCTGTGTGGTCATCTCTTTTTGCATGCCTGTTTCCATGTCCTTGATGGTTATAATATTTTTACTGATTTCATTCTCGCCGACCAGGGCCACAAAAGGAATACCCTTGCCATTGGCATAGCTCATCTGCTTTTTCAGTTTGGCCTGGTCCGGGTAGATCTCAGTCTCAATTCCGGCCTTTCTGAAATCAGGCAGTACAGTAAGTATATACTTTTCCTCAGCCGGACCAAAGTTGATGAAGAGGACACGTGTCCCAGTGATCACTTTTTTCGGGAACATACCCAGCTGGTGAAGGACATCATAGATCCGGTCGGCTCCGAATGAAACACCAACACCCGATACATCTTCCAATCCAAATATCCCGGTCAGGTCATCATACCTGCCCCCACCACAAACGCTGCCTATCTTCACGTCATTAGCCAACACCTCGATGATGGCTCCTGTATAGTAGTTCAGTCCCCGGGCCAGGGTCAGGTCCAGTCCCACGTTTGCCTTCAGCGCCTGGCCCTGGAGATAATCAAAAAGCCTGATCATCTCATTCACACCCTGTATACCTGTTTCGCTGCCGGATAATATGTTCTTCAGGCTTTCCAGTTTTTGTGAATGATCTCCGGTTAGATTGATGATTGGTTGCAGTTTTTCTACCGCCTCTGTGGACAAGCCGCGTGATCTGAGTTCTTCATTTACCTTTTCGGCACCAATCTTATCCGTCTTATCAAGAGCCACAGTTATGTCAACCAGGCGGTCCCTCTCACCAATGACTTCAGCAATACCAGCCAGGATCTTCCTGTTATTGATCCTGACATCAATATTCATCCCGAATTTTTCAAATACCCTGTCTATGATCTCTACCAGTTCGAATTCGTTCAGCAGGGACCTGCTGCCGATAATATCCACATCACACTGATAAAATTCCCTGTACCGTCCTTTTTGTGGCCGGTCAGCCCGCCATACCGGCTGTATCTGATAACGCTTGAATGGAAAGTTGATCTCGTTCCTGTGCTGTACCACATATCGTGCAAATGGAACTGTAAGATCATATCGAAGGCCTTTTTCACTTATCTGGGTCGATAACCTGGCTGAGTTACCCTTGTGCAGCTTATCATCATCCACCGCAGAAAGAAAATCCCCAGAATTCAGGATCTTGAATAGGAGCTTGTCTCCCTCCTCCCCATATTTCCCCAGCAGGGTATCCAGGTTTTCCATGGCCGGAGTTTCAATTGGCTGATAGCCATAAAGCCTGAATACATCTTCTATCGTGCTGAAAATATACTTCCGGCCTGCCATGGCATCCGGTGAATAATCACGGGTCCCCTTGGGTATGCTAACCTTCTTCACTATTTGCTGATCTTCTTCAGGTCTTTTGACAGAAAGCCATCCGGTTTTTTATCACTGATCATATGATAATCGAAATAATAGAAGCTGGCATCTGCAGCTCCTATCAAAACCTTATAACATCTTGCCTTCAGCCTTGTACCTTCCGGCCCGACCTTGTGCAGGAAAACCACATCTTCATCCCTGTCGGTGATGGCCTGCCGGATCTCCTCTCTGGTAACCAGCTTAAAATCATGTGGATAGACTTTCCTTATCCGTGAAGTTGAGTTTATATCATTGGCCATTTCATCCTCAAGCAGGTATAATGTCTTTTGCTTCACATCTTTGATATTATCGTTATAATGCTTGAAAACATTGGTGGAGATGATCTCGGGATTGGCATGGATCAGCCGGAGATGTTGCTGGGCAAACCGGACAAGGATACCAAGCTTGTAATTATAGGACTCGTCTTCAACATTGGTGTATGATACCGGGACCGAAACCAGGTCAGGCATCATGCCAATGTGAAAATAATCTCCTCCCATGGAAACATTCAGGAACCTGTATTTTGCATTCAGTTTATCTTTTTCAAAAACCACTGTGGCGAGAAACAGGAAGGAATACTCCGGATTTTTTCTTTTCTCTTCAAACTCGGAAAAGGGTATGATCTCATATTCAGTAATATCCCACTCCTTTGCCATGACTTCTTCAATTTCAGCATCATAGGTATTCAATGGGTTTTTATCTTTAACCACCAGTGTTTTGGTTTTAAGGAAGTGGTCGAGATCGTCTGATGTTGGTACATACTGTGCACCGACCAGTAATGAAAAACATACCAGTATGAGGAAAACGATAGTTCTTTGCATGGTAATTGAAATGTTAGATTTTGGGTATATATAAAGGATTTCGTTCATTAAATTTCCTGAGGTATAAGAACTTCAATTGCCTTCTTTTCTTTTTACTCAACTGGGCAAACTCATCATGAAGTTCCGGATCTTTCATTAACAGCATTTCGAGGCCCTCTACATCATAATCATATACCTTCCCTCCCTCAAAATCATAGATGTATTGCCGCATCTCGGAGGACGCATAATTCGTAGGATATCTTCCATTACGATAATAATAATCGTATGGATTGTAATAATATGGATCATATTGTCTGGAGTCATAGGTAGTGACCGTTGCAACAAAATGACAAATCCTCCCCACTATGGTGATTCTGTGATATTTGTCGTCAATGGCCACGTACAGGATCCCGTTCCTGCTGAATCCCCATATTTGCTTTGTTTTCACTTCCTGCTTCATCCCAAGATGGTCATAGAACAGGATATCCTTCTTTTCAAGTACTTTGGTGTAATACTCCCTGTCATCATAATCCACATTGGTAATTAGCCTCGATTTGGGGATGGGAGCATTCTTTTTTACCTGCATATAATTGAGGAATAAGCCTTCCCGGAATTTAAATTCCGGGGTATATCTGATCATGTTAAGGGTATCCTGCTGCGGTTGAGAAAATATGCCCGCAGGCATGAACCAGATGATTAACACTCCCAGCACAATCCCCCAGAGTCTGTATTTCATCTTATCCATTTTCATAAAAAGTACTTTTAGTAAATCATATCAGCACTTACAAACAACGTACCAATTTATCAGGTATTATCTGATATGACAAGAATCATCAATGGCTTTTCGCGAAGATTGTTTTTTTACGTATATTTATGAACAAATCTGTATATCAACCACCTGCAAATTTACGCATAAAAAATCCACGAATTCATGCTTACTCAAGAGAAAATTCTTAAATTTTTCTCTTTCGGATTAAACGAAAAAATAGACCCTCAGATACAGACCCGCATTCTGCTAACCAATATTTTCAGCTCCCTGGGGATCGTTTTCTTTGTTGGATTTGCAGTCACGGCGCTTTTAAACCGGTTTTACGGGCTCTCCCTGATCCTTTTTATGGCCGGACTGCTCACCGCATTCAATACCATTTTTCTTATCAGGACGCAACGGATCCACCATGCTGTAGGATTTTTACTTGGTCTGATGGCCCTTTTGCTCCTGGTCATTCTCATACACGGGGGAACCCATGGTACCGGGCATTTGTGGGGACTGACCTTCCCGGCGATTGCCTTGATCCTGCTTGGAATTAAAAGGGGTAGCATAGCCTCGCTGGTCTTTATGGTCTTATCAGCCATTGTGCTTTTTGGCAATTTCCCATTTGTACAGGTTGACTATGAATTTCCGTTCAGCATAAGGTATCTATTTGCTTACCTTGGTTTTTACATACTGATATATGCTTTTGAATACCTGCGGGTGTATAATGTCCAAAAACTTGACAAAGCCCTGGAGGAAGCCAATTTTGAGTCCCGCAGCAGAGATGAATTCATATCCAAACTTTCCCACCAGTTAAGGACATCCCTGAACAACATCACCCTGGTCAGTAACCTGGTCAGTAAGTCCGAGCTGACCGACGAACAAGGCGATCTTATTAATACCATTCTGGCATCAACCAACAACCTGGTAGAGGCAGTCAACAATATCGTTAAGGTATCCAATTTAGATCTTCAAAGTGTAAGGGAGGGCAGTATTTCCTTTGATCTGGCATCCGCCGTTGAAAATATCCTGCAGCTGTTTTCTGCCGCGGAATACGAGGGATTGAATGTTACCCTGGAACCCGATGCCACCCTTTCCAACCAGGTCATGGGTGATCCAATCAGGATAAAGCAACTGTTCCTGAACCTGGTCGAAAACATCCTTAAACTGGGTCAGGCCAATCATCAGATGAACATTCAGATCAAGATCTTCAACTACCGGGAAACAGATGCAAAGCTTACGCTCAGGTTCAAAATAATGGCCTGTTTGGCCCCCAAACCAGCAGGGAAGACCAAGGAGGCAGGAAGCAGTGTTAAATGCAAACTACCGGTACCATTAGAGGAGATGGATTTGAGCATTCCTGAAAAGTTTGTAGATATTCTGGGGGGAGTACTTGTTACTGAAACCTACGAGGATCATACCCTGTTTAACTTTGACCTGGAATTCATAAAAAGCAATAAGAAACTAAAAAAAGGAGCCAAGGGATCACACTTTGGCGTGGAAGATATCAGGACGACCAGGAAGGTGGAATTGAAAGATGCAAATATCCTGCTGGTTGAGGATAATCTTATCAACCAGCGGATTGTTGTATTAAGCCTTGAACCCCTTGTCAAGAACATCGATCTTGCCATGAATGGCAAGGAATCCCTGGACAAATTCGGGACTACAAACTATGACCTGATTTTAATGGATATCCAGATGCCTGTCATGGATGGATTCCTGGCCACGAAAAAAATCAGGGAGATAGAGACCAGCTCAAACTCCTTCACGCCCATCATAGCCATTACTGCCAATGCCATGGCTGGGGACCGTGAAGCCTGTCTTGCGGTTGGAATGGATGATTATATAAGCAAACCTTTCCAGGTTGATGTGCTGGTAGAAAAGATGAAAACACTCCTGGCCAAATCTGTGGACGTCTAGTCAAATTCATCAGCGTATTTCAGGCTTGATCCCTATGATAAGGATATCATCCACCTGGTCCACGCTACCTTTCCACTCCTCAATGCTGGCATCAAGTATGGAACGTTGTTTCTCCATCGGCAATTTGTGAATGGTCAGCAGGAGATGCCTGAACCTGCGGTATTTGAATTTCTTGCCATCAGGTCCGCCAAACTGGTCAGCATATCCATCTGAAAAAATGTAGATTACATCATTTTTCTGAAGGTAGATCTTATGGCTTTTAAATAATTTCCGTTCATTGGAAAAATGAACGTCAGCACCGACAGAGAATCGGTCAGCCTTTACCTCTATAACAGTTTCATTACGAATGAGATACAATGGGTTGAATGCACCGGAATAATCCAGCGATTTTTCTTTCATATCAAGGATACAGAGGGATAGATCCATTCCGTCATTCAGGTAAACCTGTTCTCCATCTGAGAAGATCTCTGAGAAATTTTCGTTCAGCGTGTCAAGGATCATGGCCGGGTTACTGCCCTGTTTACTGGCCGTGATTTTTCTGAACAATTCAAATCCTATGATGGAGACAAAAGCGCCTGGTACACCATGCCCTGTACAATCTACTGCGGCAACATAGATCTTGTTGCCATGCTGGTTTATCCAGTAGAAATCCCCGCTGACAATATCCTTGGGTTTGAATAATACAAAGGAGTCGGGTAATATAGCCCGGAAACTATCAGAAGATGGCAACAGGGCGATCTGTATCCGCTTGGCATAGAGGATGCTGTCCGTGATATTTTTATTCTTCATAACCAGCTCCTCTCTTTGCCTCGAAATCTCCTTTGCAGATATTTCTTTCTCCCGGAGTATCCGGTTGGTCCTCCTCAAGCTCCTTGTCCTGATCCGTATAGCCAGTATAATAAGGAGAATACCCAATATAGCATATATGCTGATGGCCAGGGTTTTACTCCAGAATGGCCGCGGGATAACAATTTCTATCTGTATCTCGTCATCCGAATAGAAGAGGTCATTATTTGATCCTTTTACAGCAAAGGTATATGTTCCAGGAGCTTGATTGAACAGTGTATAAGAATGCTGTTCCCCGAGGTGGATCCATAGATCGCCCTGGTCTTTATTTACCAGTTTATACATATACTGATTCCTCTCAGGTGCAGTGAACTCGAGTGCTGAGAAGTGGATGGTACTAACTTGTACCCCACGTGAAACTTTGATGGTTGATACCCTATCGAGGAAAATTGGCTTGGAACTACCTCCCTGTTCACGCCTCTTCACATACTGTGTGAATGACAAGCGTGGTTTGTGTGTATTATACAGAATGGAATCCGGGTGAAAGATATTCAGTCCTAATATACCCCCAAAATACAACCTTCCCCCCTTATCCTGGTAGGAGGAACCAAGCAGGTATTCGTAGTTTTGCAGTCCGTCTGATGAGCCGTACTGTATAAAGGATTCCATCTCGGGATCGTACCTGGACAAACCACGGTCAGAGCTCAACCACAGATTCCCATTTACATCTTCTTCCATCCCGTATATCCTTAGCTCAGCCAGTTCTACCGGGTCAGAGAAATAGACAAAGGAATTACTTTCCGGATCATACCGGTTTAAACCTGAAGCCGTTCCTACCCAGAGCTGGTTCTCAGAATCAAGCAGGAGCGAAAACACAGTATTGTTATTGATATTAGAAGACTGGTTTAAAATGCCTGCCTGGAAAATCTCATGCGGTTCTTCCTGGGGTATGATTTTTATCAGTCCTACTGAAGATCCCACCCAAATCCAGCCCCGGTGATCTTCCAGCACACAATAAACATCCTTCAGGGACAGCATTTCAGCACCATTATAAATCTTGTTGTGGCTCCTTATCTGTCCCTGTTCCGGATCGTATGTATGCAGGCCGTTGGAAGCAGCAAACCAGATATCTCCTCCTGAATCTTCGAGGATATCATATACCTGCTGCCCGTTAAAGTATCCACAGGATACACGTGGCTCCCGGTCACAAAATCGGTAAAACTGGTTTGACCCGTCCATCATTACATTCACCCCGTCTCCCGTACCTACCCAGAGATTTCCCAATTTATCCCTGTAAACCTTATGAATCTGATTGTGAATAAGCCGCATGCCTGGCCCGGCATTTCTTGCATACATTTTAACCTCGCCGGTTGAGTCACTAACATGGTTCAGTCCCCTGCCAGTGGTTCCCAGCCAAAGATCACCATTTTCTTCCTGGAAAATACTGGAGATCATATAGTCAGATAATCCACGTATTTGGGGATTTCGATGATTGATGACCTTGAATTTACGCGGCTTTTGATCGATTTTTACCAAACCTCCATACGTCCCCAGCCACAGTATCTCAGAAGCATCTTCAAAAATGGTGTAAATACTTGTAAAGGGAGTTTGCAGTTCTTCCCTATTGAATGAATTGTACATCCAGGCGTCAGAAAGATCGGGCCGAATCATTATCAGGGCATGGTCTGTCCCTACCAGCACGGTACCATCACTGCTGCCACCCAGGGAATTTACATTGATCCCTTCCAGTTCGGGAATGGAATCTCCCACATCTATAAACACACCCTCAGGGCGGTTATACAAAAAAAGCCCATCCCCAGTTCCTATCCAAATCTGATCCTGCCTATCAATGTGCAGGACCCTAACATTATCACTTTTCAGTCCTATGTTGTTGGAAACTGCATACCGGATGATGCGTTGCGATTTTTTATCAAAGACCTGCAACCCGTCCTTGGTCCCAATCCAGATCTGTCCATCACGGTCTTCAACCATGGAAGAAGCAGCTGGATTTCCGATAGGAGTTTCTTCGGCAAAATAAAGGTCAAATGGAGTAAACTGACCGGATTCCGGATCGAACATTTCGAGTCTTCGCTCTGTCCTGATCCATACATGGCCTTCATCATCTTCAAGCATAGCATAGATAGCAGGTTTTTCATAATTGGAGGATTCTCTGTTCTCTGGGATCATGTATGACCAGGAATAACCACCCAGCCTTTCGAGTTTGTTAAGACCATGATCCGTACCAACCCATAAGACTCCATCTTTTCCTTCAGCCAGGCAGCGGATGGTATTGTTCGACAGGGAGACAGTATCAGGTTGGTACCTGAAATGATTGAAAGAAAAACCATCGTACTTGTTTAAACCATCCTGGGTCCCAATCCACAAAAAGCCCAGAGAGTCCTGGAGTATGGTATGGACCCTGGACTGGCTTAAACCGGTGTGCGCTGTGAATAAAGTTCCATCTAACTCAGCAGGTTGGGCCGCCAGGTTGACACTTACCATCAAACCACAAATGAAAAGGCAGATTGCCAGTGGTATGTTACGGAATCTGTGCATACAGGGTAGCTAAAATAACATTTATTACCCTCTTTACCAATGCGTCCAAAAGATCAGGTGCCCTCGCCTGCCTTTTGAACTATATCCTCCAGCATTTGGGTGGTAAGGGATTTAGGCCTTTCCAATGGATATAACAGGGCCCTGTCCCATATGATATTGGCGGTGATCCCAAAGGCTCTTCCAATGCCGAACAATACGGTGTAGAACTCATATTCCGTGATCCCGTAATGCCATTGAATCATCCCTGAATGTGCATCCACATTGGGCCAGGGATTCTTGGCATGACCATGTTCCTGAAGGATTGGTGGCACTACCTTATACAGCATATCAACATACTGGAAAAGCTCATCCTGCGCCATATGCTTCAGTGCAAAATCTCGCTGTACAGCGTATCTTGGATCCGTTTTACGAAGAACTGCATGTCCGAAGCCAGGGATTACCTGTCCGGCATTCAATGTATCCCAGACGAACTGTTTCATCTCTTCCTCAGAGGGTACCTTTCCATCCATTTTATTCATCAGATCCTGCAACCAGCGCAAAACCTCCTGGTTAGCCAATCCATGCAAGGGACCAGCCAGTCCGTTGATCATGGCCGAAATGGACAGGTAAATATCGGAGAGTGAACTGGCCACAAGATGGCCTGTATGAGCACTCACATTACCACTCTCGTGGTCGGCATGCAGGATGAAATACATCCTTGAAATGTCATCGTATGGGGATTTTTGTCCCATCATCTGGGCAAAATTGCTACCCATATCCAGCTTGGGATCCGACAGTACCTTCTGGCCATTTTTATATAATTTGGCATAAATATAAGCCCCGATCTCGGGCAACTTGGCCAGGAGGTTCATGGCATCCTCAAAAGTAGATTCCCAGTAATCCTTTTTTGATATGCCGGCCAGGTATTGCTGGTTGAATTGGGATTCCTTGCTGAGGGCCAGGATAGCAGCCGAAAATATTGACATTGGTGGACTGTCAGAAGGAAAGGCATCGATGACCTCATAGACATAGCCAGGGAGTACACTCCGCTTCCGGAACTCATCGATGACTTCGCCCACTTCCTCCTCAGTTGGAATGTCGCCTGTAAGCAAAAGGTAGAACAAACCCTCAACATAAGGACCTTCTGATCCTTTAGGTTTTGGCAAAAGTTCGAATACTTCGGGCAGGGTATATCCCCGGTACCGTATCCCTTCCTGCGGATCCAGGTAAGAGATATCAGTGACAAGGGATTTCAGTGAGCGCATTCCCCCGATGAGTTTTGCAATGGTCACCTCATCCACGGTGACATCACCATGTTCCTTCATCAGTTTGGAGGTCCTGGGACGATGTTCCTTAATCTTTTCAGATAGTTTTTGCTTCAGACTTGACATAAATTTGAGAGTTTAAGTTATATGATAAAAAATCCATCACTTACTTGAGGAATTTGAAATCTTTCCCGAGATACCTGGCTGAAGTGCCCAGTAACTCTTCGATTCGTAGAAGCTGATTATATTTTGCAATACGGTCTGACCTTGAAGCAGAGCCTGTTTTGATCAGTCCGGTATTCAGCGCCACAGCAAGGTCAGCAATGGTTGTATCTTCTGTTTCTCCCGAGCGGTGAGAAATAATGGAGGTCATTGAATGCTGGGTGGCCAACTGGACTGCATTGATGGTCTCGGTAAGGGTTCCGATCTGGTTCACCTTGATCAGGATCGAGTTTGCCGAACCTTCATCAATCCCACGTTGCAGCCTTTTTACGTTCGTGACAAACAGGTCATCCCCTACAATTTGGACTTTATTCCCTATGGCCTCGTTGAGCTCTTTCCATCCTTTCCAGTCATCCTCATCCATTCCATCTTCAATGGATATGATAGGATATTTATCTGACCATTCCTTCCAGTAACTGACCAGCTCAGAGGAGGTCAGTTCCTGGCCGGTAGATTCAAACTGATATACTTTTTTCTCCTTGTTATAGAACTCGGATGCTGCAGGATCAAGGGCAATACAGATATCATCCCCGGGCTTGTATCCCGCTTTCTGTATGGCTTCAATCACTACTTCTATCGCTTCTTCATTGGACCCCAGGTTGGGTGCAAATCCTCCTTCATCGCCTACATTCGTTGATTGTCCCTTGGATTTGAGAACAGCCTTCAGGTTGTGAAAGATCTCTGCCCCCATCCTCAAGGCTTCCGAAAAATTTTGGGCTCCTACCGGCATAATCATAAATTCCTGAATATCAATCTTATTATCAGCATGTTGTCCGCCATTCAGGATGTTCATCATGGGTATGGGAAGGGTATTTGCATTAACACCACCTATGTACCGGAAAAGGGGCTGTCCGGTATACTGTGCAGCGGCTTTGGCACATGCGAGAGACACACCGAGAATGGCATTGGCACCAAGGTTCCCTTTATTATCTGAACCATCCAGCTCAATCATTTTGGCGTCAATCTCGTTCTGGTCAGTGACAAACATGCCACTGATTTCCTCATTGATAATCTTATTCACATTTTCAACTGCTTTCAATACTCCTTTTCCCAGGTAGCGACCTTTATCTCCGTCACGAAGTTCTACAGCTTCATGAATACCAGTGGATGCTCCGGAAGGAACAATGGCCCTGCCAACAATTCCACTTTCGGTATAAACATCTACTTCAACGGTTGGATTGCCTCTGGAATCGAGGACTTCTCTTGCCTGTACGCTAATGATTTGTGCCATTTTAACTTATCTTTTTTTGTTAATGATTCTATTGAACTGAATAAAAAAAGGATAAAGTATATACAAATCCTTTATCCCTCTCCTGATCCATACGAAATTTCTGCTAATTATTCTTCTTTCTTCTCCTCTTTGTCTTTACCCTCCTCAGGCTTGGCTTCCCCGGTGTCTTCAGTTTCCTCGGTCTTTACCTCTTCTGCCTCAGGTTCAGTTGAAGCTTCTGCTTCAGCTACGGTTTCTTCCTTGATTTCAGCTTCAGG
>RCNC010000871.1_pt1 | contig 19924 bp, 18 predicted proteins | sample 2041301 | NCBI WGS metagenome assembly RCNC01 (sample SAMN09708231, study PRJNA481090) | Marine sediment metagenome, whole genome shotgun sequencing project. | biome: marine sediment; feature: ocean; material: sediment; isolation source: Sewage treatment plant 13A marine sediment (STP13A) ...
AAAGTCTCACAGAACTGAACGTGATGTAAGTAGTAAAAGAGAGAGGATTATCAATGTTGCCGAAGTCTAAAGCTTCACCGTGTATAGTAACCTTAATTCTCTCCTTTGTACTTTCTGATTTATATCCTAAAAGTTAGGGAATCAAACTTAAGATGTATATAGCAAATAGGGCGTTCGGTGGTTTACGAAAGAGAGGTTCTATTTACCAACACCACCAAATCGTTGATTTGGCTTTTAAGAATGAATAAATTAAAATCAAAATACAATGTTTTGGCTCAGAGCAAACCCGAAAGTTCATCTCTTTCTACTGCCCTACTTGCCATATACTAAACTATGTGCCTTAACGAACATGTAATAAAAATGAGATTTAATAATTCAAAATTAATATTGCCCTTTTTCTTCATTGCAGTTTGTCTCCAATTCTCATGTAGTGATCTGGATAAAGGAGCCAAAGAGGGAAGAATTGTGAATCTCTCTCCTGAATCCTGGAAAATCGATTACGACAGTTACTACGATAAGCACACTATTAAACCAACAGATGAAGCAGTTGCAAAAGGCGAAAATGGTGCGATAGCGGTGGGATATTACGGCCTGGCCTCTAGAGCTGGGCTTGAAGCCTTAAAGCAAGGAGGTAACGCAATTGATGCCGCAATGGCTACTGCACTCACACAAATTACCCTGGATGGCGGCTATGCCATTAGCTATTTTGGTGTGATGGACTTGGTCTACTATGAGGCTAAGACCGGCAAGACTTATACGATGGCCGCCAATTGGAATTCCATAATCAATGATACTGATCCAAGTACAATACCAGCTGGAATTCCAGACCCTTTTCATCCAGATGGCGACACCAGGTTGCCATCGGGGAGGTCGGCCTTGGTGGGAGGCTTTATGAAGGGTTTAGAGGAGGCACACGACCGTTTTGGGAACTTGCCTTTTAAAGAGCTGTTTCAACCAGCTATCTACATTGCAAATAATGGTTTTCATATAGATGAGGAGCTTGCATTGGCTCTCCAGATGAGAAGACAGGAACTCAGCAGACTAGCTGATACAAAATCTATTTTCTATAAGTCAACAGATAGCATCTATAGCGAAGGCGACTTGTTCAAGCAACCTGACTTGGCCGAAACATTGGATAGTATTTCAAGAAATGGCGCTGACTACATGTACAATGGGCCATGGGGAGAGCGACTGGTAAAGGCCGTGCAAGATGATGGTGGATTTATGACGATGGAAGACTTGCATAATTATCAAGTTGTATGGGAAGAACCCCTGGTACAAAAAATTGGAGATTATGAACTAAACACTATGTCAAATAACGGAGGCATATTAACTATTGAAGCACTTAATCTTGCAAAAGCATCGGGTTTAACTAGTGAGAATCACTGGACCAAATCTTCGGAATCATTAAGAAAAGCTTTAACAATTACACAAGCTACTATGAATTTTGATTTTATGTCGTCCGATCGATTTTCAGAAATATACCCTGGCATACAGCGAACAGATAGTTCCCGCGTTTCCCAGACCTATGCTGATAGCCTTTGGAACAGGATGAAGAATGGAGTACTACCTCGTAATTGGAAGACGCAAGATTATAAAAGTTCAGATGTAGTGGTGGTAGTCGATAGCGAAGGAAACATTGCAGCCCTAGGCCATTCGATAAATACAGTGCTCTTCGGAAAAACAGCTATTACTGTTGGCGGAATCACAATTAGTGATGCGGGATCGATATATAAGAATCAATTGGCAAAAATGGAACCTGGAACAAAAGTGAAGAGTATATCAAAGGTTGGGATATTGACACATGAAAATAAAGGGGTAATGGGGTTCTCAGCAAAAGGAGCAGGCATGCATCATCGAACTATTCAAGGTTTACTTAACTATATATATTATGATATGACAATAGACGAGGCTGTTGCATCACCTGACTTTTTTACAGCGGGTCGTGATAGCGAGTCCAGAGAATTATATATAAGAGTACCTGAAGGAGGTTATTCAAAAGACATTCTTAAGGGAACCGGGTGGCATTTCCAGCAAATTCCCCTTGAAAAAGTTCGGGCCAATGGTGAAGGAGTTTGGATTGGTGTAAGCTATGATCCTGTCAAAAAGGAAATAACAGCTGCCTCGCATACCCGAAGTAATAGTGCTTCAGTAGCTTACTGATGCGTTAAAAACGATTCACAACACTGTATAAACGGCATCAAAACGACCGTTTATACTTACCGTTGTGTTTCATTATCAGAAATCGTTAACCAATGATAAAATTCTTTAGAAAAATTAGACAAAAAAATCTAACCGAAAATAAGTTCGGGAAATATCTGACTTATGCAATCGGAGAAATAATTCTTGTAGTTATCGGAATTTTAATTGCACTTTCAATTAATAATTGGAATGAAGACAGAAAAGCAAAAACTTACGAAAATCAAGTTTATAATCAAATTTACGATGATTTAATAACTGATTGTTCAAGGTATTCAAATGCCATTAACTTTTATAAGCAAAGGGACACATTACTGAATCGAATTCTTTATGATAGTGTACCATCAATTTCATACGACACAATAACTAAAGAAAATCAACACAATTTTCAATATGGTATAAATCTTATTACAAATTATAAGAGTTTAATCTATAATAAAAAAGGGTATCAAGGTCTTGTTTATAAAAAAGCTATTGAAAATCTTGAACAGTTTATAACTACAAAAAGTAATGAAACTCATGTGTTTATTGGTTTTAATGCGCTTACAGTCAGCGAGAAAGAAATACTTAAGTTTTTGCAAAAATCCGACAAAGCAGAATTCATTTGGGATTATGACAATTCATATGTAAAGGATAGAATGAATGAGGCAGGATATTTCATACGAGAAGATAAGAAAGACTTCACTGAAATATATATTGGGGATTCATATGACCATCTTCTTTCAGGTGGGAAAAACATTGAAATTATTGCTTCTCCTACTGATCCGGGGCAGGTTAAAATAATGACGCATGAACTTTCAGAATGGTATAAAAACAAGAACTTTCATGAGAATAATACAGCAGTAGTATTGGCAGATGAGCATCTGATTTCCCAGGTGATCCACTCTATTCCAGCAGAGTTCAGTGATATAAATGTAACAATGGGATACCCGGTTAAAGATACGCCTGTATTTAGCCTTGTGGAGTGTCTTGTCGATTTGCAAAAGAATAAGAAAGAGGCAAATTTCTATTATAAAGATATTATCCGAGTTCTGGACCATCAATATATATCTTTTCTTAAAATTGAAGAGTTTAGCACTTTGAAAGAGGAGATTTTGTCACAGAATCGGATATATATTGGAGAGAAGTCATTCCCCGCCCAGGAATTAGGAAGATTGATCTTTACACCAATAAATGATTCACTTGAACTAACTGATTACCTTAGAGAGATACTATATAATATATATCTTTTAAATTCTGATAATGAGGAGCTCGAGGAGGGTGCTATGGATCTTCAGAAAGAATATTTATACAATGTATACCTTGCCTTGAATCGGCTCAGGGATATTCTTGGAGACAATGAGCCTACAATGAATATCGATACCTTTTTCAAAATTCTAAAGAAAATAATAGGAGGGATGATTATTCCCTTTTCAGGTGAACCATTAAGGGGCTTGCAGGTAATGGGTGTTCTTGAAACCCGGGCTCTCGATTTTGAGAATTTGATTATTCTTTCAATGAATGAGGGTGTTTTTCCCAGGTCTGGAGCAGGGGCTTCTGTTATTCCCTACAGCCTAAGGAAGGGCTTTGGCCTTCCAACAGTCGAGTATCAGGATAGGATATATGCATATTATTTTTATAGATTGATCCAAAGAGCCAGGAACATTAGGTTTGTTTACAATACTAAAACAGAAGGAATCAGAACTGGGGAGATGAGTCGATTTTTATATCAACTTAAGTATCTCAATTATTTCCCAATGATTGAGAAAAATCTTTCTGTAATTGTAAATCAGCAAAAGAAGAATGAGATCGTAGTTGAGAAATCAATAGTTGAAATGGATATTCTGAAGAGGTTTTATTCCTCTGATTGGTCCTATCTTTCTCCATCAGGACTTAATTCTTATCTAAACTGCTCCCTTAAATTTTATTTTCGATATGTGGCAGGAGTGAAAGAACCGGAGAAAGTGACAGAAGAAGTTGATCCTATGGTATTCGGTAACCTTCTGCATATGACCATGAAGATTCTCTATGAAAGCTATAAGAACTCTGAACTTACAGTTGATGAAATTAAGATTCTCACTAAACAAGATGACCTTATTCAGAAAACTATAGAGAAATCTATTAAAACTGAGTGGCTGAAATCAGAACGAGATATTGAGTTGAAAGGCAGAAACCTAATAGCAAAGGAGATATTATTGCGTTATGTTAAGCAAATTTTGAAAGTGGATAGTAGAATTGCACCTATAATTATTAGGGGACTGGAAGATGAATTCAGAAAGGAAGTTAAACTAAATATAAATGCTTCCCAGGTTCGTGTTAGAATTGGTGGTAAAGTCGACCGTATTGATGAAGTTGCTGGGAAGTACAGAGTTATAGATTATAAGACAGGGAGTGTAAATAAGAAATTTCCAAATATCGAAAGCCTGTTTACCCGTAACGATGATAAAAGAAATAGTGAAGCATTCCAGACCTTGTTATATTGTTGGTTATACGATAAATCGGGCAAGTTGGCATTAACTCCTGGACTTTATGATATTAAGGGAATGAATGAGGATAACTTCACTCCAGAATTTAAGATGGGAGGTACAGAATTTCTTGATTTTAGCTTGGTAAGTGAAGAGTTCGAAAGACATTTGGAAGATTTGATAAGTGAGATTTTTAACCCAAATATTGCTTTCAGCCAGACGGAAAATCTTACGACATGTAAGAATTGTGATTACATAAATATTTGTAAAAGAGACGAGTAAAATGTATTATAGTTTCACTGAAAGACCGAAGTTTATCACTCCCTTATAGCCATAGCCCAGCTCAAAAAAACCACCAATTGACTTGCCAAACCTGAATCCCACAGCACTTATGTGAAATGCAAGTTGTCCAGGTTTCTCAACATTTCCCTCTCCTTCTACAGGTAGGTATTGGATGTTCTGAAAAGCATAACCGATAGCAAGACCAGCATACATTTGGAAAGAGGGTTTGCTAACATAGTTAAAATTTGCCAGGCCAGTCATTATATAATACTGCCTGTTCAGTTTTCCAAGAAATTCATCCTGCGACCATGCTTCCTGATCAATTCTATGATACCCTCCCTCAATTCCAACAGATATACTTTTTACAGGGGAATACCTATATCCAAAAAAGAATGTACCACTACCATTTTTATATACTGTATTTACATAACCCACAGAGACCAGTGTAATGGCTAAATTTACAGTAACTTCTTGTACATCATAGTGAATAACCGTTCCGTAACCTAAAACTATTTCATGCTTATTACTCTGGGCCTGAAGCAGTGCCTGACTGGTAAGAATTAAGCCAATAATGAATACAATCTTTTTCATCTTTTCCCTGAATTAATTTATAATTAATCATAAGGGCAAGTCGAAATGTCTTTTATTTACTTGCTATACAGGGGTATACGTGTAGGTTTCTCGAATGGTTACAAGAATTATTACTCAAGGAATAAAGAAGAGGTTTAAATAAATTTGTAAGTAATGAAAAAACTGCATTGAATTAATCCGCATTTTCATCAAGAAGTCCAGGCCTTAGCAAGCGGGTCCTTTCTTTTGATTTTTCAAACCTCCATTTTTCAATTTCTTTAAAGTTTCCCGAAAGAAGTACTTTTGGAACTTTCCAAGAATTGAAATCTTCGGGTCGTGTATAAACAGGAGGTGCTAAAAGTCCGTCCTGAAAGGAATCGGTTAGAGCAGACGTCTCGTCTGAAATTACACCTGGAATTAAGCGAACAATAGCATCTGTTATTACAGCCGCGGCAAGTTCTCCGCCAGATAATACATAATCACCAATAGAAATTTCACGCGTAATCAAATGATCACGTATCCTTTGATCTACTCCTTTATAGTGTCCACACAAAATGATCAAATTCTTATAGGTTGAAAGCTCGTTGGCTACTCCCTGATTGAATAGTTTTCCATCTGGTGAAGTATAAATTATTTCATCATATTGCCTTTGGGCTTTTAATGATTCAATTGCGTGAAATACAGGTTCTATTTTCATTACCATCCCTGCTCCTCCACCAAAAGTATAGTCATCAACACTTTTATGTTTGTCGGTGGCAAACTGCCTGAGATTGTGTGTTTGAATCTCAACCAGACCTTTTTCTGTTGCTCTTTTTACGATAGAATGATTGAATGGGCTTTGTATAAGTTCAGGCAGAACAGTTATAATGTCTATGCGCATGAATGTCTGGTTTTAGTTATTTTGTGAAATATCTACAGGCAATTCTTCTGTTTCAGGATATTCTTTTTTGAATATGCAATTTTTGAGGAGTCGATATTGTGGAAAATAATCTCGCATAAGTATAGCCCGTGTCATCCTTTCAGGAATTTCATAATTAATTTCATACTGCACTGTTGAGGAAGCTTTTATATAAGTTGATGCTATTTCATCCAATTCTCTGTAATATTCCTGGTAATAATAACCTCTTTTTCCGGTTATCCATTTATATTCTGCTTCAAGATTTCTTCCCCTGAGGTCATAGGAGAGAAACTTATTTCCACTTTTTATTATTGCAATGCTGTCTTCTACTAAAATGTAATCTCTATCAATAAGGGTAGTACTCTCAAAAATATCCAGTTTTGTATCAACATGCCAAATTCCTTCAATGGGGTCAAGGCTATCGGCGTGCTCATCAAAGTAGTTCTCAAAATCTTCACGTGATCTAAGAAGTGAAGAATCAGGCAAAGGGTTTTCCTGGCCGTTTATAATTTCAACCCCATAAAAGTTAAGCCCCCTTTTTGCTTTTTCTATTACATTAATTTTATAAACCTTTTCCTTGAGTGGGGGAAACCATAACTGAAACTCGAGATCTTGAGTCAATGTACCTATTTTATCCATTTTTGGGCACATTGTAATATTCTTTGCCATAACCATAAACATGACATCATTTGATCCGTAGGGTGTAATATGGAAAGAGTTTTCTGCACAAATCCAGGCTTCACCTATAGGCCTGAAATAAAAGTCAATAATTGTGAATTGTTCGGTTAGTTCAATCTGTTTTATATATATATTCTCCTCACTCTGGCGACCTACTTCTGGAAATATAGTAACCTGGGCCTCAGAATTGTATGACAATAGTAAAATGGATATTATGAGGAGGTAGTATCTCATTGCTGATTCTAAGTTTCACCTAAAGTTATAAAAATTTGTCGATTTATTATCAATACTCAATTTTGTATTCCCTCCATAATGGAGAATTGAGGTTAATATATTTAAAAAGAAAAACCACCCTGGTAAGAGTGGTTTCTTAAAATATATAAAGCCATTTCTAGCTTTTCGTTTCCTAGATAATGGATTAGATGGGTTAAAAAGCAACTATTATACCTCCTGTAAAGTCACCCTGAACAAGGCTGGAAGTTGCGCTTACACCACCACCACCAGTGCCTACCCAAATTCCATTGAAATAGAGTGGCACCAACAATCGGGCTTGCAACCGGATACCCAAATTTTCAATGGGGAAAAACTTAAGTCCTCCTGATAGACCAAATGAAAACCTCCATCTGTCGCCATCGTTTCCTTCCTGATCAGAAAAGATTGTAGCTCCAAGTCCAGCACCTACAAAGGGTCTGAACATTGTTTCTTCCATAAATTGTCTAAAACCTCCCACCTGAATATAATTGGTAGCTACCTTCGTATAAACATATGGTTCATCTGCATATACTCTGACTGTAAGGTCTGAAACCAGGCGGTTGTACATTACTTCAATCAGATAATCTGGTGCAACTTCATAACCGACTATTACACCCCAATTCTGTCCATCCTCAAGTTTAATGGCTCCGTTATAAAAATTAACCTTTCCACCCAACATATATCCAGTATACCCGGTAATTTCAAGTCCCACCTGGGAGAAACTCTTAAATGGAGCGATTAGAAGTAATAGGACAAATCCAAAAAGTATTCCTTTTTTCATGATTTTTTTATTTAGTTTAAAAACGAAACACCTGGTATTATGATTAAAGTAACCAGGTGTTAAGCATTTATTTTTAAATGTTTTTCTAATTGCCAAACTTAAATCCTACACTGAATGTAAGGTAGGATTGGCCCTCTACATCTCCCGCTGTAAGAGAGTTGTCATAGCGGGCATTAACATACACACCGGTCCCGTAGGAGAAGTTCCAGAATAATCCAATCTCAGGATAAAAACCAAAATGCCACTTCTTAGTTTCGGCATAATATATACCCATATCCGTTCTCACATTTTGACTATACGCACCAATACCAGCACCAACATAAGGAGAAACCTCTCCTCCGGAATTAAAGTGGTAACGGGCACCTGCAGTTATAGGAAATGAATTTATGTACCGGAATTGCTTCCCAGTGATGGTACGGGAATCTTCAGTATATGAATCAGAAGGCATCTCTTCATAAAAGGTATGCCATGAAAACCTTACATTAATATCCAGGTCGTCAGTAATAAACCTTCCTACGCTGAAACTAAAACCTCTAAAACTGGTTTTCTGAATAAAATCCTTTGTGTTTCCCAGGGGAATTGACATATCATAAGACAGATTCGTATACCATTCCTGCCCAAAACTATTGAAGGATATTGCCAGAGCTACAATAACTATATAGTATCTTATTTTTTTCATAATTCTTATTTTATAATGTTTTTACTATTCGTTGAATTATTTAGACAGGTAAGGGGACTGTTCAAAAGATTGATTAATAGCGTTTTCTACCCTTGATAACGTATTCTGTTCATTTCCGCTAAGTAAACCATTCATAGTGGCTTGCCAGACGATAGGAATTGTATCGCTAGTAGGAATTATGCCATCTTCATTAACCATTTCAATCAACAGCGTACCTGCAGAATAGCTATAAGTTACAGGATATCCATACCAGGGATAACCGGGATAATAACCACCCCAGCCCCAACCTGGATAATAACCACCCCACCAGCCACCGCCAACCCAGCCTGTGCCTGAGTAAGTAGTTGAAAATGCAGTTAAGGCAACTACTACATTTGCTGAATCAACCAGAATGGAATCAGGTATACTTTGATTTTTAAGTCTGGTATAGCCTGCTGCATCAAGATTGGTAGCAACAAGAGAAATTGCAGCTGCATCGTGCGTACGGTCAACTTCATCTTCCTTACCATCTTCAACCACATGGTGGATGGTGTCAGGCATGAAGTAAAGTTTGTTATTTGAGAAATTAAATCCCTCATCATAGTCTGTAACGACTATATCAGTGTCACTATAGTATTCCAATCCTCCTGGATAACAGGAAAACATTCCAAAGGGAATAGCAATTAACAGTGTGTATACAAAATACCTTAAAATTGATTTTTTCATAATTTTTTTTTTGTAATTGAAGTGCAAATTTAAAATAATTCTAAATAATATAGGTTTTTAGATGATTTTTTTTTTATTCTGACTATTAGCTCCTAAAATTTATTCATAAAAGCATGTTCCTAATTCTGTAATCAGGTAATCTTAAATCATTTCACTATGATAAAATACCTTACAAAATTATACCATCCACTCTTTATATACAATAACCAGAAGTAGTATTTAGATGGTATTATAATAATCATTCCTAGTGGAGTTTCATCCAATAAGCCTTGGCTTTCTCTTGATTATTATTATCTAGTTATTTAAATGTTAGGTAAAATTAGAATGAGACCTACTTTATAGAGGGTCAACGATATTTTCTCTATAAATATTGCTTTGGAAGCATCAAAAATTATGCCAGAATTGAATACACTGTCATTGGGGTTTTAGGGTGTCCAGATACCTTCTTCTGTAATAAATTTAGTAACAAATTTATTGGGTACAGATTCAAAGTAGTAGTTTTTTATAATAACCCTGTTAGGCGGGTTTTTCCATATTTCTTTAGTGCTTTTTTCTTTTTCTTCCATTTCTACACAAGAATCATCTGAAAATATTTTGCGGCTGTCAGATAATAGATAGAACGGTACCTTAAACTCTTTAGCAAGAAGAGCAAGACTGTAGGAGCCAATTTTATTAATAAAGCTTTTCTTACAAACCCTATCGGCCCCAGAAACTACCAGATCAATTTCCGGGAAAAATAGAGCAGCTGCGCTATCGGTAATAAAAGTAACTTCATACCCCAGCTTTGTAAGATATGCCGCTTGAATCCTACCCTCCATAACTGGCCTGGATTCAGTTATAATAATTTTGATATTGGAATAACCCTGCCTTTGTAAGCCAAATAGTGCCTGTATGGTTCCACTATGACTCTGGATAAGTACAGTTTTATTAGAGAAATCGATAATTTTTGATGCCTGCTTGGCAAGTCTGGTGGTAACATCTTGCCACTTTTGGGCATATCTATCCAAAAATATTTTTGTGTTATTTGAAGGCTCTTCAGATAGAAACTCCTTAAATTCTTTTAAGAAATGTAAAATCACAGGGAAGTTAGCAAATCCTGTATCAAGAAAGTGTATCATTTCCTTTAATTCGGCTTGCCTGTGTTCATTGTTTCTGCCTGAGTATGATGCAAATGCCTTTGTCAGATCGTTAAGCAAAACAACTGAACCAGACTGGCGGTTTGAAAGTATATCCCAAACTTCCTGATATAATATTTCCATATTCTCCTATAAAAAACGAATCATGTTTAAACTGGATATGCCCCTGATTTTAGGGATTATTATTCAATTGAAAGTGTAGGATTTAGTGATACTAATCCTTGGGATAACATCAAGTGCAAATGGAAATGAATGGTGTTATTATTCATCCTTATTTTTCCTGGTTTTCGCCCTGCCTTTAATAAAGCTCCCCAATACAAATCCTGCTTTAATTGCAAAATCTGGTTTACTTACCAGGGTTTCAACTAATGAACTGAAAACATTTCCAGGAGTAATTGAAGATATAATATTCCTTTGGGCGTCCTTGATGGAATATTCATTTTTGATAATATCAACACGAATTTGTTCCTTTGCAAGCTTCAGATCTTGAAAACTGTTGATTGCTCTATTCTTCTTCTTCTTCTTTTTCATCCTCCAGATTTTCAATTTCTAAGACTTCAGTTAGTTTTCGAGCAAGTGGATCGAAAACCAGTGGTCTTCTTAACAGGTAAAAAACGATTCCAAATACCAGGTACAATCCTGTTGTTATTAGGAAACCGAGGGCTATATTACCGAATTTCTCACCATACCAAAAAGCAAAAGCAAATCCGGCGAAGATCAAAATAATAAACAGGATGAACCAAAATACAATTCCAAAAGTTATTCCTGCAACTGCATCAATGAATTTTTCACTGAGCAAGATTTTCGCTTTCTTTATTCTTAACTGAATAAATTGTTTATAATCCCCTACTAACTCTGATAAATTCTCAGAAATTGATTTGCTCATTCGTAAACAATTAAGTGATATATCTGATAGCTTTTTACTTAGATTTGGCTCCAGTGGTTTTTGAATCCGTTTTATTTTCAGTCTCGGAGCTGACCTCTTTTTTAAGATCATCAATCATTTCCATAATCTGATCTTTAAGATCTTCAATCTCAGTTTTGACGTCTAAAGCTTTTTCCTTAAGTTTTTCTCTGGTTTCGGAACCTTTTTCAGGAGCATATAAGATTCCAATAGCAGCACCTAATGCAGCACCTGAAAAGAGGCCAACAAAAAAACCGGCGGTTGAATTTTTCATGATATTTAATTTTTAGAATTATTGAATAATTGTAAAGATAATGAAAATTGACTGAAAATCTGTATCAAAATGTTTAAATATTTTTAAATATTTTGATGTAAAACAGCCCATTTCTTAGGGATAATAGCCGCATAATTGAACTTCATCTTATTCTAACAATCCCAATGCAAAATATTTGAAATACTTCTTGAAATTTTATGCTCAAGTTTATTCATATTTAAGATTATGATTTGGATTTAGCCATTGACTATAATTTAGAATTATACAAAATTAGCTCAAGTGTCTGTAAAATTGCAGTTTTCGTAATGAAATTTTTTAAATACAATTAATTTTGCAGCTTATGAAGAAAGAAGAGCCGAAAGAATCAAATAACTATTTTCCTGAATCAACTAGAACCAGGAAAGTTTTTAAGAATCTGATTCTTCATATTCATCCTACCCAGGTTCGTAAGCTTAGTCTTAGCATAACACATACCTGGGGACTGGGAGGAATGGTTGTAATTTTGTTTCTTGTTCAGGTATTTACTGGAATTGTTCTCCGGTTTGTGTATGAGCCATCTCCTGAAAAAGCGTATAATTCTATCCTTATTATTCAAAACCAGGTATTCTTCGGACAATTTATTCGGAATATGCACCACTTAAGTGGAATGTTAATGGTGGTGATTTCGTTTTTACACCTTCTTAGAGTATTTTTTACAGAGGCATATCATCCACCCAGGCATTGGAACTGGATTATAGGCGTGGGATTGATGTTGACTGTTGTCCTTTCTAATTTTTCGGGCTACCTGCTTCCATGGGATCAGCTGTCCTACTGGGCAGTTACTGTAGCTACCAGTATGTTGCACTACATCCCTGGAATTGGTGAATGGCTGATGAAGCTAATCAGAGGAGGAGATGAAGTGGGATCAGTTACTTTGTTGAATTTCTATAATTATCATACATCCATATTGCCATTAATTATGGTGATTCTGATGGGCTTTCACTTTTGGAAAGTAAGAAAAGCCGGTGGAGTGGTTATACCAGGTGGGCCTAAGAATGAAGATAAAGAGTATGTTTCAACAGTGCCGCATCTTGTTGCCCGAGAGCTTGTTGTTGCTTTGGTATTGCTGGCTGTTATCATGCTTGTAAGTGTATTTCGAGATGCACCATTGCTTGAAAGAGCCAATCCTGCTTTGAGTCCAAACCCGGCAAAGGCACCCTGGTATTTTTTAGGGATTCAGGAACTGCTTATGCATTTTCATCCTTTCTTTGCATCCTTTGTTATGCCTATTATATTTTTAACTGCAATAATTTGGATTCCTTTTACAGAATTTGATAATAATGAAGGAGGGATTTGGTTTGTTTCCAAAAGAGGAAGAAAGTTATGTGCTCAAACAGCTATAATAACCTCTATAATTATTCCGATTCTTGTTTTGATAAACAATTTTATACCGGATATAATAAAATCAACTTCAGGCTTACTATCTATAATAGGAAATGGACTTTTACCTGTACTACTTATCCTATGCGCTATAGTATTATGGATATACTGGATGAAAAAGAAATCAGGCTTTACAAAAAACGAAATCTTCCAGGCAGTGTTTGTATTTTTTGTTGTATCATACTTGATATTGATGTTTATAAGTATTTGGTTTCGAGGGGAAGGAATGGCTCTGATGTGGCCATGGAAGGTATGATTAGAGTTTAATATAATCTGCAATTTATTTTGGAATAAAAGATGCAAAAGAAGTCATCAAAAAAAGTAAAAGAAAAGAAAAAGATTAGTCGACGAGGGTTTTTTAACCGCGTTTGGGCCTGGCTTGGGGTAATTGCCGGAATAGAAATAACAGGTGTATCGCTGGCTTTTATCTTTTCTGGTGGAAAACGATCGGAGATAAAAGATCTTTCCCAGATAAAAACTATTGGTAGAATCGATGACATTTCGCCTGATAGTGTTTATCCATTTAGAAGTGGTCAGCTTTATCTTGTTAGGATGAAAGATGGTGGTTTTCTTGCTTTATCGATTAAATGTACACATTTGGGATGTTCTATTCGGTGGAATGAGGAACAGGAAAAATTTATTTGTCCTTGTCATTCGTCTGAATTTGATATAAAAGGGAATGTGTTGAATCCTCCTGCTCCAACTGCCCTGGATACCTATCCAGTGATTATTGAACAGGGTATTGTAAAGGTGGATTTGGGTAAAAAAATTAAAAGAAGAAGGTTTGATAGGTCTGATCTAACCTATGTTTAGTACTTATATCGGATAAGTTTATATGAGGGATTGGAAAACAGTAGGATTTATTGCGACAGTGGTAATTGTCTTGTCATTGCCATTGTATCTCCTTAAGTCAACTTTTTTTGATCGACAATCTGTTGATGATATCTCCAAAGTTGAATATGTAGGAGGCCATACCTGCACGGAGTGTCATAAAATTGAACATGATTTGTGGAAAGAATCTCATCATTACCGGGCTATGGATACTGCCAGTGCAGAATCTGTATTGGGAGATTTCAACGATGCAATTTTTGAGTGGAAAGGGAAAGAAAACCGTTTTTATAAAAAGGATGGCAAATTCTATGTTCATACACCAGGACCAAATGGGAAAATGGGCGATTTTCAGATTGCTTACACCTTTGGATATACTCCTCTTCAGCAATATCTGATTCCTTTTGAAAAAGGACGATTGCAATGTTTGCCAATTGCCTGGAACACGGAAAAGAAGGTATGGTATCATTTATATGACTCAGTTTACCAAGGCCAGGATATTCCCTCAAGTGATTGGTTGTATTGGACAAATAACAGTCAGAACTGGAATGGAATGTGTGCTGACTGCCATTCTACCGATCTTAAGAAGGGCTATGATCCAGTTGAACACACCTATCAAACTACCTGGGCCGAAATAAATGTAAGCTGTGAGGCCTGTCATGGTCCCGGATCGGCTCACAATGATTGGGCAAAATTGCCCGAATTAGCCAGGTCATATGAAGGAAATTTGGGTTTGGTGGTTAAAACGAGCGGAATTGATAACCGCAAATATGTGGATCTGTGTGCCCGCTGTCATGCCAGAAGAGGTGTCTTAGGTGATTTTAAGGGGATCCATACAGATTTACTGGACTATATGATTCCGCAGAATATTGGGGAACCCTATTATTTTGCCGATGGACAGATTTTAGAGGAAGATTATGTTTATGCATCCTTTTTACAAAGTAAGATGTATGACAATGAGGTGAAATGCAACGATTGTCACAATGTTCATAGTGGGGCACAAATTAAAGAAGGGAATGCATTGTGTCTCCAGTGCCATAAAGCCAATGAGTATGATGTTTTTGATCACCACTTTCATAAATATGCCGAAGAACCAGGTGATGCTCTGGTTTTTGCGGATACTGTTTTTAGAGTAGGAGAGGGGGCTCAATGCATTAGTTGTCATATGCCCGGAAGGTTTTATATGGGTCCTGATTTCAGAAATGATCACAGTCTCCGAGTACCAAGGCCCGATTTAACAATAAGTATTGGAACTCCAAATGCCTGCAACGGTTGCCATCGGAATGAAACAGCTCGCTGGTCAGATAACAAAATAAAAGAATGGTATGGCATAAGCAGAAAACCGCACTATGGCTCGATTCTGGCTGCAGGAAGAGAAACAAAGCCTGAAATACTTGATGACTTAATTGTTCTTGCTATTGACACGCTTTACCCGCTTGTAGCAAGAGCTGCGGCAATTAATTTGATTGCAAGCTACCCGAATGAAAAGAGTAGCAAAGCACTTGGAGATTTAATGGCAGATAATCAATCTATTATCAGGCATGCAGCCACATCAAGTTTCTTTTCAGAAGAGCCTGAATTATTTATCAGAGAAATGACGTCCATGTTATATGATCCGGTGAAAGCTGTTCGAATGCAGGCTGCCTATAACCTTACATCCATTCCGGTAGAACAATTGGATACTATTTACCTGAAGGCCTTCCAGGAGGCCCTGGGTGAATATCGAGAAGCTATGGAGTATTCTGGTGATTTTGCTGCCAGTCGACATAACCTGGGGAATATGTATGGGAATCTGGGTGACCCTGACAAAGCTATTGAGAATTATAAGGAAGCGATTAGAATTGACGACCAGTTTTATCCTGCCAAGATAAATCTGGCTATGATTTACAATAGGCTTGGAGACAACAATAAAGCTGAGATTCTATTTCGTGATATAACAAAGAATCATCCTGAAGTGTCTGAGGCTTTTTATTCTTTTGGATTGCTATTGGCTGAACAACAAAAATTTGAGGAAGCCCTAAACTATATGGAAAAGGCATCCGAATTGATGCCGGACCGTGCCAGAGTTTTTTACAATATGAGTTTGTTGCAGCAATATCTTCGAAGTACTGATGATGCAGAGAAATCAATGAAAAGAGCCCTGGAACTGGAACCCGATAACCTTGATTTCCTATTTGCAATGACGGACTTTTATGTAAAGACTGGGGCCCTGGAAAATGCAAGAAAATATGCTTTGGAAATTGATGAAAAGTATCCTCAAAATCCTCTTGGTCAGAATTTACTGAACCAGATTAGAAGTTTGCAATAGGAAGGTAATTATTAAATAAATGCCACAATTTTAATGTTCCCTGATTGGCTTTTCAGGATTCAAATAATCTTTTCCTTTAATTAATCTTCTCGAGTTCAGAATATACTTTTTTCATTACCTCAATCTTTTTGGGATCTTCCGAAACTGCATAGCTGGTAAACATCATTATACCCGTTGACATACCTGCCATCCCAAAATTCAGTACGTCTTCAAATTCCTCAGCACTGATTTTATCTGGATCATCAAATGCCTGAACAATAGGCCATATTTTAGGATAGTTTTGGGTTTGAACATTTAGTTTATCACTAAACCATTCGATATTTTCTTTTACCCATTCGGGACTTCTTTCCATACGTCCGTGGTATACCATAGGAGAAAATACATCAATATACTCTTTTAGCATATTGTAATCAATTCCTAGAATTTTTCGCCTGGCACCATCAAATTCATCATCATTCCAGGGGCAATGATACAGGCCTAATAAAATACCTGGTTTTTCCTTGTGTAATACTTTTTTAAAATCTTTTACCCAATCTGAAATTATTACGCATCGCCAGTTACGCCATTCAGTTTCATATTTACTGAGAATCCAATTTGCTTTTTCAGAAGCAGATCCACATGGTAATTCAATACCGGAATCATCCTGGAATAGGGAAAGGCAATTTTCACAAAAACAGGTTTCAGGAAGTATAGGCTCTGGTTCTTCAAATTGGGCATGCCAATGCACATAATCCATCCAAACACCATCAACATCTAAAGTTCTAAGTAATTCTTGAAGTTCTTCCAATCTATATGCATGAAATCCAGGTTCAGTGGGGCAGATCCCCATAAACCATGATGCTGGCCTGGCTCTTTCTCCTTTTTCATTTATGGGCCATGCTTCAGGATGGTTCTCTAAATAATTCTTCCCATTCAGGGTTGGAAACTCGGCATATACTTTTAATCCTTCAGCCTTGGCTTGTTTAATTATATCATTATTAAGGGAATTCTTATGAACAAATATTGCATTGACCCCCAGGTCATTCAGATTATACCCCATTTTCCAAAAAGGCTCAGGACTTCCATAGATACCCCGAATTTCAATTGATTTATTTTTTTCAGACTTATGATTCGATGATATTGTGTAGGTTTTAAGAGTAATAACCAATATCAAAAGACCTAGTCCCGAAAAATATTTCAGAATATTAAACATGGGGTTGTCAAAAATTCATTATAAAGCCTATACCAGGATTTTGATGAATTGATAAGCTAAAAGGACAATTAAAGATCAATTTCAGTTCTTTAATTTTAAGATTCCGGAAAAATATAGGAGCTCCGGCATGTTTTCCCTGAAATCCTATATGCCCGTGAGTAGGCAATTCTGCAACTGGTTTGCTTAACCAGGATGGAATCTCACTCCCGTCAGGATTTGTCTTACTACTGGTCCACTTTCTCATGTCCATCTCATTTACCTGTTCACCATTCAACATAATATAAATCATATGGTCTTTGCAGGTGATTGTAAACCTATTCCATTCGCCAGGTTTCTTAACCATACTTTTATTTGCACCCTGGTGTCCAAAAAACGCACCACATTGCCATGATGCCGGGCTATCAGCCCATTTATCAGCAAAATCATCGGCAATTTGAATCTCAATAGAATTGGGGATCCAGTCTTTTATATCCGAACAGTAAACTATCACTCCACTGTTGGTGCCGTCTGCAGTTTTAAATTCAAGGTCAATGATAAAGTTGTCATATTCTTTATCAGACCAGATCGCTTCATCCTTGCTGGCAGTTAGTACACCATCTGTAAAAGTCCATACACCTTTTGGATGAATTGCATTTGATAGATTTTTGTCGAATAAATTATCCCATTTTGATACATCGGGATGAGACTTTAGTGGGATTTGTTGGACATATTTAACTGATAAGAATAGTACAATGACCATTGATAGTGAGGCAAATGCTTTATTCATGACAAGATGAGTTTGGTTGAGGTTTCTAGTTTACTAAGATAACAATTTTGATTATGCCTAATTTAGTTTTGGCGTTAAAAGCTATAATCTTTAGAATTATTTTTTTAGAAAAGGTAGTTTCCAATTTCCTTTTGGATCCTTTTGGAAAAGATATACCAAAATCGCTCTCAATAACAATGCTAGAATGAAAGGAATAAGGCTCTCATGCATATTTTGAGGCCAGAATCCCCAAAAGAGCAGTAAAACTAATAGTAAAACAGCTGTTGAAAGAAAGTAATATTGGATAAACTTCGATTTTTTCTTACTTATCAGGAACAATGCAATGGGAAAATGCAAAGGGATGGCCCATAAGAGGTTGAAATTGTACTCTGAGATGTGACTTGTAAAAAACCAGAGATAGAATAATAACCAACCTAAAATCCCTACAATACTAAAAAGCATTATATCTAACCAGTTGGTCCTTTTTTTCTTTTTTAAATCCTTGTACGAGACCAGGGCAATCACAATAAAAAGAAAAAGGAAAAACAAAAATGGTTTAAAGCCTTTTTTACTGTCAACAGTAGGAATTGGTTCATAGATGATGTTTGTTTCCTTTACCAATGGTTTTGTTTTACTGCCTACAGTAACATAGGCTCCGGCAAATGCCTTTTCAATAAAATCAGGCATATACATGTATTGATATCCACTTGCAACCTTATCGATATCGGTTCCAAGGCAAAAATCAATCCCCAGATCGCCCCAGGCTTGTTCCTGAAGATACATATCCATAATATCTCTGATTGTTACTCCTTCAACAACATAAGAATAATCGTATTGAACCTGTGTAAAAAGGCTATCTACTACGTCTCGGATTCTTGTTGCACAATTATCATAAACATAGTTGTAATAGTAATCTCGGTTTTCGGGCTTGGCATTCCATTGTAAAAAATCAAATAGTTCCTGTTTTTCTTCAGGGGTAAGGTTCAGTACCTGTTGGACTATTTTTCGATTTTCATGAATGCCAACATTTATAAATGGTTCGTAGTGTTGTACACCCAACAAATAATATGGTTTCCCTTTGACAAAGTTCAGGTAAAAGTTAGGTTGCTCGAAGTCATAGATTCCGTAATTGTATATAAGGTCTAATTTATTGAAAGGATCAGAAACCCTGATGGCATTGTGACCAAACGCAGAATACAATTCTGCCTGGAAAGGACCAAGTGTGTAAACACTTATTTCTGCCTGGGGCGTTAATATTTGTCCCTTTGTTGACAGGGACATAGTGAATAAGCCAGCAATAATAATTGTTACAATTCGGTTCATTTGAGACATATAGGTATGTAAAATGTCATTTTACAAAATGACCTGTAAATCTACAATTATCTTTGCTTTTATTATTAAGAATTATGGAGAATCAAAAACAGATAGAAAGAAAAATGAAATCAGTTTGACCATATACTTTTCAAGATCTTTGAATAGATATCAATCAAAGATCCCGACAGGTTGTTACATAATGCAAAATTTTTCAAGTTCAAGGCGGAAAATAAATTTGACCACAGGCATACATGCAGTATTTCGAGGATCAAATTTATTTTCCAACGTAGAAATTGGAAAAATTGGTGTTGTGTAA
>RCNC010000872.1_pt1 | contig 19924 bp, 15 predicted proteins | sample 2041301 | NCBI WGS metagenome assembly RCNC01 (sample SAMN09708231, study PRJNA481090) | Marine sediment metagenome, whole genome shotgun sequencing project. | biome: marine sediment; feature: ocean; material: sediment; isolation source: Sewage treatment plant 13A marine sediment (STP13A) ...
TCATCGTTACATGGACCCCCGCCTTCGCGGGGGCATGCTTTGCCTGCCTTGCATCTCGAACTTCTGGAACTTTTTGAACAGCCTCCAGCCACTTTTTCAACGGGCTGTTGGGCCTGGCTCAGGAAGACAATGAAGGTGCTCTGAGAAGGTGACTATGCTTCCTTTCCAGGAGTTCAAGAAACGGGTGGCGCCCACCCTGGAGAACATCTGCCGCGACCTTATCCGGGAGAACAAGGGCAACATCTCCGTGAAGAAGGAAGAGGTCGCGGTGAAGAACATAATGCGCATCCTCGATGCCGTGTTTTCGCTCAACCGGGAGAAGGGCTTCCAGACCATGTCCCTGCGGGACCTGAGCCGGAAGTCAGGCCTCAGCATGGGCGCTCTGTATTCCTACTTTCCCGGGAAGGAAGAGCTCCGTTCCATGATCCTGCGCCAGGGGGTGGCCTATACGAGAGAGGTCATTTTGGAGCAGACCGGGGCTTGCGCAGACCCGGTCTCGAGGCTCAAAGTGGCCGTCGAGACGCACCTGTACCTGACCGAGGTTCTCAGACCGTGGTTCTACTTCGCCTACATGGAAGCGTCTTCCCTGTCGAGGAGGGAAAAGCAACGGGCCATGGAGGATGAACTCACCACAGAACAGATCTTCCTCGATATCCTGAACGAGGGGGTTGAGAGCGGGGATCTTCATTGCCCGGACGTGGACCTCGTGGCGGCGCTGATCAAGGCCGTGCTGCAGGACTGGTACCTGAAGCGCTGGAAGTACAAGCGGAAGGGAATCACGGTGGAGGATTACGCACGGTTCGTCGTCGACTTCGTCCTGGGCAGGCTGACCGGAAAGCCTTAAGGAAGAGGACTACCGAAAAACAAGGGGAGGGGGGAAGAAGTGAATATCTTCCGATCGCTGGAGGCGCACGCTCTTCGTGATCCCGAGAAGACAGCCGTCGTTGCCGAAGGGGAGAGAATCTCATACGGAGAACTCACCGCCAGGGTGAACCGACTGGCCGGCGCCCTGCACGGGATGGGGTTGAAAAAGGGGGATCGGCTTGCCCTGCTGATGCACAACTGCCCTGAGTTTGTCATTTCCTTTTACGCGGCCATGAAGCTCGGCGTGATCACGGTCAGCCTGAACGTGATGTACAAGCAGGAGGAGGCAAGCTACATCCTGGATCATTCGCAGCCGGAGGCGTTGATCGTGCACGAAGACTACCTCCCGGTTGTTGGCGGGATCGAGGCGGTTGCAAAAGGCCGACGGCGGAAGATCGTGCTGTACAGGGAAGAGGCCGAGCGAGGAGAAGGCAACTCCTTCCGGGATCTTCTGCGCCGTCCCGAGATAGATCATCCGACCGTGGAGCCGGGGTCGGAGGGGGAGGCGGTCATTGCTTACACCTCGGGCACCACCGGGTTCCCCAAGGGCGCGGTACACACGCACGAGAACATCCTCGTTCACCTGGAGGGCATCCGGAACCACCTCGCCTTCGATTCCACGGACGTGTTCCTGGCTGGGCTCCCCTTCTTTCAGCTCGTGGCCTTCCTGATCCACCCGGGGCTGGCCCTTCATGTGGGGGGGACCGTGGTGATTCTCGAAAAGTTCGAGCCGAAGGCCTTCCTGCAGACCGTCAAGGAGGAGGGGGTCAGCTTCTTCGCGGCGGTGCCCACGATCTATCACATGATTCACGCCGCTTCCGAGTCGATGGATGTGGACTTGAGCACGGTGCGATTCGGTATCTGCGCAGGGTCGCCTCTTTCGATGGAGTTGAGACAGAGATTCGAGAGGAAGTTTCACTTTCGGATCATCCACTGTTACGGCATGACCGAGATCTCCCTGATAGCTTCGTGTGAAGACGCGGGGTCCGAACCCAAGGGCGTTTCGGTGGGGAACGTGATGCCATACATCCGGTTACGGATTGCATCTGACGAAGGGGGTGAGGCGAAAGAAGGGGAAGTCGGGGAGATTCAGATCGGCGCGGAGAGGTCGCTCCTTTCGTATTGGAGTGCGCCCGCAGAGACGGCTCAGGCACTCCGGGAGGGGTGGTTCGGGACCGGCGATATGGGGCGGCTCGACGAGGAGGGCCACCTTCACATCGTGGACAGAAAGAAGGACATGATCATCCGTGGCGGGTTCAATGTCTTCCCTGCCGAAATCGAGCGGGTGCTCCTCGCCGATGACCGGGTGGAAGAGGCCGCTGTCATCGGAATCCCTCACCCGCGGTTGGGAGAAGTCCCCAAGGCCTTTGTGGCCCTGAAGCAGGGGGTGCGGGTAGAAGAGCAGGAACTCGTCGCACTCACCCGGGCGAAGCTCGCGAACTTCAAGGCCCTGGAGGAAGTGGAATTCGTAGATCCGGGGTTCTTCCCGAGAAACGCGCTCGGAAAGATCGTGAAAACGGCCTTGCGCACACAGGGCTAGTCCGGATTCAGCTGGTTGACGTGTGTTTTCCCGTGGATCAGGACCCGGAGGGGGCGGTCCCGTACGTTGAGGCAGCCTGCTTCGTCCCCTGGCCGGTAGTGAGGCGGGAAATAGACTTCCATGAGCATGTCGTAGCGACCCCCCTTCGCCTTCTTGCTCACCATTTCGGTCTGCAGGACCCCAATGCTCCCCTCGTACCTCTCCGGGGGCTCCACCACCGAAATGTCGTCTACATACCGATGGCGGATCTCCGCGACCTCGGGGTCTTCCACGGAAAACGTCCCCCGGATCAGCATGGCCCCTCCGTGGCCGTAAATGACTCGCCACTTGTCCAACTGCGGGGAGAAATGCTTTTCCATCTCCGACATCCTGCCGTCGATGATCAGGGGTTCGAGGTTCTCGCTGTTCCGGAAAAGGGAGCCGATGGCATTTGGGGCCATATCCGCCCCGAACCACATGTGGCCGGAGGAAATTACCTTGTCCACGCCCTTGGGCACGTTGATTTTTGCCGGCACGATCGTAAGGCTCTCGTAGAGATGAAGGTCCGTTACGCTCTTCATGCCGCGCAGGCCGAAGGGAAGCTTGAAAAACTGCTCCAAACGGCGAATCACACGAACCGGTCCCGCGATGTAGGCGGCTACATCCTGCCCAAGCATCTCCTCGTTCAGGGACAGCGGAACGAGGTTGAAGAAGAACCGGATTTGAATGCGGGTCTTCATCCTGTCAATGCGGTTCTCGCCGTCCCCCCCGGCCGCCGGCAGGATGGCACCCACATCGGAAAAGCCCGTATGAAGGCCGTCCTCGGTAATGATGAATTTGTAGTAAGAAAAATCCGTGGATACTTCCTCTGTCTCGTAGTTGTACCGCACGTAATCCGGAAGGGGGCACAGGGGAGGCGGGTCGGCCACGTGTGCGGCCAGGTATACCCACGCCCGGCCTTTGTCTACGGGGTCCTCGAGTTCGATTTCCGTGACGGAAGAGGCCCCTTGGAGCGGCGCATCCGGATGCGCCCGTTCCCCTGCGTCGCTCGCCATGAAGAGCAGCACGTCCCGGCTGTCCAGCAGCCCGTTTCCCTCTGACCCGTTGTTCTTCTTTCCGTGGGGAAAGACCCAGTCCCCCTCGAGGGTCCTCTCGTCCACTTGAAATCGAATCGTCTCGTACTGCCCGTCACGGTAACGATAGAGCCGTAATATCCCAAGGTCGGATGCCAGGAGATCGGTGAGCCACTTTCCCTGGACCAGCACGGGATCAAAAACCCGGTCGATCCTTCCAGCCTTGTTCCCCGGCGCCTTGCCGGTCGGTCCGGTTCCCTGCCAGGCGGCTTGTGTCTCGTCGGGGGAAGTGTCCGCAATCGCACGTGCACCCTCTGATGGGATCGCCGGAAGCAGGAAGAGGAGCATCAACAAAGAGAGAAGAAGAGAGTACCGCAGGCTGTAGGGTGGTTTCATGGCCGCAGTTTCCTTTCGGCGCGCTCTAAGCTCCAACGTAGCAGCGAACATCTGCGCAGGACCCTTCCGGGCTGTCCAGGGATACATTCTCCTTGCGCGGGAATATAGCATTTTCGTCATGGCAAGAGAAATGCTATAGTATTCGGTTTCAGAGATAACTCGGAAACGCGCAGTCGAAACCAGTGGTCCCAGAAAGAATCCTGCAGACAATGAATTCCATCAGAAACTTCAGCATCATCGCCCACATCGATCACGGGAAATCCACCCTCTCCGACCGTCTGATCCAACACGTCGGACTGGTGGAAGACCGGGATTTCCGCGACCAGATCCTTGACACGATGGACATCGAGAGGGAAAGGGGCATCACGATCAAGAGCCAGACCGTGAGCCTGCCGTATACGAACGCCCGGGGAGAGGCCTTCAATCTCAACCTGATCGATACACCGGGGCATGTGGACTTCTCCTACGAGGTTTCACGGGCCCTTGCGTCCTGCGAGGGCGTGCTCCTCCTGGTTGATGCCGCGCAGGGGGTGGAGGCCCAGACGATCGCCAACCTGTACGCCGCCATGGAGCACGACCTGACGATCATTCCGGTCATCAACAAGATCGATCTTCTTGCCGCGGATGTGGATCGAGTGAAGGAGCAGATCGAGGTCGAGCTGGGCCTCGACTCCGACACGGCTCTGCTCTGTTCCGCCAAGGAGGGGACCGGGATCCAGGAAATCCTCGATGCGGTGACGGCTCGGATTCCGCCCCCCACCGGCAACCCGGACGCGCCCCTGACCACGCTCATCTTTGATGCCACTTACGACTCCTTCCGGGGCACCATTGTGAGTTGCCGGGTATTCGACGGGGCGGTAAGGCCCGGGGATTGGATCCGGCTCATGTCGAACGGACGCACCCACAGGATCGAAGAGGTGGGCATGTTTCGCCTGAGCCGTGAGCCAAGGAAGGCGCTTCTTTCCGGGGAGGTGGGCTACCTGATTGCGGGCATCAAGACCGTGAGCGACACGAGGGTTGGGGACACCGTTACCCTCGAGACGAATCCCGCACCGGCCCCATTGCCCGGCTTCAAGGACGTGAAGCCCGTGGTCTTCTCCTCCGTCTACCCGGTCGCGTCGGATGATTACCCGGGCCTTTCCGAGTCATTGGAAAAATACATACTCAATGACGCATCGCTCGTCTATCAGAAGGACTCCTCTACAGCCCTGGGCCAGGGGTTCCGATGCGGGTTCCTCGGGCTCCTGCACCTGGAGATCGTGCAGGAAAGGCTCGAGAGGGAGTACAATCAGTCGATCATCATGACGATTCCGAGCGTCCAGTACCGCTTTTTACTCAAGAATGGAAGTACGGTCGAGGTGGACAACCCGCAGTATTACCCCGACCCGATGATGATCGAAAAGGCGGAAGAGCCGTTCGTGAAGGCGAGCATCCTGATCCCGGAGCGTTACATGGGTGCGATCATGAACCTCTGCCTGGAGCGCCGAGGGGAGAACCCCCAGTATGCCTACCCCACGCCCGGCAGGATCGAGGTTACGTGCAACATTCCTCTGGCAGAGGTGATCTACGAGTTCTACGACAAGCTTAAGACGGTCACGCAGGGATACGGCTCTTTCGATTACGACCTGGCCGGGTACCGGATAAGCGACCTGATCAAGCTGGACATCCTCGTCAACGGGGAGAAGATCGACGCCTTTTCCATGATGATTCACCGCGAGCGCGCCAGGCCCCGGGCCCTGCACATCTGCAATCGGCTCAAGGACGAGATCCCCCGGCACATGTTCAAGATCGCGATCCAGGGAGCCATCGGGGGTACCATCATCGCTCGCTCCACGATTCCCGCCTTCCGGAAGGACGTGACGGCCAAGTGTTATGGCGGTGACATTTCGCGAAAGCGGAAGCTCCTGGAGAAACAGAAGAAGGGCAAGAAACGCATGAAGATGGTCGGCTCCATCGAGATTCCGCAGAAGGCCTTTGTGAGCGTTTTTCAGTCCGAGGAGAAATGAACCCGCGATGAAGACAAGAGCAGACGATCCCGCAGGGCTCTACGTTCACGTCCCCTTCTGCCGGCAGAAATGCCGGTACTGCGATTTCTATTCGATCCCCTATACTTCTCTGAAACCGTCCACCTCCCTGGTCACCGAATGGCTTCACGCCCTCGATCAGGAAGCCATGCTGTACAAGGACCGGTTTGCCTTCTTCGACACCCTGTACCTGGGCGGCGGCACCCCGACGCTGCTCGCCACGGACGAACCGGCACGCCTTGTGGAGATTCTTCAAAGGCATTTCGCTTTCTGCCCGGACGCGGAGATCTCCCTGGAGGCGAACCCGAATGACGTAACCCTGGAGAAACTGCACCTTTTCAGGGAGCTTGGTTTCAACAGGATCAGCCTAGGCGTGCAGTCCATGGACGACAGGGAACTCGCCTTCCTCGGCCGAACGCATTCGGCGCGCCAGGCGGCCCGTGCCATGGAGCGGATCCGGGCGAGTGGGTTTCCCGGTTTCGGGGTCGACCTCATCTACGGCCTCCCGCGCCAGACCGAGGCGGAATGGAGGAGGACCCTCCAGGAAACGCTCGCCTTTTCGCCGAATCACATTTCCTGCTACCAACTTACCGTGAGCCGGGGAACGCCCCTGTGGGAAATGCAGGAGGCCGGCCTCTTCGAGCCCCCGGACGAGGAGCAGGAGAGGGCCCTCTTCCTGACCGCCTCGGAGGTCCTGGAAGGGCAGGGGTTTGTCCACTACGAAGTGTCGAATTTCGCCAGTGGAACAGCCCACTTTTGCCGTCACAACGTGAAGTACTGGGAACGGGCCCCCTATCTGGGCCTGGGGCCTTCGGCCCACTCGTTCCAGGGGGACACGAGGTGGTGGAACCACCGTTCGGTCAGGAAATACTGCGGGGACCTGAATCGGGGCAGAAGGCCGGTGCAGGGATCCGAGCGTCTCTCAGAAGAACAGGTGTCCCTGGAGAGGCTGTCCCTGCAACTGAGAACGAAGGCCGGAACCGCGATTCGGGATCTGAGCGATTATGAAAAGGCCGACCGGGTGCTTCCCGGGTTGCTGGAGGCCGGTCTCCTGGAAGTGATCGGCGAAAGGGCTGTCCCCACCCGCGAGGGCTTCCTCGTGGCAGACCGCCTTCCCCTGCTGTTCTTCTAGACGCGCTTCCTGAGGACTACGGACAGCGCGGATCGTCCTGCTGGGCCGCTTCGATGAAAGCATCATCTATGAAGGACGGCAGTGGATCGCAGCCGTGCGTGTCACTGCAGATCAGGTCCCATTGCGGGGCAGCCTTGTTGTGGCATTGGAAACAATTTCCACCTAAGAGGTTTACGGTCTGCGCCGCCCCACGCGTCTGAATCTGTGTTCCCGCCGAACTCACGAGCAGGAAGAAGAACTCCCAATCGTTGGTCGTGGGATTCCAGCCGGGTGCACGCTTGACCATGGCCTCGGCCGGGAAGAGTTGTATAATGGTCCCCGGAGGAAATGTGCCTCCGATGGGCGAGTTCGCGACCGCCAGGGCCTCTGCCAAATGGCCCCTCTTGTTGGTGAGGTAATACACGTTCACCTTCGTCCAGTTCAGGATACACTCGAAGTCATCGGCGGTCATGTTCAGGTCATCCGGGTCGCACTTGGGCTCGTTCGCATTGTCCGTCAGGCCGTTACAGTCGTTGTCGATACCGTCATCACAGGTGGCGTCCCCAAAGGGCCCTTCCCCTGCCCCCGGGTTCACGTCGGGATCGCTGTCATTGCAGTCCAAGCCGGGAAAGGTACAGCCAGAGGACGCCGGGTCTCCAAATCCATCCCCGTCACCGTCAATACACTCGGGCGGGGCCCACGTCTGTTGGCCAAGGAGAAACATGGAGGACAGGGCAACGATTCCGATCCAAACAAGAATGATTTTCCGGCCGAACATAATGTGCACTCCTTAGGAAGGATTCGTTAGGGGAGAAGCGACTGCATACACCCGATACACGACTTAGATGCTCCGTAGATCAAAATCGATTTGTGAGTGTTCCGCGTCTCCGTGTGACTTCGAGATGCTCAACCGTCTGGGCGGTCGGAGAGGCGGGGTGGAACTTGGCCGGGAAACATGATAGACAGAATGGGGTACCAACCCACAAAGCCCCTGTTTCAGCTCATTTTTGATGACCCATGCGGAGGGAGGAAAACGAATGGCACTGATCTACGAAAAGAAGGAAGGGATTGCTTATCTGACGCTCAATCGGCCCGAGGCCCGGAACGCCCTCGATCCGGAGACGGTCCTCGAATTGACGATGGCGTGGAAGGACTACCGGGACGACAAGGATATGCGCTGCGCCATCATCACCGGCGCCGGGGACAAGGCGTTTTGTTCCGGAGCAGACCTCGGGAAGCTGATTCCCCTGTTTACGGGCGCGAAGAAGCCGGAGACCGAGGCGGAGAAGGCGGTTGCGCAAGACGCGGGGCTTGCCGGCCAGGCGCTGCTCAAGGACTTCGAACTTTACAAGCCCGTCATCGCGGCCATCAACGGCCATGCCATCGCCGGGGGTATGGAGATGCTCTATTCCACCGACCTCCGTATCGCTGCCGAGGGCGTGAAGCTCGGTCTGCAGGAGGTCAAGTGGGCGATCTTCCCGATGACCGGCTCCAGCGTCAAGCTGCCTCGTCAACTTCCTTATGCCAGGGCCATGGAACTCCTGCTCACCGGCGAACTCATGGACGCGCAAGAGGCCTATGAACTCGGCTTCCTGAATCGGGTCGTACCGAGGGGACAGGTGATGGAGGAGGCCGAAAGATTCGCCCGCATCATCGCGGACAACGGCCCCCTGGCGGTTACGGCCATCAAGAAAGCGGTGCTCCAGAACATCGGCCTCACGATCGCGGAGGGGCTCGCCAAGGAGGCGGAGATCGCCGCACCGGTGTTCATGACCAAGGATGCCCAGGAAGGCCCCCGGGCATTCAAAGAGAAGAGAAAGCCCCAGTACAAGGGGGAATAGACCCTGCTGTGGATCAAGGACGGCGCATGCCTCGAAAGACGTTCCTGTGAGCTTCGGCGTGATGTCGCCCCAGGCGTTTTGATGGGACCGCGGGTTTGCCCATGGGGCTCCATGGGCATCGTCAGATGGAGGGTTTATCGGAGGGCCCGCCGGGTGGAGTCGCGAGGGGCTTGACAAAGGCCTCAGGAAGTTGGAAGCTTACCTTAAAAGACGGATGTGTAGCCCCCTAATATGAAGAATTGAGGTTCTACCGCTCAGATGCAGGTTGTTTGAGCGGTTTTTTTGTTGTTCAAGAAAACGGTGTTTCACCAACCAGGAGTGAACAGTAAGGGGGTCTCAGAACATGGAGAAGGAAACGGGCGTCGTGAAGTGGTTCAACGAGCGAAAAGGGTTCGGCTTCATCGTGCGTGATTCCGGGGATGGGGACATCTTTGTGCATCACTCGGCCATCGAGGGTGAAGGTTTCAAGACGCTGAATGAAGGCGACCGTGTAGAGTACGTCGTCACTCAGGGACAGAAGGGGCCGGCCGCCGGGGAAGTGAAAAAGCTGTAGGTCGACCTTTTTCGTACTTGCCGAGAGCCTGTGGTTGTTCCTGCCTGTTGTGCTGGATGAGGCAATCCCTCAAGCATCAACCACTCCTTTCTGGGTGTTTGGGGGGGGAATCAGTTGGCCTGTGATGATTCTGGCCGGAGAGCGGCCCCTGCTGCGGCCGTGCCGACCGGGGGAAATCGGTACACGCTAAGAGAAGAAATCGCCAACAGCGTCACCCACGGTATCGGCGCTGGGCTCAGCATTGCGGCGCTTTCCATCCTCGTGACCTTTGCCGGGCTCTTCGGTGACGCCTGGCGGGTGGTCAGCTTCAGCATCTATGGGGCCACGCTGATCCTGCTTTATCTCGCCTCCACCTTCTACCACAGCTTTCAATCTCCGCGCTTGAAAGAGATCTTCAGGGTTCTGGACCATTCCGCGATCTTTCTCCTCATTGCCGGGACGTACACACCCTTTACGCTCGTGAACCTGAGGGGTGAGTGGGGTTGGACGCTCTTCGGCCTTATCTGGGGCTTGGCGATCTGCGGGATCCTTCTTGAAGTATTCTTCATCGACCGCTTCAAAGCGCTTTCCATGGCGATCTACGTCGGGATGGGGTGGATGGTGATCATTGCCTTCAAGCCCCTGTTGTCCGCGGTCCCTGTGGGCGGCATGATCTGGCTGGGAATCGGGGGACTCACGTACACGCTCGGCGTGATCTTCTACCTCAGCAAGGGAATCCCCTTCAACCACGCGATCTGGCACTTGTTCGTCCTGGGTGGAAGTGTGTGCCATTTCTTCTGCATCCTGTTCTACGTCCTGCCGGTGAGCAACGTATAGAGAGGCAGGCCCTTCGGCAATCTCGACAAGCTGGAATTCATCTCCTCCAACTGGGGCGTCATGTTCAAGTTCTACTAGGAGGTGATGAAGGGTTACTTGAAGAACTTCCCGAAGACATTGACCAGGGTGTCAATGAGGTCGATTTCGGAACCGGAGGGGGAAGGCGAAAGGGGGTCGTCGAAGGTGCCCATGGATCCGGCTTTACGGTAGGCGTGCAATCGCTCTTGCCTTTCTTTTTCCTCTTCTCTTCTCTGCCTGACGCTTTCGTGCAGGAGCCGGCCGCCCGCCTTCTTCCAGTCCAGGAGTCGTTTCAACTCCCCGTTGTCGAGCCAGACTCCGTGCGTCTTGCACTCGTCGACGATGACGCCGCTTCGGAAGGCGAAGTTGGACCGGTGCATCAACTGTCTGCAGACCGGGCACTTGCGGTAGACGATCTTGTTTTGTGCCTCAGGCTGTTCCCGGACGAGGGCGTCGATCCTTTTCCGGTTGATGGAGAAGACGTTCGAGACGCTCTTGTCCATCAGGCCCTCCAGTTCTCCCGGGTCGAAAAACAGGCCCAGGCAACTGTCGCACCGCTCGATGTAGAACTTCCCCTCGACCTCGAGGTCGAGGGTTTGAAGAGGGATGTCGCAGTCGGGGCAGATACGGCTGGATTCGGGCTTGTTTGCCGTGAATTCATGGATGCCCTTCAGGTCGACGTCGTTCTGAGAACCGCAGTACTCGCAGACCCCGATGTTGGGTGGCAGGGGAGCTGAGCAGGTATTGCATCTGGCCATCTGGCGGGTCCTTCCGGGAAGGCGATCCCTACATTCTGCTCAGGATCTCTTTCTTCTTGGCCGTGTATTCCTCTTCCGTGATCAGTCCCGTTTCGCGCATCTCTTTGAGGTGCCGCAGGGTTGTGAGGGGGTCCGTTGCCTGGAGGCTCTCTGTCCCGGACGGTTGGGGTTTTGTGGGGTCTCCCATGGCCCCGGACATCATCTGTCCGAATCCCATGCCGGCGCCCACACCCATGCCGATGCCGGCCGCGCCACCTTCGTTTCGAGCCGCCTCGCGCATGGCCTCGAGCTGCTGAATTTCGGCATAGTTCAGTCCGGCGGCCGAAGCGGCCCTGGCTTCCGCCGTGACATCGGCGATCCGGTTGATCCGGTCTATGGAGTCTTCGTCAAAGGCAGTGCCCTCGATCCGGAAATCCGTGATTTCGAAGCCCAACTTCTCGAATTCCGGGACCAGCTTCTGTGCCATGTCTGTGGCGATTTCTTCCCTGTGCGCATCGATCTCGGCATATGAGAACTTCGCTTCCGCCAGATAGTCGGACAGGGGCTGGATCAGGCGGGTGTTCATGACGGCACGAAAATCTTCGACCCAGTAGGAGCTGCCCCCGCCGACCACGTTCACGAAGAAGCCGTGCGGATCCGTGATCCGGAAGCTGTAGTTTCCGTATGCGCTCAAGCCCACGGGAAAGCTGTACTTGGGATCGTCGTACTTGATGAAACTCGTGGTTCCCCACTTCTGGTCGAGGATTTTTGTCCTCCGGAAGAAGTAGATGCCCACCTTGTGCTCGCTCTGGAAGAACTGCATGAACTTCTTCACCGTGGTCCAGAAAGGGACGTTATCCGTCTGGAGGTTGATGAGGCACTCCTGGGTGAGAACGGATTTCACCTGGCCCTCGTACACGAAGATGCATCCCTGTCCCGGGCCCACGATCAGCTTGGAGGCGTTCTTGATCTCGTCGCCGCTATCAGACCACTGGTGAAACAGGGCGTTCGTTCCCGGATCCTTCCACTCGATCACGGACCGGAGCTGGCGTCGAATATTGTCAATCAGACTCATGGGTTCCTCCCAGGTTCACAAAGGTTCTCCCTTCTTTTCGAACCGTTCCGCGCATTTCTTTAGGCCCCGCAGTCGAGCCCCGACAGAATGTGAATATTTCAGAGAACCCCCTGTCGACGTTGAACCTATTCAGATCAAATGTTTAGCAAGATCGAAAAGTTGCCCGCTATCCCTATTGAGCAACCTTTGATACAAGAAGGGGACCGGCTGGTAATGAATAGTTCTGCTAGACATGATCTGTAAACGGGCCAATTTCAGGTGCCTTATTGTAGAACATCAGGCACATAGCTTGGTCCGACCCTATTCATTTTCCGATAGTCTCGGTGTTATGTATGGTACTTTCTTGGTGACGGAATAGCGCTTGGACAGTAGGGGGGGAACGATGGGTAAAGAAAAGAAGAAGAAAGGATCAAAAGCGGCTGATCCGACACTGCCAAAATGTGCTTTGTGTGGGAGGCGGATCACAGTACGGAAGGTAGAGGATAGGCTCTATTACTGTTCCCACTGCCAGAAGATGTTTCAAGTCTGAACGTCAGGCCGTAGGCCGATTGTCTATGCGATCGTGATCTCCTCCGCAAGATAGACGTCCTGGATCGTGTTGAGGATCTCGATTCCTTCCTTCATCGGTTTCTGAAAGGCCTTGCGTCCGGAGATGAGCCCCATGCCGCCGGCGCGCTTGTTGATGACGGCGGTTTTTGCCGCCTGTTGCAGGTCGTTCTTTCCTGAGGCGCCGCCCGAGTTGATCAGGCCGGCACGCCCCATGTAGCAGTTGGCGACCTGGTAGCGGGTCAGATCGATGGGGTGGTCGGAGGTGAGCTTGCTGTAAACTGCCTTGTGTGTCTTGCCGAACTTGACCGCCGTGTATCCACCGTTGTTTTCGGGCAGCTTCTGTTTGATGATGTCCGCCTGGATCGTTACGCCCAGGTGGTTTGCCTGTCCCGTCAGGTCGGCGGCGACGTGATAGTCTTTGTCCTGCTTGAAGGCGTCGTTCCGCAGGTAGCACCAGAGGATGGTCGCCATGCCGAGTTGATGGGCACGGGCAAAGGCCTCTGAGATCTCCTCGATTTGCCTGCGGGAATCCTCCGAACCGAAATAGATGGTGGCTCCGACAGCCGCGCAGCCCATGTCGAAGGCCTGTTCCACGGATGCGAAGAGCCTCTGGTCGTGCGAATTCGGGTAGGTGAGCAGTTCGTTGTGGTTGAACTTGAGGACAAAAGGGATCTTGTGGGCATACCGGCGGGCCACGGCCCCGAGGACCCCCAGCGTTGAGGCGACGCCGTTGCAGCCCCCTTCGATGGCCAACTTTACGATGTTTTCCGGGTCAAAGTAGATCGGGTTCGGGGCAAAGGATGCCCCGGCCGAGTGTTCGATTCCCTGGTCGACCGGAAGCAGGGAGAGATAGCCCGTTCCGGCCAGCCGCCCCGTGCTGAACAACCAGGAGAGATTCCCGAGGACCTTGTTCGGACGATCGCTCTGGATGAAGACCCGGTCGATGAAGTCCGGGCCCGGCAGGTGGAGTTGTTTCTTCGGTATGGTCTTACACTTGTGCTCGAGGAGGTACTTGGCTTCATTTCCCAACAGGCTGGCAATCTTGTTCATCACGGTTTCCCCCTGGTCGTATGGTTCCCTTGTATCGGCCGTATTCAGACTTAGATGGCCGGGACAAGGGGGATGATTCAGCCCGTGATACCGGCCCAAATTCGCTACGGATGGACTGCATCCGCTTACTGAGGCTCGAACCGGATCCTGGACTCGGCCGCATGGGTTGCGTCCTCCCAGAAGATCAACTGCGGCCGGTACTCGTTGGCAAGCCAGAGCGGGATTTGATCGCCGTAGTGGATGTCCGGGCGGATCTGAACAGGATTGAAGATGTCCGCGTTGGGCTGCAGATCGTTTGACCCACCCGGAATCACGTTGTAAGCCTTCAAGACCCCCTCCTCGAGTTCCACCACCATCCGCATGGCGGGCCCGCTCCCGGGCCTGAAATCCAGTCCGCTCAGGGAGTAGTTTGCAGGATCGACCGTCCACTGGCCACCGCTGCGCGGGTACCCCTTCGTGTCCGCGCCGAAGAGTTGGTCCCAGATGTTGTAGCCTGGAAGATTGTAGGCAAGAATCGCACTGCCAAGGCCTTCGAGTCGATAGGTGAGCCTGTGGATCTCTCCCCAACGCCAGATGTTCATATTCGAGCTTCCCATGAGTGAGGGAAGATCGCCAAGGGCCTGGACCATGGCCTGCACGATAATCTCATCCCTGGTCTCCTCGTTGTCCGGCGTGTCCAGGTTGTCCCAGAGCCCACTCTCGCCTCCCGGCCCAAGGGTATGCACGTAGAACGGCGAATCTGCGCCCTCGCCCGTGTTTTCGAGGATGTGAAGGAGTGCCTTCGCGCGGTCAGTTGTGCCAAGGCCCGTGCCTGCCCTCGACATCTCGTCGTCGAACACCGCCTGGGTGAGACGGTTCAGGCAGACGAAAAAGATGCTTGCGGCCGCCGATGACTCCACGTCCTCCGAGGACGGCTGTTCGCCGGTAAACGGATCGGGCAGTCCAGTTTCGCAACGCAGATCCCATGCGGAAATGTGGCTGGCCGCCTCCTCGACCCTGCTGCGTTCCTCGGGGGAAAGTCCGCCCATCACGTCTTCGTTGGCAAGGGCCGCAAGGAGATAAGGCCGGACCCGCTCTGCAAGCAGGGAAAGATGGTCTCCCTGGATCTGTTTCATGTGATCCAGATCTCCATCTTCCTTGTCGAGGTTCGGCAGCAGTTCTGCTATTCGGCCCTCCCGAAAGCCCACCGCCTGGGAGAAGGAGAGATACCGGCCCTCGTTCAGAGGGTCGTTGTCCAGGGTGGCTCCGTTGATATCGTTGTTTGCCGTGGAAAGCCACCCGCGGGATGGATTCCTCGCCTGCGGAATCTGGTCCGGGGGCAGATAAAGGGGGCTTCCCTGATCATCCTGGAGCCACTCGTATGCTCCGGTGCCCGGGTAGGGCAGATAGGGCGGATGCTCTTCGGTGAGAGCTGCCTCGGACCGAATCGGGATATGGGCATGTGGAAAATAGGCGATCTCTCCGTTTACATCGGCTCCGACCCAGTTCTGGGCGCCTACACCGAAGTCCTCGATGGCCTCGAAGAAGTCATCGATGTCCTCAGCTAGAAGGAGCCCGTAGAAGGCATCCAAGTCGCGGGTAATAAACTGTCCGGTCCACCGGACGGTCAAGTTGTTTTCCGGTGTGAGTCCCGGGTCCGCGCTGCCGGGATCTCCAGGAACTTGAGGACCATGGTGAGGAACGAAATCGATCGGTATGACCACAGCATCCCCACCCCGAACCCGAAAGGTTTCGTACACTGTCTCTACTGCGACGGGCCCGCCCTGGAACATGACCGTCTTCGTGTCGCCGTTGATCTGGACCTCTTCTTCGTACAGGTCTGTCACGTCGTATCCTGCGACGGTTCCACCCCAGGCGATACGCTCGTTCTGGCCGAGCATGATGCCGGGAATGCCGGGGAAGGTGCACCCGGAGTAATTGATTTCGCCCTGGCTGAAGCTCTTGTTGTCCCCATGGATCGGATGGAAGATCGAAGGATTGGACAGGGAGAGGTGCGGATCGTTCGAAAGGATCGCGAATCCGGAGGCGGTTCGCGAGGGGGCAAGGAGCCAGTTGTTGCTGAAGGGCTTTTCCAGGGTTCCCCACAGCATCTGTCGCGCCCGTTGCATCCGCTGTACCGCCTTCCGCAGTGTCTCGGTTCTGCCTTTTCCTGTGTCCGTTCGGGCGCCGCTTGTGGCGATGCTCGTCAGCATGGTGCCTTGTGCCGCGAGTACCGGGCCCACATACCCGGGTTCGCCCGGTTTGAGTGTGGTGGTGGGATCCGCCGGGGCCGAACGGAAGAGATCATCACGCGTTCCTGCCGGAATGGCGCCCGACTGCTCGGCCTCCCGGACTGCCTCCCAATCGAGTTTGCGATTGATCTCCTCGAATGTGCTGTCGGAAAGCTGCCATTGCTGGAGCCTGGCGATGGCCAACAAATGGGTAACGGTGAACGGTTCGATTTCGTAGGGACCCAGGACACCGAACAACTCCAGCGTGTTGAGCAACCGGTACTGCTGGGGTAAGACCGCTCCATTCCTGCCCTGGTTGAGATCTTCGATGTAGGCGCTCACCCCTTCTGCGAAACGCGAAATGAAGGAATAGAGTTCGGGATTCCTGTCCTCCAGGTCTTCGGCCAGCACTTGGTCGATGTGTTCGACCCCGCCGCGTTCATGGGTGAGAAACAGGGTGCGCAACGTCAGATCCGTGTCGAGCACGCTGCTGTCCAGGGCCGTGCCCAGGAGTTCGGCAAGCCTTCCCTGGGCCACCTTCCGGAAGAAGTCTATCTGAAAGAGGCGCTGCTTACCGGTGATGTAGCCCTGCATGAAGGCGAGGTCGTCCGGGTTGTCTTCCATCGTGTAGATGTGGTGGACACCCCATGGGTCGACGAGGACGTCCACGATTCCCTCCAGCGCCGACACATGGAGGGTGTTCGAAAGGGGTACATCCTCGATCGGCTTCGGCGCGAAGGTGAACTGGACCCGGGCCTTCGCGGTTCCGCCCTGGAGCCCGGGGGCTGTGAACTCAAGGGTGTTGGACCCCGGCTGCATTCCGTACACATGGCCTGTTGCCGTTGAGCCGTTGAGGCGGATGTGAGAGGTCATGTCCTGAGAGTTGAGCGTGACGGTCAGGCGGTTCGAATCCACCGTTGAGTCCAGAGTGATCTCAAAGGGCGTGCTGTGCGTCGCGACGCTCTGACCCTCCTGGGGTTGGACGACAGTGATTTTCCCTTGTGCGGGACCTCCGGTCGAGCCTCCCTCGTCGTCGCTGCCGCACCCCTGTAAAAGCAGAAGGGCAGCCGAGGACAGCAAGAGTCCCACTCGGTGCATTCTTCTGTGTTCACGTGGTTTCCGCAGACCCATGACTTCTCCTTTCTGATACAGATTTCTGTACACCCAATACCCTTCAGGGCATGACCCTCTTCTCGCTGCAAACGAGACCTTGGGCGAGCCCACCGAGTTCCTTGTATCTTTCTACTTATCATGAAAGGCGGATTCACCGCTACCCGGAAATTTCGGGTTCGACCACCCCCAGGTAAACGTGGTGTGCTGTTGCGGACTGAATCCGTTCGATTCTGCACTCCCGCTCCAGGCGCCAGGTTCCGCCCCAGACGTCCTGTCCGAAAAACTCGATCCTCGAGGAGGGAAACCAGGCCTCGAGCAGTTCCTTGAACTCCTCGAAGAGCATTTCACTCAGGTGAAAAGGGTTCTCTTCCTTGTCCTGGTGTGCACGGTTCGCAACGGAGACCACGAAGGTCCCGTCCGGCGTGAGGACCCGGCGGACGGCTTCCATGAAGGCCGGCACCGATTCGGTCGGCAGATGCTCGAGGACCTCCAGGGCCACCACCACATCGAAAGTATCGTCCGCGAGCGCCTCCAGTCGGGTTATGTCCGCAACGGAAAAGCTGACGCCTGGAGTGGCGAACAGGGATTCGGCCAGGCGCACGGCCTCGGGGTCGCTGTCCACGCCCAGGCATTCCGTTGCTTCCAGGCCCAGGATGCGGGTTCCGTATCCGGAACCGCACCCCGCGTCGAGCACGCGTTTTCCGCGACATCGTTTTGCGGCGAATCCGTAGCGACGGGCATGCATCCAGTAGGCGTGGAACGGGGCCGTGCCGGGAATGACCCGTTCCCCGGAATAGGCCAACGCCTCGTCCGACAGGGGGGATTCGATGACCCTCGTCTGAAGCAAGCGGTGGATCACCTGCTGTTCGAGCGTCTTCTTTACGTGGCTCGGCAGGGTCTGGAGATGGGGGGGGGATCGAAATCGATTCTGCTGGAATTCGACCCCCTGGACAAAGAGCCTCTCGCCTTCCGCGTTCAGGACGATCTCGCAGATGTGATGGCCGAAATCTTCGATGCTCCTCTCGATCTTCAGGTACGCAACCCGCACGCTTTCGTGCCGTGAGAAGAACGCTGAGATGTCTTGCCCGCTGTACGGGTAGTGGGTTTCGGCCGACGAATTCGCGGTATCACGAGCGGAACGGCCCTTCTTGCTGCGGTTCTTCTTCATGCCCCTGGACGGTCCTGCGTGTATGATGGCGCTAGTTTGCGGCGGACGCTAAAATCTCTTCCACCTCCCGGACCAGGGCCGGCAGAACCTCTCCGGCTTCCCCCTGCAGGAAATAGTCGGTGATCCGGTCGGTGTAGAGGCTCTTCAGTCTGTTCACCTCGACGATGACAGCGCCATACTCCTTGGCAACCATGGGCATTCGATTCACGGGTGCGATGTCTCCGTGCGTGCATGCCACGAGCATGACCTGCGCGTTTGCAGCGAGCACCTCGGCTGTGGCTGCGGCCTCGATGTTCACATGATCCCCAAAGAGCGGCACGATCGGCTTGAGCACGTAGCCGCACCGACAAAGGGGAGGGAGCTTGCCTTCCTTCACTTCGTCCCAGGTGTAGCGAGCCTCGCATTTGAGGCAGTGAAGCTGACGCATGTTCCCGTGAAACTCGATCACGTTTTCCGATCCGGCCGCCTGGTGCAGGCTGTCAACGTTCTGCGTGACGATCGCCGCCATCCTGCCGAGTCGCCCCAGTCGGGCCAGGGCCTTGTGTCCGTCGTTAGGCTTCACCTGTTCCATCAGCCCGAGGGCCTGGGAGCAGAATCGCCAGACCTTTTCCGGGTTCTCCTCAAAGGCCTCCCGGCTGTCGATCTCCACCTCGAAGGTGGCAGGGTCGAATCCCTCCCAGAACTCGCCCATGGTCCGGAAGTCGGGGATTCCGCTTTCTGTTGAGATGCCTGCTCCCGTGTAGCCGATCACCACCCGTGAATCGGCGATCACCGTTGCAGCTTGCTTGATGATGTTCGACATCGGAGCCCTTCCCGCGCACCGTCTTCCGATTCACTCGCGTTCAGCCATTTGTGCATCAAGAGCTTACCAGCTTTCCCCGGACTTTGCACCGTTCGGCGGCTCCACGTAACCGGCGGGAGGCTTCCTCGTGGGGCCCTCAGGCGCCATGATTGCCTCCGAGGCACAAATCGAAGATAATACGCGAAAACTCGTTCTCTGGGGGGATCATGAAGACAGAGCGAAAATCGAAGGTGGCCGGGATCGTGCATTTCCTCACCACCGGGATCTGGAACATTCCGGCCCGCGAACTGCCAGGCAAGAAGGCCTTCCTCATCCGTCAGGCCCGGATCCTTCTGCTGGCCGCGAGAGGCTTCAATGATGACAGATGTCAGCTTCGGGCTTCTGCGCTCACGTACTACTCCCTGCTCTCTGTGGTTCCTCTCGTGGCCATGGCATTCGGGGTTTCCAAGGGGTTTGGTATCGAGAAGCGCCTGGAAAAGCAGCTTCTCGAGGCCCTGCCGAACCAGCAGGAGGTGGCCGTCCGGATCATCGACTATGCCCATTCCTTCCTGGAGAACACCCAGGGAGGGCTTATCGCCGGTGTGGGTGTGGCCGTCCTGTTCTGGGCCGTGATCAAGCTGATAGGGAACATCGAAAAGTCCTTCAACGACATATGGGGGGTTCGTAAAGGGCGATCCCTGGGAAGGAAGTTCGCAGACTATCTCTCCTTCATGATTATCGCTCCCCTGCTGTTCGTCATGGCCAGCAGTGCCACGGTCCTGATCACGAGCAAGGTCACCGTCATCACCCAAAGGATGGAGTTTCTGGAGTCCGCCGGGTCACTCGTGCCCGGTCTGTTGAAGTTGCTGCCTTACGGGGTAATCTGGATGCTCTTCACGCTTATCTACGTTCTCCTGCCCAACACCAATGTAAAGACTCGATCAGGGCTCCTGGGCGGCATCCTGGCGGGCACGATGTATCAGGTGGTGCAGTGGATATACATCAAGTTCCAGGTAGGCGTTTCGA
>RCNC010000873.1_pt1 | contig 19924 bp, 14 predicted proteins | sample 2041301 | NCBI WGS metagenome assembly RCNC01 (sample SAMN09708231, study PRJNA481090) | Marine sediment metagenome, whole genome shotgun sequencing project. | biome: marine sediment; feature: ocean; material: sediment; isolation source: Sewage treatment plant 13A marine sediment (STP13A) ...
ATTTTATTTATGGGGCTTCTATTAATCTCTTCTTGTAAATTCGCGTAATCTTTAACGATTAAATTGAATTTTCCCGCAATAGCTTCAGCTCTATTTTTAGTACGATTAATAAGAGTTATGTTAGGGTTTTGTGTGTGTTTTATTAAATTCTCACAGGTATTTCTACCAATCTTTCCGGTTCCGAACAGTAAAATATTTTTATTTGAAACATCTTCAACATTTTTTAAGATGTATTGGACCGAAGCAAATGCCACCGAGGTAGTACCAGATGAAATTTCAGTTTCGTTTTTAATGCGTTTGCTCGCTTGAATAACAGAATTGGTAAGGCGTTCTATGAATGGATTGGCGATATCATGCTTTTTAGACCTATTGAAACTTTGTTTTAATTGACTGATGATCTCAAAATCGCCTAATATTTGACTATCCAAACCGGTGCCAACACGAAACAAGTGCGAAATAGCATCGTTGTTCTTATAAATATAAGCCACTTCCTGAAATTCTTCAATTGTGCCTTGGGTATTGTCACAAAGTAACTTTATCAATTGGAATGGATGTTGTGCAAAACCGTGTAATTCCGTACGGTTACAGGTGGAGGTAACCAATAGTCCGTCTAAGTCCTGGGCCTTGGCTTGCACCAAAATATTTTCCATTGCCGCATCATCTAGACTGAAGTTGCCTCGAATAACCGCATCGGCTTTTTTGTAATTAAGACCAATGGTATAGAAAGAATTATGTTTGGAAATGTTGTAGGCTTTCATAAATCTGATCGAACGTGCACAAAAATATAAGCATCAATTGAATAAATATAACGCTAGAGGAACAATTAGTATCGAAATCCGTGATTTTGAACCTATTTCATTGTAAATTGCCGTTAATCCATGATTTATTTAGGATTTTAAAGGTTTTAAAAATTCATTATTTAGAATATATCTAAATAATATTCAAATTATTGTTTCCATTGGAAAAAGAAAATGTCGCTCAAGGGTCCTATACGGAAGTGTTGATAGAAGACGGGTTTTATGTGCTAAAAATACAGAATGATACTCATGGAAAACAAACGGTTACCCGGGAAATTGATAGCACCTTCATTCAATTTCATTTCTGCTTAAAAGGCCATGCCAAATTCATATTCAATGAAGGTAGATACGCCCTTGATGTTTCTGAGGAGAATTCCTTGCTTTTATACAATACCCAAATAGATTTACCTATGAATATGGAAATGGCCCCCAATTCCTGGTTGGTATCCATTGTAATGACCATTCGTAAGTTTCATTCCTTATTTTCAAAAGAGGCTGATTACATTCCCTTTCTAAGCGCAGATAACAAAGAGAAAAAATATTATGCCCAGGAAGGTGTTTCTCCTGCAATAGCTGTGGTTTTAAGTCAGATTATGAACTATAACCTACATCCTTCCATTAAGGAATTGTACATAAGGGGAAAGGTATATGAACTTATTTCACTTTATTTTAATAAAAGTACGGATGCTGATTTGGAGCAATGCCCTTTTTTGGTCGATGAGGATAATGTAAAACGAATTCGTCAAGCCAAGGAAATAATGATTTCCCATATGGCTGAGCCACCTTCTTTGCCTAATTTGGCAAAAGAAGTTGGGCTAAGTTTAAAGAAACTAAAAGAAGGCTTTAAACAGATATACGGCGACTCTGTTTACAGTTTTTTATTTGATTATAAGATGGAACATGCCCGAAGATTATTAGCAACTGGCCAAAATAATGTGAATGAGGTAGGGTTGAAAATAGGGTATAGCACTTCGAGTCATTTTATTGCCGCTTTCAAGAAGAAATATGGGACCACACCTAAAAAATATGTGATGTCTTTGTCCAATGTCTGACACATTTCTTTTTATGTGTTTGATTTTAATGCGATATAGCTAAAAAGACCAGTTGGTCGGTGCCTTATGCTCGGCGTTATTCTATATAATTTAAAGTAGAGGGATGGAAAACGCCAAAAGATCGAGCAAATACTTAAATCGGGTAATTTCTTGGGTTAATTCATAATTAAACAGACTGATTGGTCTGTTTAGAAGGAGAAATTGAGGGGTCAATTTATCCGAGCTACCATTATCCCTGTGTTCTTTTTAACCTTTTTGAGATAATCAACCAGCGGGAGTTCAGAAATTTTAACCTCACCTGATGAAGAAGCATGTAACAGATGAATTCGACCATCTTTTTCTCGAGAAGCTATTCCTGTGTGGGTGATATCCAAGCCATTTATTGATGTGGTCAATGCAATAATATCCCCTGATCTGATCAAATGTTCACTGGCTTCAATCTTATCTTGTGGCAAAATGCAAATGGACTGGTTATTCAAATAATTTTCAGAAGCCTGAATCTTTTCATAATTCGCATCTTCCTTTAAGAAAGGGTACAATTCTCGGTGCGAACTCATAAAATTGATTTCCTTGGTTATTTCCTTACCTCCAATCTCAGAAGTAATATCTTTTAACAATCCTTTCTTTTCATTATTGGCGATCCATTCCGAAAAATAATGTAGGCGAGAGGCGTATCCATCGAGCTTTCCATTTTTATACCGAATGGTTTCCAAATCCTTGGTAAAGGAGTTAAAGTCTGATTCCCCTTCCTTTAAAAGCAGACTAAAGGCCAAAACATTTTCAACATAAGTGGTGCAATCCAGACCATGAAGATTTACAACTAGGGTTTCAATTTCGCCAATTTCCAAGGTCTTGGCAACATAAGGTGTACCTAAAAATGATTTTCCGACAGCAACTATGGTTTTCCCCAGATCCTTTTCCAGCAAACCATCCACTTCAATGATTTTATCCTCAAAGGCTTGTTTGTCCCCAGCTGAACATGTGATTTGTTGGGAATAGCCCATTTCCAGTAGACCGAAAAACAAAATAAAAAGAGAATAGAACCTCATGGAATGTATTTTAACATCAAATTTAATCATTAAAGGGAATAGATAGTCGACATTCAAAACTCAATATTTCATATAATCATGATATCTTATAGTGGCATTGATACTATTTAAATAAATATGCCCTCAGGGTTCGCGCACAAATGGTATTTTTACGGCTGATTTAGCAATTAGTATATGAAAGGAGTTTTATTGGTCAATCTAGGTTCTCCAGATAGCCCTACGGCAAAGGACGTAAAACCGTATTTGGATGAGTTTTTAATGGATCCACGGGTTATCGACGTACCCAATTGGTTGCGAAACATCATTGTACGTGGAATCATTCTTCAAACCAGACCTAAAAAATCAGCAGAGGCCTATCAGAAAATATGGTGGGAAGAAGGTTCTCCCTTGATTGTGATTTCGGAACGCTTTTCGGAAAAAGTCAGTAAGGAAGTTAAAATCCCGGTCGCCTTGGGTATGCGCTATGGCAGTATGACCATTAAAAATGCACTTCAGGAGTTAAATGACAAAGGTGTTGATGAGGTATTGTTGGTGCCCTTATATCCCCAATATGCCATGTCTTCATTTGAGACCGTGGTGGTAAAGACCATGGAAGAACAACAAAAGCATTTTCCAAAATTACACTTGACCACATTGCCCGCTTTTTACAAGAATAAGGATTATATAAAAGTTCTAGCAGAGAGTATCGCAGAGGGCTTGAAAGGCTTTGAATATGACCATGTTTTGTTCTCATATCACGGAATTCCCGAAAGGCATATTCGAAAATCGGACCCCACGAAATTCCATTGTAAAATAGATGACAACTGCTGCACAACAAATTCAGTGGCCCACACTACTTGTTATCGTCATCAGTGTTTTAATACCACAGAAAAGGTAACAAAGTATTTAGGTTTGGATGAGAGCAAGTTCAGTATTTCATTCCAATCCCGATTGCCCAATGATCCTTGGCTAAAACCTTTTACCGATTTTGAATTTGTTCGTTTGGCCAAAGAAGGAAAAAAACGGCTAGCCGTTATTACACCAGCATTTGTGGCCGATTGTTTAGAAACCTTGGAAGAAATAGCCATGGAGGGTAAACACCAGTTTGAAGAGGCGGGTGGTGAAGCATACAAACACGTAGCTTGTTTAAATGATAGTGATGCTTGGGTAACAGTCATGGCCAATTGGATTGACACTTGGCAAACAGCCGAAACATTACCTGCATAGCAGTTTGAATGTCTCCTCGAGCCTGCCTGTTCGGCAGACAGGCGCAGTCGAGAGGTATTTTATTTGCATAGTTCAAAAGGCATCGACTGCGTTAGACCTGACACGATTTCAAGAATGATTGGTTTTCAACAATCGAATTAAGTTTAAATGGCCATAGTCACATCAGACCAACTAGGTACAGAACCCATCGGTAAATTGTTAGTTAAACAGGCCGTACCGGCTTCCATTGGCATATTGGTCATGTCGCTCAACATCCTGGTTGACTCTATTTTTGTAGGCAACTGGATAGGTTCCATTGCCATTGCCGCAATCAACGTGGTTTTACCGGTCTCCTTTTTTATTGGTGCTTTGGGCATGGCCATTGGTATCGGTGGATCCAGTATCATTTCACGCGCCTTAGGTGCAGATAATACCGAAAAAGCCCTAAAAACTTTCGGAAACCAGATTTCATTGACCCTTTTGGTCACATTATCCATGGTGACTTTAGGATTGACCTATGTCGATGAATTGATTCCCGCCTTTGGAGGTAAGGGAGCCATATTTGACCCTGCAAAGATTTATTACATTATTGTTGTTTGCGGAGTGCCTTTTCTGGCCCTTTGTATGATGGGCAATACCGTTATCCGGGCGGAGGGGAAACCTAAATTTGCCATGATAGCCATGATAATCCCCTCAGTCGGCAATTTGTTCATGGATTTCCTGTTTATTTATGTTTTTGATTGGGGAATGGCCGGTGCTGCCTGGGCCAGTACAATTAGTTATTTCTTATGTTTTAGCTATGTACTTTATTTTTTTGTTTCCAAAAATTCAGAGCTCAAACTACGATTGCAACACTTTAGATTAAATACCCCAATTCTTAAAGAAATAGGTTCACTCGGTTTTGTCACCTTGTCAAGACAGGCTGTAGTAAGTTTAATTTACTTGTTGATGAACAATATTTTGTTCGATTTGGGCGGGGAGGCCATGGTTGCTGTTTATGCCATTATTGGTCGTATGCTCATGTTCGCCTTATTCCCAGTATTTGGAGTTACCCAAGGGTTTTTGCCCATAGCGGGGTACAATTATGGGGCACATAAATATGAACGGGTAAGGGAATCTATCAATACAGCCATAAAATACGCAGTGCTAATGGCAACGCTTGTTTTTATTGGACTTATGGTTTTTCCAGCAGAAATAGCGGCCTTGTTTTTAAGCAGTAAACCCGATTTGTCTGACTTGGAATTGGCGACCAATGCCTTTGTTTTAGAACATACTCCCGCAGCTATGCGATGGGTGTTTGCTGCAACCCCGATTATTGCATTGCAATTAATTGGGGCGGCCTATTTTCAGGCAGTGGGGAAAGCGGTACCTGCCTTATTATTGACATTAATGCGCCAGGGCTTCTTTTTTATACCCTTAATATTAATTTTACCAAACTTTTTAGGAGAATTGGGAGTTTGGATTTCCTTCCCTATTTCTGATGTGCTGGCGACTATTGTGACCGGTTTCTATTTAAGGAAGGAAATGAAAGCGACCTTGATTACGCCAAGCTAGACTATTTAGAAATTCCGATGGCTATTGGTTAAATTTCAAAAATCAGAATCCAAAACCAATATTGAACTTTCTCATGAACTTGCACTTTACTCACTGTATACTTACTACCCACTATTTATTCGTTCAGCCTCTCATACGCTTTCCTTATCAATTTCTCTCCATAAGTCCTTTCTAATCTACGGATACTGAAATGTGCATGCGCCATATTTTGAAAATGGTGCATAAACGCCAGATTAATAGAAGCCCCACCGGCAGCTCCCAGGACAGGAATTGCTTGGGCGACGAACTTTTCAGAGACCTGAATACTAAAACGGGTCGCCACCGTGGAAAGGAACTTAAACAATGGATTGGTACTCCCCCGCAACAAGCCTTCCAACGCTTTGGTGCCACCTTTTACCGCCGAACTAATCGCAACGCGCGAGGCATAATACCCTGTTTCCAGACTATCATCATGTTTGGTTTTCCCTCCGAGTGCAAATACCTGTAAACAGGCCAATTGTGTATCGATTTCGCGAAGGTCTTCTCCTTCGCTACGGGCAATGTCCATGATAGAACGCATCATGAGTTTGGTGGCGAGGGTAAGATCAATAGCAAAGGCGGAAGCTCCCAAGGCACCACCCAATAGGCCTGAGGAAGTGACTAGAGCCTTATAGGTTTTATTCCAAGGAGCTGATTTGACCTTGCTTTTTTTCATGGAGACCAAATTACTCTTCACCACGGTATGCAGTACTTTGTAGCTTAGTTGTTGCAACCAATCTTGTTTTTTTTTTGGTAAAAGGGCAACCTTATCTTCAATAACATTGCCTATTTTATTGAGGCCTTGCATGGCCCAGCCTATTTCCTCCATTTTCTTTTTGGCTTCTTGAAGGGTGACTAGGTCGGTGGCGGTGAGGGATTTTGTTTTGGTCATATCAGTATAAGATAAGTAAGCATGCAATTTATAAAAGCTATTGCCTATTGGCAGCTAAATTAATGGTTTTATTGCTTTTTACTTCCTCTAAAGTTTGCCGTAAAGGCTATTGTTCCTTTATATGGAATAAGTGTAGGACCTATACTGATGAGTTTTCTGAACCATATGAGGGAATGCTCTGTGTGAGTTGCCCTTCCCTTTTCTTATGAGCTCTTTACTTTTGGGAGTAAACTATATATTTGAGAAAGGAAGTAAAACATACTTTGGTTTCTTCGAGCTGATTCTCGAATTTACTTGCTATTTTTAACGCTTAATAAATTCATATCCCATGAAGAAATACTATTTCATGCTAGCATGTTCCTTGCTGTTTAGCAGTGGATGCAAAAAAACCGAAACCTTGAAAAACGCAATACTTTTTGTTGGCACCTATACTGAAAATGGCAGTGAAGGTATCTATAGTTATAGTTTTGATGCGAACACTGGTGAATTGACCAATAAAAAATTGGTCGCTCCTATGGGTAATCCCTCCTTTGTGAAGGTTTCTCCCAATAAGAAGTATTTGTACGCAGTAGAGGAGACAGATAGTTATGAAGGAAAAAGTGGTGCTGTCGTGTCTTTTGAAATAATAGGGGATTCTTTAAAAAAGATAAATAATGACAAAACCCTTGGGGCACATCCTTGTCATATCGGAATAACGGCAGACGGTAAGTATCTATCCACTTCAAATTATACAGGGGGTAGTGTAGCGATCTTTAAACTCGGTGAAAAAGGAGAACTAAAGCCCAATCCTCAATTTATTGACCACAAAGTTCTCGATAGTGCCAGTACCTCCCATGCACATTCAGCAAAATTTACCAAAGACGGACTTTTTGTTGCCGATTTAGGATTGGATGCTGTTTTGCGATATACCTTGAAAAATAACAATTGGGTACCCTACCAACAACCTCCATTGGAAATGGCTCCAAAAGCCGGGCCCAGACATTTTGTTTTTGGGCAGGACGGGAATCACCTTTATATAATCAACGAATTGAATTCTACAATCACCGTACTACAAAGAAACGCGGATAGTTCATATGCTGAGGTAGAGACCTTATCAACACTGGCTAAGGATTTTAAAGGGGATAGCTATTGCGCAGACATTCACCTTTCCAAAGACGGTAAATTTCTGTATGGGTCGAATCGTGGGGAAAATACCATTGTTATTTTCAAAGTGGATCAAGCTTCCGGTAAGCTTAGTTTGGTAGGCAGGGAAAGCGTTAATGGGGATTGGCCTCGAAATTTTGGCATCGACCCTAGTGGGAACTTTCTTTTGGTGGCCAACCAACGAAGTAATAACATAACGGTCTACAAGAGAAATACGGAAGATGGAACGTTAAACTTTCTCCATGAAGTTGAACTGCCGAGCCCCGCTTGTTTGGAGTTTTTGGAATAGTTATATTCTGCACCTTTAGTTTGGAAAGCCAATAAAACATTACGGTTTGACCACTAGGTCAAACCGTAATGTTTTAGGTAAATTTTTAAAATTCCCTAATTAATACCTTCAACTTTTTTAATAGGCCGGACTTCAATTCGCCAAATTCCTTCTTCAAACCTTGGATCGCCTTTGGTGATTTCGATTGCTTCATTCAAATCTTTGGCTATAAGATGATAGTATCCTGAAATAACTTCCTTTGTTTCATTATAAGGGCCATCAATAATAGCGCCATTTTTATAGGAGAGCATTCGCCCGTCCATTTCCAAAGGCTGGGCTGATTTCATTCTTCCTTCTTCGCTCAATCGTTTGATAAAACTACCAATTTTTTCTATATGTTGTTGCAACTGTTTGGGAGACAGACTGGCCTTGGGGCTTTCCTCACTTCTAATAAATAACATAAACTCTTTCATAATTATATTTTTAAATTAATAGATTATACCCTTATAACAATCAAGATTGGTAATTAGGGACAACCTCTAGTAATTTTTTCTTCAACAGATCAATATCGCGCCCATTTTTGGCCAACAATAGGGCTTTTTTAAAATGATTAAAGGCCATATTTCTTTTATTTTCCCTACTGTAAAATTCTCCCAATGTAAAATGAAAAAGATAATGACTCCCAATATCTGAAACGGATTCAAGTTTTTCCAATTCAATAATAGCCCTCTTGTTTCCTTTGACTTTTGCCAATGCAACACTTCTATTCAATCGGGTTATGGGAGAATTCTCAAGTTCAATAAGTCTATCGTAGAGTGAAAGTATTTCTGTCCAGTTAGTTTGTTCAAAACTTGGTGCAATGCAATGATTGGCCGAGATTGTCGCTAGAATCAAAAAGATTGAATTTTTTTCTTCTTCTGTCGCCAGTTTTAAATGTTGAACTCCCCTTTGCATGAGTTCTTGATTCCATTTTTTTCGATCTTGTTTTTCCATTTCAATCGTGAATCCTTCTTTATCGATTCGAGCCTTAAAACGAGATGCATTCAAATACATAAGTGCCAACAAGGCATGACAATCGGCCTTTTCTTGTATATAGGTACTATTAATTAGAATTTTTGCTAAGCGTACGGCTTCAAGACATAGGTCGTAGCGCACGGACTGGTTTTTCTGGGATGGAAAATACCCTTCATTGAAAAGAAGGTAGATTGTTTTAAGAACAATGTTGAGGTTTTCATTAAGTTGAAGGGGGATTTCGAAATTTACGTTATTTTCTCTAAGTTGTTTCCGTCCTCGCACTAATCTTTTGTTGATGGTTTCATTTGTCGAAAAAAAGGAGTTGGCTATTTCCGAGATACTAAATCCACAAAGTATTTTAAGAATCAAAGTGATTTGTGAATTTTCAGAAATAGAAGGATGACAGCAAACGAACATCATTTTAAGTTGCTCATCCATTATTAGCTTTTCCGAAAAATTGATGTTTTCCAAGGCTTTTACATTTTTTACTTCAATAGTTTCGTATTGCTTTTGATATTTTTTGCGCTTGAGAATATTCAAAGTTAAATTCTTGGCAGTTTTATATAACCAGGCTTGGGGGTTTTCGGGTATCCCTTTTTGCCAATGTTCTACCGCTCTAAATAAAGTTTCCTGAACAATGTCCTCTGCTGTTTCTACATTTTCAGTTCCGATAAATCGGGTAATTACAGAAACCATTTTCCCATATTCCTTTCTAAAGAAATGCTCAGTAAGTTCTCTGCTATTGTTTTTGGTGTAATCTTTCATTTTTCAGATTTCAATAACAATTTCATAGGAGGGATAGGTAATTTAGAGTAATGTATCTCTAAAATACTTAAATATTCAAAGTGTTTTATTGTCAGAAGAAAATATTTAGGATTACATCCTTTTTCCATACATTTAGTGTTGACTAATTATAAGACTTTAAAAATGAAAACCATCTGCTCTAAAATCAGCATTGTATTGCTGATTTTTACCCTGTTACCCTTATCCATCCAATCCCAGAAAAGAAAAAAATCAAACATTGTAACTCCTGAATATCCTGAGGAACTGTATTCCAGTGTGGAGTATCGTTTGGTGGGTCCCTTTCGCGGCGGTCGTTCCGCTGCAGTTACTGGCGTTCCTGGCGAACCCAACCTCTTTTACTTTGGAGCCGCGGGTGGTGGCGTATGGAAAACCCTGGATGGCGGCCGTACCTGGAGTAATATCTCCGATGGTTATTTTGGGGGTAGTATAGGTGCTGTTGAGGTGGCCAAAAGTGACCCAAATGTTATTTATGTAGGTGGTGGTGAGAAGACGCTCCGTGGTAATGTTTCTTCCGGTTATGGTGTTTGGAAAACCGAGGATGCAGGAAAAACATGGACTTCAGCCGGACTTAAGAACAGCCGACATGTGCCTAGAATTAGAATTCACCCCACAGATCATAATACGGTATATGCAGCTGTATTAGGGAATATCTATAAACCAACCCAAGACCGTGGTATCTATAAAAGTACCGATGGTGGCAAAACCTGGCAGAAAAAATTGTTTGTAAACAATCAATCAGGGGCTGTAGACTTGACTTTTGACCCGAACAATCCCCGTATAATCTACGCTTCCACATGGAGGGCGCAAAGAACACCCTATAGTTTAAGTAGTGGTGGTGATGGTTCTGCCCTTTGGAAAAGTACCGATAGCGGTGAAACTTGGAAAGATATTTCAAATAATGAAGGTTTCCCAAAAGACACTTTAGGGATTATCGGCGTGACGGTTTCACCTAAAAATTCAGAACGTGTTTGGGCTATTGTAGAGCATAAGGAAAAAGGCGGACTTTATCGTTCGGATGATGGTGGCAAAAAATGGACAGAGGTCAATAGCGAGCGTAAATTAAGACAAAGAGCTTGGTATTACACAAGGGTTTATGCGGATTCTGAAGATGAGGATGTAGTGTACGTACTTAATGTGAATTACCATAAATCAACTGATGGAGGTAAATCTTTCAACACTTTTAACGCCCCACATGGGGATCATCATGATCTTTGGATAGCTCCTGAAAATGGAAAACGAATGATCATTGGTGACGATGGTGGAGCCCAGATTTCCTACGACGGTGGTGAAACATGGAGTACTTATTACAACCAGCCCACAGCCCAATTTTATAGGGTTACTACAGATAATGCCTTCCCCTATCGCATATATGTGGCACAACAGGATAATTCTACCATACGGATCAAACACCGTAGTGATGGTCGCTCAATTGATGAAGATGATTGGGAATCTACTGCCGGAGGAGAGTCGGCCCATATTGCGGTAGATCCTTTGAACAATGATATCGTTTATGGAGGAAGTTATGACGGTTTTTTGACGCGTGTAAATCACGACAAAAATACGGTTCGTGGTATTAATGTTTGGCCAGATAATCCCATGGGTCATGGTGCTGAAGGCATGAAGTACCGTTTTCAATGGAATTTCCCGATTATTTTCAGCAAGCACAATCCCAAAAAATTGTACACTTTTTCCAATCATGTACATGTTTCTGAGAATGAGGGGCAAAGCTGGAAATTATTAAGCGGTGATTTAACTAGGAACGACCCAACGAAGCTCGTTTCCAGTGGTGGACCCATTACACAGGATAATACGAGTGTAGAATATTACTGTACCATTTTTGCGGCCAATGAAAGTCCGTTAAAAGAAGGTTTGTTATGGGTAGGTAGTGATGACGGATTAATTCATGTGTCCAAAGATGGAGGTGCGAACTGGGACAATGTTACCCCAGCGAACATGCCCGAATGGAATATGATAAACAGTATTGAGCCATCAGCTTTTGATGAAGGCACATGCTATGTAGCTGCTACCAGATATAAGTTAGGCGATTTTCAACCCTACCTGTACAAAACAACGGATTACGGGCAGACTTGGAAAAAAATAACGAATGGTATAAACAATGAACATTTTACCAGAGTAGTTCGCGAAGACCCAAAACGCAAGGGATTGTTGTATGCAGGAACAGAAACTGGAATGTATATTTCCTTTAATGATGGCGTCAATTGGAGTCCGTTTCAAATGAACTTGCCCATCGTTCCTATTACCGATTTGACGATAAAAAATAATAATTTAATCGTTGCCACCCAAGGACGCAGCTTATGGATTCTTGATGACCTCACGGTATTACATCAAATGGATGCCGGTAAGAAAAGTGCCTCCTCTATATTGTTTAAGCCAAAGGATTCCTATAGAACAAAAGGGGGAGTAGCAAGGACTCCTTCTAAAACAGCAGGAGCCAATCATCCTAATGGAGTGATTACGCATTTTTATCTGAAAAATGTTGCGGAGAAAGATAGTATCAGTCTAACTTTTACCTCTATGTCCGGTGATACCTTGGCAAGCTATAACAATTCGGCAAAGGAGAAAGATAAAAAGCTAAAAGTTGAAAAAGGAGGAAACACCTTTGTTTGGGATACCCGTGGTAAAGGAGCCAAGAAATTGGAGGGCATGATATTTTGGTGGGCTAGTTTGGACGGCGCAAAAGCGGTACCTGGCGATTATAAAGTGCATTTGAATGTAAATGGTGAAACCAAATCAGAAACATTCAAGATAATTCCAGACCCTAGAGCCGAAGTTTCGGTGGCAGATATGCAAAAACAGTTCGATTTTATTACCGATATAAATACCACCATCGAAAAAGCGCATCAATCCATTGAAAAAATCAGAAAAGTCACTAAACAATTGGATGCTTTCACTAAACAGTACAAAGACAATGAACAAACCAAGAAATTGGTTGAAAAGGCCAAGAAAATGAAGGAAAGTCTGGGAACTGTTGAAAAAGCATTGTACCAGACCAAAAATAGAAGCGGCCAAGACCCCTTGAATTTCCCAATTCGATTGAACAACAAATTGGGACATTTGAATAGTTTGGTGGCTATTGATGATTTTCCTCCGACCGAACAGGATATTGCAGTCAAAAATGAACTTACAGGTCAAATAAACGACCAACTCAAAGCTTTCGATGCTGTTTTGGGTAAGGAATTTAAAGAATTCAACACTGCATTCAACGGATTGAAATTGAATTATCTATTTGTTGAGTAATTTACTATATCTCGACTCCGCTCGATATGACAGGAATGTTGGTTGATAGATTTGAATCATACTGTCAGGTCGAGCGAAGTCGAGACCCCAATACTAATTAAGTTTGAAGTTCTATTACGTTTATATAGTCAGATGTTCGGATAAATCACTTTATACCGGGCTGACGAATGATTTAGAACGAAGATTAAAGGAACATAATTTTGGACTGAATGATAATTCTTATACAACTAAGAGAAGACCTGTTGAATTAATTTTTCAACATGAATTTATGCAATTTGAACAAGCTGAATATTTTGAAAAGAAAATAAAAAAGTGGAGTAAGAAAAAGAAATTAGCCTTGGCAAATGACGATTTTGAGAGGTTGCCTTTTTTAGCCGAATGTAAAAATGAAAGTCATTTTAAAAATAATCCGAAATAGTAACCATTTAATCAAACAGTCGGGTCGAACGGAATTGAAATCTGCACCAAGAAAACTTAGCAACCTAAATGAAGATCTTCAAACTTACTTTTAGTACCAAATTGATATTAATTATGTTGTTCTTTTATACAAAGGCATCACAAGCCCAAGAAAATGAACCGCCTAATGTTATCATAATCATTACAGATGATCAAGGGTATGGTGATTTGGGTTTCACAGGTAACCCTCATGTAAAGACTCCCAATATTGATGCTTTTGCTAATGAAAGCGTTCGTTTCAACAACTTTTACGTCTCGCCCGTATGTGCACCTACAAGGGCCAGTTTAATGACCGGTCGTTATTCGCTAAGAACAGGGATTAGGGATACTTACAATGGTGGTGCAATTATGGCGGCCAATGAGGTGACAATTGCAGAAATGTTGAAACAGGCTGAATACAAGACTGGGATTTTTGGCAAATGGCATCTAGGGGATAATTATCCATCAAGACCAATGGATCAAGGCTTTGATGAGTCCCTTATTCATCTCTCAGGAGGCATGGGCCAAGTTGGGGATTTTACCACTTACTTTAAAGGGGACAAGAGTTATTATGACCCTGTACTTTGGCATAATGGGCAACAGGAGGCTTATGAAGGCTACTGCAGTGATATTTTTGCCAATAAGGCGATTGCATTTATAGAAGAAAACTATCAGAAACCATTTTTCTGTTATCTATCTTTTAATGCTCCGCATACCCCATTACAGGTTCCTGATAAATACTATCAAATGTATAGCGACATTGACCCGTCTTCAGGATTTGACAATGATACACGGCCATTTGTGAAAATGAGCGATAAGGATAAAGAAGATGCACGAAAGGTATATGCTATGGTCACCAATATTGATGATAATATTGGGAAATTGTTGCAAAAACTGGAGGATTTAAAAATCTCAAAGAATACTTTGGTTGTTTTTATGACGGATAATGGCCCACAACAAGTCAGATATGTTGCTGGAATGCGAGGCAGAAAAGGAAGTGTTTACAAAGGTGGTGTTAGAGTCCCTTTTTATATGCGATATCCTGAAAGATGGAAAGGAAATCAAGAGATTGAAACGACTGCGGCTCATATAGATGTGCTTCCAACGATTTCTGAAATCTGTGGAGTAAAAATGCCAGAGAAAAGAAAAATAGATGGAAAGAATTTAACGCCTCTTTTGAGGAAGGAGAAAGTAGATTGGGGCGAGCGGTCCTTGTTCTTTTATTGGACACGACGTTACCCTGAACTATACCAGAATATGGCTCTGCAAAAAGGGTCATACAAATTAGTAGCGCATGTCGACTATGACTCCCCCGTTGATGATTTTGAATTGTTCAATATCCTAGACGACCCTTATGAACAACGTAATTTAGTTCAGAAAAGCAAGGAAAAAGCTGTTTCCCTTAAAGCAGAAATGGATTTGCACTATAATGAATTGATACAATCTTCCAATCTTGTGGATCCACCATACATTCAGGTAGGTAGCGATTACGAAAACCCCGTTTTTTTAAATAGAAATGACGCCGGTGGTGAAAGGGGAATTTGGGCTCAGGAAGAGGTTTATGGAAAATGGAGCGTCTCGATAAAAGAAGGGTTGTACAATATTAAGTTTAGGTTTGTAGAGCCAATACCAAAAGGGGGTAAAATGTATCTGGAAACTGGGGCCATAATCAATCAAATGAAAAACGATACAGATAATGTCAGTTTTATTGAAATGCACGATATACATCTGCCCAAAATGGAATGTGATTTGATTCCGTTTTACGCTTTAGATGGCAAAAAAATATTCCCATTTTGGGTCAAAATCCAAAAAGTAAACTAACGTAAACACACACAAAATCTGAAATATGAAAAAGCTTTTTTTATTGTTCTTAGCCTTTACAACTGCAATAGGTATATCCCAAACGGCCGAAAACTATTTTAAGCCCCTTAAATATAGAAATATAGGCCCATTTCGGGGCGGAAGGTCGGTTATGGCTACAGGTATCGTTGGCGATCCTATGACCTATTATATGGGCACCACTGGTGGTGGACTTTGGAAAACTTCCGATGCTGGGGTTCGTTGGGAAAATATTTCGGACGGTTATTTTGAGCTAGGCTCGGTAGGGGCTATTGCGGCTTCAGCCTCTAACCCGAATATTTTATACTGCGGTATGGGCGAGCATGCTCCTCGAGGGGTTATGACTTCCTATGGTGACGGAGTTTATAAGTCCACTGATGCCGGTCAGACCTGGAAAAAAATGGGACTTGAGGCTACCCAACATATTTCCCGTATCGTAATTCATCCCACAAATCCCGATGTTGTTTATGTGGCCGCACAAGGGGCACTATATGGGCCTAACAAAGAGCGCGGTATTTATAAATCGACTGATGGTGGTTTGACCTGGAAGAATACCTTGTTCGTTAATGATTTGACCGGGTGTTCAGAATTATCAATGGATGCCAATTATCCTGAAATCATGTACGCCGCCATGTGGCATCACCAACGTAAACCTAATATTGTAATTAGCGGAGGGGAAGGTAGTGGCATGTACAAATCTATAGATGGCGGAGAAAATTGGTTCAAAATTGAGAAAGGCCTTCCTAAGGAAAAAGGTAAAATGGCAGTATCCGTAAGTCCTGCTAATTCAAATAAAGTATATGCGGTTGTTGAAAGTGATTCAGACAAGGACAAAGGTGGATTATTTGTCTCCAATGATGCTGGAAAAAACTGGAGTATGGCCAGTGGTGACAATCGTTTGGTGCAACGTGCCTGGTATTATACAGAGGTATTTACAGATCCTAACAATGAAAATACGGTATATGTGATGAGTGCCCCCGCTTTACGGTCAATCGATGGTGGCAAAACCTGGGAGACTTTGTCGGGTACGCATGGTGATTATCATGATTTGTGGATTAATCCAGACAACTCCAACAATATGGTAATAGCCAATGATGGAGGAGCCGCGATTAGTTTCAATTTTGGGAAGACATGGTCTTCGCAAGACATAATGCCCACCGCCCAGTTTTATAGGATAAGTGTTGATAATCTGGTCCCATATAATATTTATGGAGGCCAGCAAGACAATACTTCTGTAAGGATTGCCAGTCTTTCTGTGGGAAGAAGTGGAATTACAGAACAAGATTGGACCTATGCCGCAGGTGGGGAAAGTGCCTTTTTGGCCTTTGACCCAGATAATCCCAGATATGTTTTAGGGGGAAGTTATTTAGGGACCATTGAGGCTTTGGATATGTATTCAAAAGCATCAACCAAGATTATGGCCGCACCTATTCAATATTTAGGCAGGGAAGCCAGAAACATGAAATATCTTTATAACTGGAATGCACCTGTCATACGTTCACAACACGAACCTGAAACTTTTTATCATTGTGCGCAATTGGTTTTACGCACACGGGATATGGGTGTTACTTGGGAAGAAGTGTCTCCTGACTTAACGCGTAATATGGATGATAAGCAAGGAAAAGGCGGCGGACCTTTTACCAACGAAGCCGTTGGTGCAGAAAATTATGGGACCATAGCCTACATGATTGAATCTCCACATGAAAAAGGTGTGTTTTGGACTGGTAGCGATGATGGATTTGTACATATTACCAAAGACAATGGTGCAACTTGGCAAAATGTGACTCCAAAAGGGCTAAAAGAGTGTTTGGTCAATGCCATTGAGGTATCACCGCATGATCCTGCGGTTGCCTATATCGCCACAACCCGATATAAATTCAATGACTATTCACCAGCTATTTATAAAACCATAGATTATGGCACAACATGGACCAATATTAGTTCTGGTATTCCTAATGGGTCATTCACAAGAGTGGTACGGGAAGATTCCAATCGAAAGGATTTGCTTTATGCAGGTACTGAAAAAGGGGTCTATATTTCATGGAATGGCGGAAAATCATGGGAAACATTTCAGCTAAATTTACCCAAAACGCCTATAACGGATCTGAAGGTTCATAAAGGAAATCTAGTTGTAGCTACATCGGGAAGGTCGTTTTGGATATTGGATGATTTGAGTGCTTTAGAGCAATATGAACCTTTAAATAAAGAATTGAAAATTCTTAGACCCAACGAAGCATTGAATGGTTCATGGCGTAGTCCGTTAAGTAGCAATTCAGATAAATTCAAAGGCACCAATCCTTTTAATGGAGTGAATCCTGCCAACGGAATGGTCATATATTATGAGTTACCCAAACTTTCCGATTCTACACACATTTCATTGGAAATCGTAAATTCAAAAGGTAAATTGGTGCGTAGCTTTAGCTCTCAAAAAGACAAAGAAGCTCCTAAATTTAACGGGGGTGGACCGCCACAAGCACCATTATTAAGTAAAAAAGAAGGGCTAAATCGTTTTGTGTGGGATATGAAGCACCCCTTATTGCCGGGAATTCCCAATGTTTATATAGAATCTCGTTTTAGGGGACATACGGCGCCTCCTGGTAATTATGCACTTAAATTAAAAGTAAATGATGAGGTCGCAACAACTGCAGGGACCATTATTGAAGTTCCTACTTATCAGACAAAAAGTGGTCAATATGAAACATATGATGCTTTTATGACAGAAATGGAGCAGAAATTCACGGCGATGCACAATAAAGTGAACTCCTTGTTCAAAGCGCAACAACAATTGAAAACGGTCATTAAGGATTTAAAGGATACCGATTTAAAGGCTGAGGGAAAAAAACTGGTTAAGCAATTGGATGCATGGGATAAGGACATGGTACAGCGAAAGTCAAAAGCTTATGATGACGTAGAGAATTTCCCTAATAAATTCACTGCGGAATATTCATTTTTGATTGATGCAACAAATAGTAGTATTCCCAGGGTAAATCAATCGTCCCGAGATCGTAAAAAAGAGCTTGATACCCAATGGAATAAGTTGAGTGAAGAAGCCGATAGATTAATAAAGAACGCAATTCCTTCCTATAACAATCAACTTTGGGGTGCTGGTGTTGGTGCAATTCAAATCAAGGAATAAATTGGAATATTATAACTACATAAAGGCATTACACCTCATTTTTATAGTCACTTGGTTTGCTGGGTTATTCTATATACCCCGGCTATTCATTTACCATATAGAGGCTACAAAAAAACCTTCCCCGGATAAAGAAATATTATCAAACCAGTTGAAATTGATGACCAAGCGTTTATGGAATATTATCACTTGGCCCTCGGCTATTTTGAGTACTATATTTGCGATATGGTTATTGATTTTACAACCTATTTGGTTACAAGAACCGTGGATGTATGTTAAATTGGCTTTTGTTGTTCTGTTGTTTCTGTATCATTTAAAAAGCCATCAGATCTTCAAGCAACTACAGCGTGATGAGGTGAATTATACGTCAAAATTTATGCGTATATGGAATGAGGGAGCTACATTAATTTTATTCGCAGTTGTTTTTTTAGTGATTCTCAAAAGTGCAATCAATTGGATTTTTGGTGTCATAGGCATTATTGTTCTTGGTATTTTGCTCATGCTTGGGATTCGCCTTTATAGAAATATTCAAAAGAAGAACCCGAATGCATAAGGAAAATAGCAAAACACAAATAGCAAACCCCAAACTTAAATTCCAATTTATCCTTATTGTAAGCTGATTATTGGTATTTGAATGCTGGATGAACGCCTTTGGCTTGATGTTTGTAACACAAAATAAGAGTTTCTTGGATATTTCACCAAACCTTCTTTTATGGCAATTGGTATTTATTTAATGAAGCTTATGGCATAGTCATTATTGCTATCTTTAACATCAAATTCCAGGTACTTGTTCAAAAATATATCACTTCGTTCAAGAATATTCGCAACCATGATCTTATTGGTGCTTATCGCATCGGTCTTAATATCTGGGGTGACCATTTATCAATATCGCGAAACCTTAAAAGATTATCATGCCCATCGTCTTGAGCGAAAGGAAGAACAGGTGAAACAGAGTGTTAAATATACACTACAGCAGACCACATATCCGCAGACAACTGAAAATCTAGGACTTATTTTTAAGGTGGAGATTTATCAAATTGCCGATGTATTGTCAGCTCCTTTTAATATTTATGATTTAGAAGGTCAATTGATCAAAAGTTCGAGGCCCAGATTTGAAATAGATACCCAATCAAATTGTCTGGATGCAGAGGTGCTGAATAATCTGGCTTCAAGTGTTACCAGGCGATATTTAGAGAAGAGTTCTGCGGCAGGGGATAAATTTCAGGCTTCATATACTTATATTAATGACGGTAAGTTTAAACCTATCGGTATATTAAATTTACCATATTTTGAGAATAATGCCTTAGATTATATGGAACTTAGGGAAGCGTTGATTCGACTGAGTTGGGTATACTTTTTAATGTTGTTAATTGCTATAGGATTGGCATATTTCATTACGAAATATATAACAAGGTCCTTGCAAACGGTTTCCGATATGATGTTCAAAACCGATTTAACAAAAAGGAATAAAAAAATCTTTATA
>RCNC010002020.1_pt1 | contig 19924 bp, 17 predicted proteins | sample 2041301 | NCBI WGS metagenome assembly RCNC01 (sample SAMN09708231, study PRJNA481090) | Marine sediment metagenome, whole genome shotgun sequencing project. | biome: marine sediment; feature: ocean; material: sediment; isolation source: Sewage treatment plant 13A marine sediment (STP13A) ...
GTTCTGGCCGATCACTTTTTTGGAAACCCGAGCAGGCACTTGACCATTATCGGCATCACGGGAACCAACGGCAAAACAACCACTGCCTATCTCATCGAAAACATGCTTCTTGCGGCAGGTTTTCATGTGGGTGTCATTGGAACCGTCAACTACCGCTACAAGGGAAAAATATTTGAAAACCCCGTGACAACACCGGAGTCCCTGGATCTCCAGCAAATTCTCGCACAAATGATATCAGAGGGTGTCACCCACGTCGTCCTGGAAGTTTCTTCCCATGCCATCGACCTGTCAAGGATCGAGCACTGCCGGTTGGACATCGGCGTATTTACGAATCTCACCCAGGACCATCTGGACTACCATGGCAACATGGATCAATACTGGGCCTGCAAGAAAAGACTTTTTACGGAATACCTGGGGGTCGAAAAAGAGGCTTTAGCGGTTATCAATACGGACAACCCACATGGTTTGGAACTTGTTTCAGACCTGAGCTGCCCGTGTATCACAACAGGTCACTCATCCGGCAGCATGATCCATTCCGAATCCATGGTCATCGATTTTAACGGTATCCGGGGCGCTGTCACAACACCCCAGGGCTCCGTTTATTTAGATTCCAGTCTCGTGGGCAAGCACAACCTTGAAAATATTCTGAGCGCTGCCGGCGTGGGGTCAGCGCTTACACTGCCCCCGAAAGCAATCCAGACCGGCATCAACCGCACACTGTCGGTTCCGGGGCGGCTGGAGCGCGTCCCCGGGAATCTGGAACAACCGGTATATGTTGACTACGCCCATACGCCGGACGCCCTTGAAAATGTGCTCATGGCCCTTAAACAGCTGGCTCCCCAACGTATCATCTGTATTTTTGGCTGTGGGGGAAACAGAGACAAAGCCAAAAGACCGCTCATGGGTAAAATTGCGGCCACTTTCTCGGATCTGGCCATTGTCACATCCGACAATCCGAGATTTGAAAAGCCCGGTGATATCATCGATCAGATCCTGCCGGGTATTCAAAGTATCTCTCAAAACGAGTACAGCGTCCAGGAACTTCAGGAAGGTTTCAATCACAAGGGGTATTGCCGGGAGTCTGATCGTAAACGTGCCATTCAGACAGGTATCCGTGCAGCAAAACCTGGAGATATTGTTCTCATAGCGGGCAAAGGGCATGAAACGTATCAGATTATCGGTGATACATCCAGCCCATTCGATGACCGGAACGTGGCACAGTCTGTGTTGTCTGCTTTACAAACGGAGGTCGATAGCTAACGGTGAGCGCCCAGCAACAAACAGTCTGGTCCATATCCGACATCATTGATGCCACCGGTGGTGTTCTTTATACCGGCAGTAAAGCATCACAATTTGACGGGTTCAGCATCGATTCCAGGACCATAGGTCAGAAGCAGTGTTTTATCTGCCTGAAAGGGGATGTTCACGATGGTCATAAATTCATTCCGAACATTATCAGACTGGGCATTACGGAAATCGTTCTCCACCAGGAAAAAGCAGACAAAGCACTGCTGAAAACGATGGAAGGGGCCGGTATCACCTGTGTCGCCGTGAAAGATAGCCTTACAGCCCTCGGAGATCTCGCATCGTTTCACAGGCTTCGCTCAGGTCTTTCTGTGATCGCTCTGACCGGATCCAACGGTAAAACAACCACACGTACCATGATCGCAAATGTCGTCAATCGCCGATTCAAGAGCCTGTCACCATTTGGTAACTTCAACAATCTGGTGGGTGTTCCACTGACACTCTTGAGAATCGACCAGAGCCATGAATGGGCGATTCTGGAACTGGGGATGAATTGTCCCGGTGAAATTCGTCGATTAAGTCAGATCTGTTCGCCGGACATCGGTTTGATTACCAACATCGGTCCGGCACACCTGGAAGGGCTCGGCTCCCTGGAAGGCATTATGAATGCCAAAGGTGAAATACTGGAAATGTTATCGTCTAAAAGCAGGGTAATTCTCAATGCAGACGATGCCATGGTCATGCGTCTTGCCAAGCGGTCCCCGTGCGAGCCAATCCTGTTCGGTCTGGCCGAAAATGCGGATATCCGGGCCAGCGCCCTGGAAAACAGTATGGATGCGGTCTCTTTTCAACTCCACACGCCGGAGGGCGACATCCAGGTAGACCTGCCTATTCCCGGAGAATTCAACGTCTCCAATGCACTGGCAGCTGCAGCCGTGGCATACTGCCTCAAGATACCTTTAGCCGAGATCAAGGCAGGTCTTGAATCATTCATGCCTGTCAAGGGAAGAATGAACATACTGCGGACAGAGCATGGGCCCCATCTCATCGATGACACCTACAATGCCAACCCAGTCTCGGTCAAAGCAGCCATTGGTACACTGGCCAGCCTTCACAAAAAACAACAGGGAATAGCCGTACTGGGGGACATGCTCGAACTCGGCCAGGCCTCCAAGGATCTGCACACGGAAGTTGGCAGATTCGCGGCAACATCGGGTCTGACAAAGATATACGCAACAGGCAACTTTGCCGATGCCATAGGAAAAGGCGCCCGTGATGGCGGAATGGCACCAGCAGACATCTTTTGCGGTTCAAAAGACGACATCTTATCTGTGCTCAAAAAAACCATTCAGCCCAACGATTGGATTCTCATCAAGGGATCCAGGGGCATGCGTATGGAAACCCTGGTTCAAGCACTTCAGGCCGAATACGGCCAAATGGAAGACACAGCATGATTTATCACCTGCTATATCCGTTGCATACATCCATATCGGCTTTCAATGTATTTCGATACATAACGTTCCGAACGATTTATGCCAGTTTAACCGCCTTCATCATCTGCTTTTTGCTCGGACCCTGGATCATCAGACGGCTCAGAAAACTTCAGATCGGTCAATACATCCAGGAAGATGGCCCCGACACCCATCACACCAAAGCAGGGACACCCACCATGGGCGGCATCCTGATACTGCTTTCCATTCTGATCTCGACGCTCTTATGGGCCAATCTGACCAATACATATATCTGGGTCGTGCTTTTGATCATCGTCGGGTACGGAATCATCGGTTTTGTGGATGACTATCTGATGCTCATCAAAAAGCGGAACAAAGGGCTATCGGCCAAAACCAAGTTTTTTGCCCAGGCATTCCTGGCGGTGATTGCCGGTTTCCTGCTCTATCTGAACCCTGACTTCGACACCCGGGTGACCGTACCGTTTTTCAAACAGATATCCCCGGACCTGGGTCTGGGATATATCGCTTTCGCTGTCCTGGTGATCGTAGGAACGTCCAATGCCGTAAACCTTACGGATGGGCTGGACGGGCTCGCCATCGGGCCGGTCATTATTGCCGCGGCCACGTATATGATTTTTGCTTATGTCACCGGACATGTCAAACTGGCGGAATATCTCCAGATCAACTATGTGGCAGGCGGCGGCGAACTGGCAATTATGTGCGGTTCTCTGGTCGGCGCCGGGCTCGGGTTTCTCTGGTTTAATGCCTACCCCGCTCAGATCTTCATGGGGGACGTGGGTTCTCTTTCCCTGGGTGGGGCCATAGGATCCATTGCCGTCATCACGAAACAGGAAATTCTACTGGTTATTGTTGGAGGGCTTTTTGTCATCGAAGCTCTCTCGGTGATATTTCAAGTGGGTTTTTTTAAAATGACCCATGGGGGGCGTATATTCAAAATGGCTCCTTTGCATCACCACTTTGAATTGAAAGGGGTGCCGGAGCCCAAAATTATCGTTCGATTCTGGATTATCGCCATCGCCCTTGCATTGGTTTCCATGAGCACGTTGAAATTGAGATAGACAATGGAGCTTCAACATTCAAAAGCACTGATAGTGGGTATGGGAAGATCCGGTTTCGAAACCGCCTCCTTTCTGACGCAGCGTGGTGCAAGGGTCACAATTTCAGATACGGCCGGCGAAGACGAAATGGGAGAAGCTGCTCATAAATTTCGTGAGCTTGGTGTACAGATCGAGTTCGGTGGACATGTCATGGACACGTTTGCCAATGCCGACTACATCGTCATCAGTCCGGGAGTGCCCCACACGATTCCACCCATTCAGGCTGCTCAAGAAAAAGGTATCCCTTTGATAGGTGAAATCGAACTGGCATGCCGCTTTATCAAGGAACCCATAATCGCAGTGACAGGAACCAACGGGAAAACGACAACCACCCGGCTCATCGGCGACATGCTTGAACAGTCCGGACAAACCGTCTTTGTGGGGGGAAACATTGGTAATCCATTGACCAGTTACCTGACCGGTCATGAAAAAGCCCATCGCCTGGTAGTTGAAGTCAGCAGCTTCCAGCTCGATACGATCACGTCGTTCAGACCGGATATCAGTCTGCTTCTGAACATTACCGACGACCACCTGGACCGATATTCAGGCGTTGAATCCTATGCAAAGGCCAAGGGGCGCATCCTGGAAAACCAGAAAAAGAACGACATTGCCGTGCTCAACGGTGCAGATCGACGAATCAGGCAGATCTGCAGTGCCTGCGAGCCCGAGAAGGTGTTTTTCACGGGTCGACAGGAAAAGGAAAAAGGGGCTGATATCGGGACACATTCCATCACGCTTCACGGCCTGGATCGTCTCCACGAAAAAGAATCAAGAATGAGTGGATCCGGTCAGCCTCTATATGAAAACCAGGCGGCCATCGAAATGGACCGGGTACCATTGAAATGCCGGCATGAGCTGGAAAATATTTCCGCCGCCGTTCTGGCAACACTGGTTGCCGGGGGAACACTGAACGGCATACAGAAAGCGCTTGAAACGTTCAAAGGACTGCCCCATCGCATGGAACATGTTGCCGTCCTTGACGGCGTCGTCTTTTACAATGACTCCAAGGCCACCAACGTGGACGCGGTTCTACGGGCCATCGAATGCCTACAGGGTCCCATCCACCTGATCATGGGCGGACAGGACAAAGGCGGGCGGTTCCATTTACTCGAACCTTCTGTCCGACAGAAGGTCAAAAACCTGATCCTCCTGGGTGAAGCGTCAGGAGATATTGAAGCGGCCCTGGGTAATCTGACCGCCACCAGAATCGTTGCGACCATGGAAGATGCCGTCTCGTTTGCACATGCCACAGCATCTCCGGGGGAGGTGGTTCTCCTGTCACCCGGCTGTGCGAGCTTCGATATGTATCAAGATTATAAGGAACGCGGTGATGTGTTCCGCAAGACCGTATGTGAACATAAAACATGAAGAAATCCGAAACCACATCATTGAACTATGACATCACCCTTCTCTTCTCGGTGCTTTTCCTCGTGGGCATCGGGATCGTGATGGTCTACAGCGCAAGCTCAGCACTGGCGCTTAAACACTTTGGTTCAGATTACTACTTCCTGAAACGGCAGGCGCTCTTTTCCGTCATGGGTATCATTGCACTGGTGGCATGCGGGCATATTCCGCTATCTGTTTACAGGACCTTAACCTATCCCCTGCTGGCGATGGTCATTATCCTTCTGTTACTGGTCCCCTTCAGCAACATGGGTATCACCGCAGGTGGTGCAAAACGATGGCTCAGCATCATGGGGTTTTCGTTCCAGCCATCGGAAATCGCCCGTCTGGTCATGGTCATATATCTGGCATTTTCCATGAGCAAAAAGCAGGAAAACATTAAAGACTTTTCCATCGGATTTCTGCCCCATCTTATCGTCCTGGCCCTCTTTACGGGTCTCATCCTCCTGCAGCCGGATTTTGGTTCCGTGGTTATTCTCGGCGCCATTACCTGGATACTGATGTTCGTGGGCGGTGTCCGGCTGAGGTACCTATTATCTTTTGTCCTGCTGATTCTGCCCATGGTCTATTATTTCATGCTCAGCGCCGACTACCGGCTCCGCCGAATTACCAGTTTTCTGGACCCCTGGCAGTACCCAACAGAAGAGGGGTATCAGATCATTCATTCGCTCATGGCTTTCGGTACGGGGGGCATCTGGGGTGCCGGTATCGGCAGGGGCTATCAGAAACTCTTTTATCTTCCAGAACCGCACACGGACTTCATTTTCTCGGTTATCGGGGAAGAACTCGGTCTGGTGGGTATTTTGATAATCCTGTCTCTATATGCGCTTATCCTGTGGCGAGGCATCAGCATCGCACGAAATGCCAAAGATTCCTTTTCGGTATTCATGGCAACCGGAATTACGGCTACAATTCTGCTGCAGGTATGCGTCAACATGTGCGTCACCCTTGGTCTGCTCCCCACAAAAGGGCTGACGCTGCCATTTTTGAGTTACGGGGGCACATCGTTGCTGGTTAACATGGCATCCATAGGCATTCTTATGAACATAGGGGCACGGCATGCAGCAAAATAAAGCCACTCGGATCATTTCCCTTACAATTGCCGGCGGGGGTACCGGTGGGCACCTATTTCCAGGTATTGCCGTTGCGGAAGAAGTTCTGACTGCCAACATGAAAAACCATGTGCGCTTCATCGGTACAGGGAATCGCTTTGAAACCGGCGTCTTGAGTGGGAAGGGATTCGAGCAGGAACACATTCACGTCCAGAGTCTGAAAGGGAAAACCATTGTCCAGCAGATAAAGTCACTGGCGTCTCTGCCCTGGAGCATTTTCAGGGCGACATGGATACTCAGAAAGCTTCGCCCGAATGTTGTGCTGGGCATGGGAGGATATTCCGCCGGCCCCGTGGTTTTAGCTGCCTGGATCCTGCGCATCCCCAGAGCGCTTCACGAGCAGAATGTTATTCCGGGAATGACCAACCGCTTGCTCTCATATTTTGCAGACAGAATTTACGTGTCCTTTGAAGACACCCAGATCAAGGCGCCGGCTGGAAAAGTTTGTATGACAGGAAACCCCGTGAGAAAAGAGATACTGTCCTGTTTGGAAAGCGCCCTCCCGGCCTCAAGAGGTCCTGTGACTCCCGAAAATCCTTTCACCGTCTTTATCGTGGGTGGAAGTCAGGGTGCGCACCGTATCAACACGGCTGTCATGGCGGCGTTAAAACACATCAGATCAAAAGACGTTACAGCCTTCATCCATCAGACAGGTACTGCGGATGAAGATGTTGTAAAAAAAGCATATACCGAGCACGACATTACCAGCATTGTAAAACCCTTTTTCCATCACATGGAAAAGCACTACCGGAAAGCGGACCTGGTGATCTGCAGGGCCGGGGCATCGACCATTGCCGAGCTGACGGTCCTGGGCAAAGGCGTTATTTTCGTCCCCTATCCCTTTGCTGCCGACGACCACCAGGCCGCCAATGCCCGTCAGCTCGTTTCTGACGGAGCAGCTGAAATGATTCTTGAAAAAGATCTGACCGGGGAGCTTCTGGCCCAAAAGATCGCACACTACGCATCGTCACCGGAAAAACTTATCGCCATGGCCGTCAATATACAAAAACAGTCCAAGCCCGATGCAGCCAGGACGATCGTAGAAGATTTATATGAACTCGCGGCTTAAAGGAACGAAGATAAAGGAGTTTTAGGTTTTACGTGTTAGGTTTTAGGTCGTAAGCTATGAGCAACAATAAATAACGCCCGTAAGGGCTAATGTCGCACGAAGTGCAAATGACAGCCGAAGGCGAAATATCGCCCGCAGGGCAAGGAAATACAATGTACCATAAAAAATACCATATACATTTTGTCGGAATCGGCGGCATCGGAATGAGCGGGATTGCAGAGCTGTTGATCAACCTTGGGTATACCGTTTCCGGGTCAGATCTCACCTTGTCCGATATCACCAGCCGCCTCGAGAAATTAGGCGGTACCATACACCATGGTCATGATGGAACGAACATCCAGGGTGCCGACGTGGTGGTCACATCTTCGGCCGTGAAAAGCAGCAATGCAGAAGTTCTAGCGGCAGAACAACTCGCCATACCCGTTATTCCCAGAGCTGAAATGCTTGCCGAGCTCATGCGTTTGAAATACAGCGTCGCTATCGCCGGTGCCCATGGCAAAACCTCCACCACCTCCATCGTTTCAGCTGTTCTTGCGGAAGGGGGCCTGGATCCCACGGTGGTCATCGGGGGTAGATTGAAAAGTATCGGGTCCAACGCTCTGCTTGGACAAGGGGATTACATTGTTGCCGAAGCCGATGAAAGTGACGGATCCTTTCTCAAGATGTCCCCGGCCATTGCCGTGGTTACCAATATCGACCGGGAGCATCTCGATTACTATCCGGATATCTCCTCAATTAAAGAGGCATTCCTAAACTTTATCCAGAAAGTTCCTTTTTACGGCTTAGGGGTACTCTGCCTGGACAATGAACACATTCAGGAGCTCATTCCCGCCATCAGAAAACGGTTTATCACCTATGGCATGAGTTCCCAGGCGGATGTGCAGGCTAAAAACATCCGTTTTGAGGGGCTGAAAAGCCGATTTGATGTCTATTTTCATGGAGAAGCGCTCGGGGAAATTTACCTCAACCTGCCGGGTCATCACAGTATCGCCAATGCCATGGCAGGCATCGCCGTCGGACTCGAGCTGGATATACCTTTTTCGGTCATCAAGACAGCCTTAGAGAATGCCGAAGGTGTCCAGAGGCGGCTGGAGATCAAAGGCGAGTGGAACGGCGTTACCGTGATGGATGATTATGGACACCACCCCACCGAGATCAAGGCGACACTACAGGCGCTTAAAGATGCCTGGCCGGACCGAAGAAAAGTGGTGGTATTTCAGCCGCACCGGTATTCGAGAACCCAGGCATTGTTCGATGACTTCACCCGCGCTTTCTATCAATCGGATGCCTTGCTGGTGCTGCCCATCTATTCGGCAGGCGAACAAATCATCGAGGGTGTCAATGGTCACGACCTGTGTGACGGTATCATGGCCCATGGACACAAAGAAGTCCTCTGCACGGAAGATATGGACAGCACTGTTCGGCATTTATTAAAATTCCTGCGTAGTGGAGATGTCCTGCTGACACTCGGGGCCGGAGATGTATGGAAAGTGGGTGAGGCAGTTTTAGAAGGGTTGGAGGGTTGGAGGGTTGGAGGGTAAACCCTCTGTTCATAGCACTAAGCTGTAAGCAGTCTATCGCTTAAAGCTCAAAATTTTTTAAATATGCAACTAAACCAAACACAAAAACAATGGCTGACAAAAACATTCGGCCCCGACGTGCGCTTCCGGGAACCCATGTCCCGGCATACGTCTCTCCGGGTAGGGGGACCGGCAGATGCCTATGTCGCGCCCAGAGAAATATCCAATCTGGCGGTTCTGGTCCAATGGTCACTGAAAAACAGCCTCCCCTACTTCATTATCGGCAACGGTACCAATCTGCTCGTCCTGGACAAGGGCATCCCGGGGATCGTGATTTCAATGAAACACTGTCTAAAAGATATCCAGCACACGACGCTGGAAAAGGAAAATGTCGTTGTGACATCGGGAGCCGCCGCCAGGCTCAATACACTCTGCAAATATGCCGTTGCCAACAAACTCAAAGGAATGAATTTTGCCCTGGGCATTCCCGGAACGGTGGGGGGCGCCATCGTCATGAATGCAGGAACTAACCACGGAAGCATGGCGGACGTGATCAACGCAGTGGTCATTCTCTCTCCCCATGGCGAACCCGTGAGGATCGAAAAGCATGCTTTGCGGTTCCACTACAGGGGACTCGACTGGCAAGAGAGTTATAGGGTGAGCGAAATACAAAACCCGATTATCCTGGAGGGGGAATTTCAATTATCTGATATGGACAAGCATGAAACTGAAAAAGAAGCGCGGGCCATTATTCAAAAAAGAAGTGCAAAGCAACCCCTGCATCAAAGAAGCGCGGGGTGCTTTTTTAAAAACCCGGTCACAGGGAAATCGGCCGGAGAACTGATAGACCTGGCTAATTTGAAAGGAAAGCAGATCGGAGATGCCCAGGTGTCCACCACGCACGCCAACTTCATCATCAACAAAGGCAAGGCAACCGCTGCGGACATTCTTGAGCTCAAAGATTTCATTCAGGAAACCGTGTTGACGTCATTCAACGTTACGCTTGAACCCGAGGTTAAAATTGTTGGCACATAAAAAGACCCGAAAAAATTTCTACAGAAACAGCGCCGCAAAAAGACGGACCAAGAGGATCCAACAGGTACTCGGTCTTCTGAAAATCATATCCGGCCTATCCCTGGTGGCCGTCATGAGTTTTGCATTCATCTTCGGATATGATCTTTTTACCCAGTCCGATTACTTCAAAACCGTCAACCTTAACGTACAGGGATGCAATACCCTCGATGAAACTGCGGTTATCGCCCAGGCGAAACTGGCCCACGGGCTCAATATTTTCTCCGTAAACCTGACCACCACCCGCAAAAGACTCCTGGCACATCCATGGATATCGGATGCCGAGGTCAGTCGGGAGATCCCTTCCAGTATCCATATCCGCATCAAAGAACACGAGCCCCTGGCAATCATCGATATCAACCGCAAATTCCTGCTCAACAAGCAGGGCGACCTCTTCAAGGAATGGGAAGTTACCGACCCGGTTGATCTACCGGTTGTAAACGGTCTGGCTTTTTCCGACCTGAATGTCGATGCCAAACCCTACAGCAGACCCTTCAATGCAGTCATGACGGTTTTAAAACTGGGACAACATGAAGGCAGCATTCTCACCAACAAAGAGATACGGAAAATAGAAGTGGACAAGGATATCGGCCTGACAATTTACGCGGGCAACCGTCTGGGGGTACTCAAACTGGGGTATAATGACTACCCCAGTAAATATAAAAGGCTTCAGGAGGTCCTCTTTTATCTCAAGAAAAATCAGAACATACCGATATTGAACTCAATAGATCTGAACAATCCCAATCGAATTGTTGTCAATCTGAATCCGGAAAAACAACCCGCCAAGGGTCACAAGGAGGTGTAAGGTGCAGGGTCATGAAAATATCGTCGTCGGTCTGGATATTGGAACCACTAAAATATGTGCCGTGGTGGGAGAGGTCTCCAACGATGATATCAGCATCATCGGTATTGGTACGAGCCCATCCATCGGACTTCGAAAAGGGGTGGTCGTCAATATCGAGTCGACGGTGGACTCAATCAAGAAGGCGGTCGAAGAGGCTGAGCTGATGGCCGGATGTGAAATTTCATCCGTATATGCCGGCATTGCCGGTGGACACATCACCGGTTTCAACAGCCGTGGCATTGTCGCCATTAAAGGCTCGGAAATTGCACAAACCGATGTCGATCGTGTCATCGACGCAGCACGCGCCGTAGCCATACCCATGGATCGGGAAGTTATCCACGTCCTGCCCCAGGAATACATCGTGGACGAACAAACGGGTATTCAGAATCCGGTCGGCATGGCCGGTGTCCGTCTGGAAGCGAAGATTCATATCGTAACCGGCGCCGTCACCTCCGCCCATAACATCGTCAAATGTGCCAACCGATCCGGACTGGATGTCTGTGACATTGTTCTGGAATCTCTGGCCTCCGGAGAAGCTGTATTAACAAATGAAGAAAAAGAGCTCGGCACGGGACTTCTGGATCTGGGAGGCGGCACCTCCGATCTGGCCATATTCTCAGGAAAAAATATCAAGCATACCTTTGTATTGAGTCTGGGGGGTAACAACCTGACCAATGATATCGCCATCGGCCTACGCGCTCCTCTGGCTGAGGCGGAAAAGATCAAGACCCGATACGGCACGTGCTCTTCCAACAGTATCAGCAGCGAGGAAACCATAGAAGTTCCGGGAATGGGTGGCCGAGAGCCTAAAAAACTCCCCAGGCAGATTCTCGGAGAAATTCTTGAGCCACGGATGGAAGAAATTTTTACCCTTGTCCAGAGAGAAATATACCGGGCGGGTATGGAGAATTTCATCAACTCAGGCATGGTCATGACCGGTGGTACAGCTCTGTTGGACGGGATCGGCGATATCGCAGAATCCATATTCAACCTGCCTGTCCGAATCGGAAAGCCCAGTGGTATCAGCGGCCTCGTGGACGTCGTCAACAACCCCATGTATGCCACAGGGGTGGGTCTGGTCATATACGGTGTCAGAAATCAGGCTACCAAGAAATTCAGGATACGGGATAAAAATATTTTCAACGGTGTCATGAGCCAAATGCGTAAATGGTTCAAGGAAGTCATATAGGTCTCCCAAGTAATTGGGAGAGTTATCATATTTGAAACACTCAATTTAGAATGGCGTCACAATAACCTAATTAACGGGAGGAAACATGTTTACTTACGTAGAAAACGACAAAACAGCTAAAATCAAGGTCATTGGTGTTGGCGGCGCAGGTGGCAACGCAATCAACAACATGATTGACGGGAATCTGCAAGGGGTAAAATTCATCTGCGCCAATACGGATGCCCAGGCACTCGACGTATCCAAGGCGGAAATGAAGCTCCAGTTAGGAGAGAAACTCACAGAAGGTCTGGGTGCCGGAGCCAATCCGAACATCGGCAGGGATGCGGCCCTGGAGAACAGGGATGCCCTCCGCAAAGCCCTTGAAAACAGCCATATGGTTTTCATCACTGCGGGATTTGGGGGCGGAACCGGCACTGGAGCAGCACCGGTGATTGCAGAAATCTGTAAGGAGATAGGTGCACTCACAGTTGCCGTGGTCACAAAACCGTTCTCCTTTGAGGGCAGAAAACGCACCCGGCAGGCAGAGGAAGGTATCGAAACACTGAAGCAGGTTGCCGACACGGTTATTACCATACCCAATGACCGCCTGAGAGCCCTGGCTTCCAAGAACGCCAAAATGATCGAAATGTTCAAGAAAGCTGATGAAATCCTGCTCCATTCCGTCAAGGGCATTACAGACCTGATCATGATGCCTGGACTGGTCAACCTCGATTTTGCTGATGTCAGAACCACCATGTCCAGAGCGGGTCTGGCCATCATGGGCATCGGTGTTTCAAGGGGAGAAAACCGGGCCATTGAAGCCGCAGAACGCGCCATCTCTCACCCACTCCTGGAGGATATCGCCATCTCCGGAGCCAAGGGTGTGCTCATGAACATTACCTGCAACAGTGAACTGACCATGGAAGAAATGACAGAAGCTTCCGAGCGCATCTACAGTGAGGTGGGCGAGAATGCCGACATCATCTGGGGGGCTGTGGTTGACGATTCCATGGATGACGAAATGAGTGTTACGGTCATCGCCACGGGCATTGGCGAAAAAGAGGACCAGGCCAAACCCGACAATGTCATGGAACACTCTTTCCGCGGCAGGGTCCGGGATATCATCCCCTCGGACCTCGAGAACATCGTAGATTATGACGAACCTACATTTATCAGGAGAAAGGAAGCCGTGGGTGAATCAGGCGGTGCCTCCTACCGTGGATATAAAGGAATCGTCATCGACAACAGTGATCTCGAGGTGCCGACCTTCTTGAGACGTAAAGCCGACTAAATCAAGATAGTCCTGTGGAAATTTGTTTGATAAAGGAGCTGTCCCGTATTATGAAACCTTATGGATAGAAAAGGCGAAAACGACCGGCAAAAGCGATTAGACGCGGAAATCTCCATCATGGGAAAGCAGGGGCGGCAGGGAAAAATAGCCGTTGTCCTGATATACCCGAATACGTATCACCTGGGTATGTCCAACCTGGGGTTCCAAACGGTCTATCGGCTTTTGAATGAATTGGATGATATCGTCTGTGAAAGGTCCTTCCTCCCGGATAAAGACGCGGCCAACACAGGCGATATCATCTCAATCGAATCCGGACTTTGATATCATCGCCGTATCCCTGTCCTTTGAAAACGACTACCCCAACCTGCTCACCATTCTTCAGAAAGCCGGACTCCCCTTACGTTCCACCCAAAGAGATGAAAGCCACCCCCTAATCATCGCCGGCGGTGTTACCTGTTTGTTGAATCCTGCGCCCATCGCACCTTTTGTAGACTGTTTTCTGATAGGCGAAGCAGAAGCCAACCTGCCGGGCTTTATGCAGATAGCCCGGGAGCCGGAGACGCGGGAAGCCCTATTGCTCCGTGCAGCCCAGGAATTAGAGGGAATTTATGTCCCGGTTTTCTACAGGGAAACCTATAACCTGGACAATACGTTTCAGGGATTGGAACCCCTGAAAGACATCCCCGATATCATTAAGAGAGTCCATGTCCGGGATATCACAAAAACACCTTCCTGCAGTGCCATCGTGACACCCGATACCACGTTCAATCAAACCTATCTGATCGAGGTGTCCCGCGGCTGCCCTCACGGATGTCGCTTTTGCGGTGCCGGTTTTGTATACCGCCCTCCCCGTTTCAGAGACCCTGATATGCTGGTATCGTGTATTCATGACGGACGTGCCCATACCGACAAAATAGGTCTTGTGGGGGCGGCGGTTTCCGATCTCCCCGGGCTAGGCGATATCTGCAGGGCCGCGGAAAAATCCGAATCCGTTGTTTCCTTCAGTTCTCTCAGGGCGGATGCCCTCGACCATCACTTGATTTCCCATCTGTCAAGAAGCAAGGTCAAAACAGCCACAATTGCCCCCGACGCCGGGTCTGAACGCTTACGCCGTTGTATCAACAAGGGTCTCTCGGAAAAAAGCATTCTGGCTGCGACAGAAGCGCTTGTCTCCAACAACATCCCGAATCTCAAGCTCTATTTTATGATCGGTCTTCCCACGGAGACCATGGAGGATATCGAGGCCATCGTCAAACTCTGCAAAAAGATAAAATACGCTTTTTTAAAATCGAGTCGCGCCAAGGGTCGCATCGGCGGGATAACCGTGAGTATCAACTCCTTTGTCCCCAAACCACATACGCCGTTTCAATGGGCGGCCATGGATGACATCCAGACCCTTAAGCTGAAACTCAAGCATCTTCAAAAATGTCTTAAACGCGTCCCAAACGTCCGTGTGCATGCCGACATCCCCCGACGGGCATATGTACAGGCCCTCCTGTCCCGTGGCGATATGCGTGTAGCCGATATACTGGAAGCAGTCCATGCCAATGATGGCAACTGGCCAAAAACCCTTAAGGAATCGGATATTGACACCGACTTCTATGTGCACCGCGAAAGAGATGTCGACGAAATATTCCCCTGGGATTTTATCGATCATGGTATCCAAAAGTCCTATCTTTTGGCGGAATATCGAAAAGCCAAGCGTGGTGACACAACCGCCCCCTGTGATGTGAATACTTGTCGACGTTGTGGCGTTTGTGAGGGGGAATAGAATAAACATAACAGAAGGAATGTCGAACATCGAACGTTCGATGTTCGACGTTCATCTCTATAGTATCTCTGTACAGTATTAGGTGCCCCGCTGGCAGGTTAATCTCTTCACCTGACGACGAGCCAAACCGAATAAAAAACTTGAAAGCCCCGTTGCATTATGGTAGTTCGATCAAGGCTATCGAAAAGCCAAACAGTTGAAAGGACTGGTTTCCTTATGATCTCGAAGAAAAAGATGAAGGTTGTGTATGGTCTCATGGTCTATTTCCTGGTTGTAGGTGTTTTGTGCTATGCCGCCTTTCCTGTTTCAGCACCGGAAGAACCCATGAGAATGATGTTCAAGGTCACGGCCGGCAAAGTTCTTTTTGACCACTACTCGCATACTTCCGAGTCAGCATACGGACTTTCCTGCTGGGACTGCCATCATCACCCTATGGATGATGACGCGGCTCTCGTTGCCTGCGGAGAGTGTCACGCTGCAAATGAAAACGCGACGCAACCTCCCGGCATATGCAGTGATTGCCATGAACCTGATGAAATCGAAGATACACAGATTATGAAACGCCCCGATGCCTTCCATGCAGGATGCATCGAATGCCATCAAGCGTTCGAGGCCGGTCCCATCGAATGTGCATCATGCCACATCATGTAACAAATAAACGGTGGATGCGCTTGTCCGGATGGTTCTTCAACGTCAAGCGGCCAAGGAAAAAGGTACTCATATGATGAAAAGGTCATTTTTTTCTGTAACGGCACCACGTTTTCAGATTGATTCGATGCCGGGTGTGTTCTCTGATTCTATTCGGATTGAGACGCCTCGTCAGATCATGCTTCTGATCGAAGAGCATACCGAGAACGGGCATGAAATGATGATCCAGAAGGGTGACCCCGTCAAAACAGGCCAAAAACTTTCCCTGACACCTGATTCAGAGGCATACACCATATCGACCGTAACCGGCACCATTACCCATATAGAGCCCTTTCCAGGAGAATCCGGAAAGCAGTTTACGGCTGTTTCCGTTGCGGTGTCAAAAAAGCCCGGCCTTGACGAACGATTTGCCGCCTACTGCGACACCCCCTCCCTCGAAGGCGCCATCGATCTGCTGCAGTGCTTACCCGGAAGCCCTGCATTCGAAACCTTTACAGATGCGGACAAGCCAATTAAGACCATTGTCATCAATGCCATGGATCAGGATCTGTTTATCATAACCGCGCAGTACGCCCTGAAGACCTTTTATCATGAACTGACCCAGGGCATCCAACATCTTAAAACCATCACCGGCGTCGAGCATGTGGTTATCGCCGCACCACAGGACGCGATTCAGGGGTATGGTGACATGGGCGCCTCCATCATAAGTATTGGAAAAGGCTATCCTGAAGGATTGCCACATCTTATCGCCCAGAGGGTGGTCGGCCATGAAATCCCTGTCGGAAAAAATTTCCAGGATCTTGGTCTGGCCTTTCTGAATGTGGAAGCAGTCGCTTCGCTGGGTCGCTCTTTCCAGAACAAAAAGATGGCTAATACCAAACAGGTCACCTTTCTGGACAAGAATGGAAATCGCTCGCTGGTATCGGTCACCGTCGGCACACCCCTTCGGGATATTTTCAAGCACTTTCACGTGAATGTGAACGATCAGGACCGGATCATCATCGGCGGCCCGTTAAACGGTTACAGCACCTATACGGATGCGTTTCCCATAAGACCCGATACAGATGCCGTTCTCCTGCAGGATAAGGACGATGTTGCGCTTGTATCGGATTATCCGTGTATCAATTGCGGTGATTGTATTCGCATCTGCCCCGCCAGGGTGCCGGTCAACATGCTGATTCGCTTTCTCGAAGCCGGGGAGTATGAAGAAGCCGCAGAAAGTTACGATCTCTATTCCTGCCTCGAATGTGGGCTCTGCAGTTATGTGTGTGTATCGAAAATACCCATCTTTCAATCTATCAAACTGGCCAAATACGAGCTCGGTCGCGCAGCTACCGGGGAGGCAGCAGATGAATAACCCGAAAAAACTGATCGTATCCCATGCGCCTTTCATCCATATCGGAAGCAGCATACCTCAGATGAGTCTTCATATCATTATAGCAGCGCTACCGGCCGTCATTTTCGGGGGCCTCTTCCGATTCGGCGCTTCCGCCATCGCAGTGGTTAGTTTTTCCATTGCCACAGCCATGTTATGGGAAGTCGGCCTCAATCTTGTCTCCAAAAAACCCGTTTCAGTGGGCGACGGCAACGCTGCTGCCATCGGTCTCGTCTTCGCCATGCTTTTGCCGGCAACAGCACCGTGGTGGTTTGTTCTGACAGGGACATTTATTGCCATCGTGATCGGGAAACAGATTTTTGGCGGCATCGGCAGCAATCCTTTCAATCCTGTGGCTCTGGCCCTTGCCATCTTGATGATCTCCTGGGGTGATTTTCTGGACTTCGATGAAATGTATCGTCATTTTTATTTTGACTTCGCGCCTACATACCCACTAGCAGCAGTGAAACACTTCGGTCTGGGTGCCATAGACTCAGTCAGATTAGGGGATCTGCTTCTCGGACGACAAATCGGCGGTATCGGTGCTACCTGCGGTATCGGCCTCATTCTGGGTGGGGCCTATCTCATGATCAGAGGATTTATCCGCTGGGAGATCGCCCTCTCGTTTCTGGGGGGTGTCTTCATCACCGCCCTTGTATTCAACATCATCGACCCTGCCCGCTTTGCCGACCCCTTTTTTCATCTGTTGACCGGCTATACCCTGGTAGGGGCGTTCTTTCTAGCACCTGAAGACTCTTCCTCACCCGTCAACTTTGTTCCCATGCTCATTTATGGAACGCTTGGCGGTATTATGACAGTTCTGATACGTAATATCGGTGCGTATGTGGATGGTACAGTTCTGGCTGTTCTTGTGATCAATCTGCTCAATCCATTGCTGGATAAAATCCGGCCCAAGGCACTGGGAAAGGTTGAATAGTATGCGTGAAATGATCAAAATGATCGTTGTCCTCACCATTCTTGGGTCCGTATCCGGCGGATTGCTTGCAGCGACCAAAGATTGGACAGGACCAAAAATCGAGTATCAACAGCTCACCTTTGTAAAGGGTCCCGCCATTCAGACCATTCTTGATGGTGCCTCCAACGATCCCATTGTCGATCGCTTCAAGATTGACCATGATGGGAGAGAATCCAATTTTTTTGTGGGAATTTTCAACGGAGAACCCAGTGCCATTGCCTTTGAAGGTGTCGGCAAAGGATTTGGTGGTGACATCGGGCTGATGATGGGCGTCACGCTTGCGGACGATAAAATCATTGGTGTGGGCGTCACGACACACAGTGAAACCCCGGGTATCGGCTCAAAAGCCAAAACCGATCCGTCTTTTACCAACCAGTTCAAAGGCATGCTACTGACCGCAGTTACAGATGTCGATGCCATGAGCGGCGCAACGGTCACATCCAACGGTGTCAACGGTGGTATGGCAGCGGCAAGCCAACTATATCAAAGCTTGAAGCCACAGATTATAGAGCAGCTCAAGGCATTTAAATAGGGAGAACACGATGGCGAAAACGATGGTTCAGGAATTTACCAAAGGCCTTTGGGAGGAGATACCGCCCTTTAGACTGGTTTTGGGATTATGCCCCGTGCTGGCTGTGACCAAGACCGTTGAAAACGGCATCGGTATGGGGGTAGCAACGACATTTGTCCTGGTGGGCTCAAACTTTTTTGTTTCCCTGCTGCGCAAATTTATTCCGGGCAAGGTAAGAATCGCCTGTTTTATCATCATCATCGCGACCTTCGTGACACTGGTTGAACTGCTGATGCAAGCCTTTACCTATCCCTTATTCCTCAAACTGGGCATATTTATACCACTCATCGTGGTCAATTGTATCGTCCTGGGCCGATCCGAAGCCTTTGCCTTTAAAAACGGTGTAGGCAAATCATTGGCTGACGGGCTGGGTATCGGAATCGGGTTTACCCTGGCTCTGGCGGCTTTGGGCGCTGTGAGGGAGCTACTGGGGGCCGGCACCCTGACTTTCTGGGAAACACCGATTCAAATTCTCAGCCCCAATATACACCCCTTCACTTTCATGGTTGAAGCGCCGGGTGCTTTTATCTGCCTGGGACTGATGCTCTGCCTGATGAACCTGGTAGGAAACAAATAGGAGATATAGGATGGCTGATTATATTGTCCTGGCTATAAGTTGTATTCTTATCAACAATATTCTGCTGGCACAGTTTCTGGGAAACTGCCCCTTTTTGGGCACCTCAAAAAAAATGGAGACTGCAGTCGGTATGGCCATGGCAGTTGTTTTTGTACTGGTGATGGCCGGAGTAGGTACGTGGCTCCTCAACACCTTGGTCCTTGAAAAGTTTGGCCTTCAATTTTTACGCACCATCGCCTTTATCCTGGTGATCGCCTCACTGGTCCAGCTTGTGGAAATGTTCTTACGTAAGAGCATCCCGGCCCTCTACGCCGGTCTGGGAATTTTCCTGCCCCTCATCACCACCAACTGTGCGGTCATGGGGGCTTGCCTCATCAATATCAAAGAAGAATACACCTTTTTACAGGCCCTGGTGGCATCATTCAGTTACGCCATCGGCTTTGGGTTGGCGCTCATTCTATTTGCTGGTGTAAGGGAGCGCATACTCCTGGCCAGGGTTCCCAAACCCCTCCAGGATACATCCATTGCCCTCGTCACCGCCGGCGTTCTCTCCCTGACTTTCTTCGCTTTCAAGGGCATGGTATAGTTAGTGTCCGTCCAGAAATAGGGATTTTCTCGTTATGCCAAGGCGGGCGTCAGATTTAACCCGGAGGAATAGCGCGCTATTTTGAGGAGTTAAATCATGGCGCCCAACACCGGCAGGGCGTGAAAAG
>RCNC010000993.1_pt1 | contig 19919 bp, 16 predicted proteins | sample 2041301 | NCBI WGS metagenome assembly RCNC01 (sample SAMN09708231, study PRJNA481090) | Marine sediment metagenome, whole genome shotgun sequencing project. | biome: marine sediment; feature: ocean; material: sediment; isolation source: Sewage treatment plant 13A marine sediment (STP13A) ...
TTGGCAGCCGAGTTGGGCAGGCAGCTGTTTTTCGATCCAAGACTGAGCGCCAATGGAGGGATTTCCTGTGCAACTTGCCATCAGGCTGAGCGCCGCTTTACGGACGGCCTGCAAAAAGCACAGGCCATCGGGACAACGGATCGACACACACCGAGCATCGTTGGTGGTGGATACAGTCCATGGCAGTTCTGGGACGGTCGCCGAGACAGCCAGTGGGCGCAAGCGCTGGCGCCGCTCGAGGATGCCAACGAGCATGCGATGGATAGAACGCAGATCGTTGAGCTGGTTTTGCAGGACGGTAGTTACCGCAAGCAATATGAGGCGCTATTCGACAATACGGAGCTCAATACCGCTTTTGCGAATATCGGAAAATCGATAGCCGCGTTCGAGCGGACCCTGATGCCCACCGCCGCGCGATTCGACGAATATGTCGATGCGGATGCCGATCATCAGCGCGAACTATTCAGCGAAGACGAGGTGCGAGGTCTTCGTTTGTTCATCGGCGAAGCGAACTGTACACAATGCCACAACGGCCCTCTGTTCACGAACCATGAATTCCACAACACAGGGATCATCAGTTTTCCCGGCGACGTGCCGGACAAAGCGAGGGCAGCGGGCATCAAGGAAGTCCTGGCGAACGAATTCAATTGTAGGAGTGCGTACAGCGATGACCCAACGCAGCGCTGCGATGAGCTGGATTTTGCTCGGACTGGGATAGAACTCATCGGCGCGTTCAAAACGCCGTCACTTCGGAATCTCGAAAATACGGCGCCCTTCATGCACAAGGGACAGTTGCCCACCATCGCGGCGGTTCTGGAGCACTACAATGAAGCGCCCGATGCGATGATTGGTCACAACGAGGCGAAGCCGCTCGGCCTCAGCAGCCGAGAGTTAGGGCAGATCGAAGTCTTCTTGCTGACGCTCGCAGCGCCAGTTTCCGAGAGTCAGTTTGACAAACTCTGACCGCATATTTGGGCCGCTGACGAGTCGATCACTTCCCCTCTCGGGGAACAATACGACCGGGATACTCCATTGTTGGCTCGCCGTTGTCGAAGGCAAGAACACCGTTGACCCACACGGACATCACGCCAACGGACAAGGGTGATGAGTCTTTCATCGTGGCTTTGTCTTCGATCAAAGCGGGATCAAATAAAACCAGATCAGCGTAGTAGCCCGCTCGAATCTGTCCTCTGTCGCTGACGCCGATAGAGCCCGCAGAGAGTGCAGTCATTTTGTGGATAGCTTCGGGAAGGTCCATCACTCCGAGGTCACGGACATAGTGTTTTAGAAATCGCGGAAACGCGCCATGCCCCCTTGGATGATCGCCGTTGTGCATTCCGTCGGAACACAGATTGGTGAAATCCCATTGCATGAATGTGCTCACGTCCGAGTCATCCATGCCTTTTACAATGATCCACGTGCCTTCATGGCCGGTCTCATCGATGTACTTTGAACCCGCTTGAGCCATATCGAGCAGCAGGGTGACCGGATCTTTCTCCGTTTGTTGAGCAATTTCTGCGAGCGTCAGTCCTTCGAATCTCGGGTCGGGCAAAAATCGCGTTATCAAAATATCCTCGGGAGCTCCCGTATGCGCAAACGCGTATTCGACCGACTCCCAGTTGATCAAGTCGCGACTCGGAAACAGAACAAAGAGATCACTCGCCCAATGTTCGTAAGGGTAGATGTCTGCCGACACATCGACGCCCTGAGCTCTTGCGAGGTTCAGTACATCTATGACCGATTGCGCTGTTCCGAACAGCTCACGGTCTGCCATTTTGATGTGTGAGATTTTAACGGGCAGAAACGCTTCTCTTCCGATATGGATTAGCTCGTCTATGGCCTCCATGAAGAATTCATCTTCATCGCGAAGATGACTCATGTATCTTCCACCGGACAACGCGGCGACGCTGGCCAACTGCACAAGCTCCTCGGTTGATGAATACATGCCGGGTTCGTACTCAAGGCCCGTCGCAAGTCCAATTGCTCCAGCCGCCATGTCAGCGGCGACAAGTTTTGCCATCGCTGCCACCTCTCCAGGCGTCGCTTCACGTTTGCTGTCCTCCCCCATTACGTGAAGGCGAATGCTGTTGTGTGGCGAATACGAGGCGACGTTGACGGCTGTCGGCGCGGCCGCGAATGCTTCGTTGAACGCATTAAGTGCGACAAAGCTGAATTCATCGGCGACATCGGAAAAACCGTCGGCACCTCGGACGATAGTCGTAATTCCCTGACTGAGGGCGCCGGGCATGTGGCGGTGATCACTCATACCGCTATCGTGATGGCTATGGGTATCGATAAAGCCCGGCGCGAGAACAAGGCCAGCGGCGTCGATGATGATCTCTCCAGCCAGCGGCTCGATCTCACCGACTTCAATGATGCGGTCACCATCGATTCTGACCGCGCCGCGAATTGCGTCGCTGCCTGAACCGTCGTGGATGACTGCGTTTGAGATAAGCGTGCTGGTAATTGCAGGCGTTGGACCGCCACACGCAACAAGAAACGTGATGAAAAAAAGCACAGCCGTTGTTGGTTTCTGCAGCATTCGTAATCTTCCGTATCTCGTCAAATGATTGCGCTGTGATATCGTAACAAGTCTTACCTGATTACGTTTCATATTGTGGAATTAAACAATGAGTGCCGTCATGAATAACGACGAGCGATCGATCGCAGAGTTGATTGCCAGCCAGAAACCCGGTCATTCCCTCGGCCAGCGCTTCTATACCGATCCGGACATCTACGAACTTGAGCTTGAGAAAATTGTTAACCGCAATTGGATTCTTGCAGGCCATGCGTCGCAGTTGCCGGAGCCTGGCGACTTCAAAGTGCTCAACGTCGGCAGGGAATCGGCAATAATTGTTCGTGGGAGCGACGGAAACCTGAAAGGTTTTGCGAACGTCTGTCGTCATCGCGGTTCGCTGGTTTGCCTTGATCACCAGGGCCATGCTGACAAGTTTCAGTGTCCTTATCATGGCTGGATGTACGACATAGATGGCCACCTGACTGCCGCCCGTAACATGAATGATGGCTTCGACATGTCGACACACGGATTGAAATCCGTTTCAGTCGGCGAAATTCATGGGCTGATGTTCGTGTGCTTTGACGACAATCCGCCATCGCTTGACGGCGCTATACGTGACCTGAAAGAACCCATGGGGATGTACGACTTCGAGAACCTGAAAGTCGTCGCGCAAAAAAGCTATGCGATTCCGGCGAACTGGAAGTTGTCGATTGAGAACTATCAGGAGTGCTACCACTGCGCAACGGCGCATCCCGAGTACGCACTAATGCATACGATGATGCTCGATGATGAAAAGCGTGAGCGCGCATCAAAGCATATGTACGAGAATATGGAAGCCTGCGGTATCAAGGATATCGAGATCGATCATGTTGACAGCGCCGCGCGTCCTGGCGAGATTGGCTTCGGTTTTGCCCGCACCGCTATGTTCAGCAAGTACAAGACCGGTAGCAAAGATGGTCAGCCGGTTGCGCCGCTGCTCGGAAGCATCAAAGGCTACGACGGCGGTCAGGCTGATCTCTCGTTTGGACCGTTCTCTTTTCTATTGGCTTATAACGACCACGTCGTTTGCTACGTCTTCACGCCCGTCGATCACAACAATTCCAATTGCGAGATCTATTGGTTGGTCCGAGACGATGCTGTAGAGGTCAAGGACTATGACGTCGACGAGCTAACATGGCTCTGGGACGTTACCACCGCGGCCGACAAAGAAATCATCGTCAACAACTCCAAAGGCGTGCACTCCAAGTACTACGAGCCTGGCCCGTTTTCCGGCATGGAAGCGCTGGAGCAAATTTATATCGAGTGGATACTGGTGGAGCTGCAGCGGCCCTAGTTCGACCGGGCGGTGCGGCGCATCGTGAACCACGCGACGGCGACACCGAAACTGACGGTGACGATGATGAGTGTCGCCAGCGCGTTGATGTCCGGTGAAACGCCGAGTTTCACCTTCGAGAAAATCAACATAGGCAGGGTCGTGCTGCCGGGTCCGGACACGAAACTCGCAATGACCAGGTCGTCGAGCGACAACGTGAACGAGAGTAGCCAGCCCGCGATCATCGCCGGTGCTATCAGCGGCAATGTAATGTCGAAGACCACTCGCAACGGTCGACCGCCAAGATCCATGGCCGCTTCTTCCAGTGATTCATTCATCGCGACTAAACGCGATTGCACGATGACGGCAACGTAGGCCATCGAGAATGTCGTATGCGCAATAGTAATAGTAGAGAAGCCGCGCTGACCCGGCCAACCTGTCAGCTGCTGCAAGGTGACAAACAAGAGCAGTAGTGATAATCCGGTGATGACTTCGGGCATGACCATGGGTGACGAGATCATTCCTGAGAACAAGGTGCGTCCTTTGAAGCGACCAAAGCGCGCCAAAGCAAGACCCGACATCGTTCCGAGCAGGGTTGCGAGCGTTGCCGACGTAACGGCAATCTTGAAGCTCAGGAACAAAGCATCAATCACTTGTTCATTTCTGAACAGCTCACCGTACCAGCGCGTCGAGAATCCGCCCCAAACAGTCGCGAGGCTGGAGGCGTTGAATGAATAGAAAATGACCGAGATCAACGGTATGTACAAGAAGGCGTAGCCAAACGACAGTACCGTAAGGATGAATCGCGAACGGGACTTCACGCCACCTGCTCCTTATCCCGGGCCTGAGCGCGTTGCAGCAAGACGATCGGAACGACTAACAGCAGCAGCAGAACAACGGCTACCGCAGAAGCCAGCGGCCAATCGCGATTCAGGAAGAATTCGTCGAACAAGACTCGCCCGATGAACAAGGAGTCAGGCCCACCGAGCAAATACGGAATGACGTACTCTCCCATCGCCGGAATGAACACCAGCAGACATCCGGCGATCGTGCCAGGCTTGGCGAGTGGCCAGGTAATATCCCAAAACGCTCGCGAGCGCGATGCACCGAGATCCTGTGCGGCGTCGATGAGGTCCATATCCATACGTTCAAGAGTTGCGTACAGCGGCAATATCATGAACGGCAAATAGGAATAGACCAGTCCAACCGCCGTCGCGAAATCTGTATACATGATCTTTAGCGGTTGTTCGATCAGACCCAGCCAAAGCAGCAATGTATTGATTACACCGTGGGTGTTCATCAATCCCATCCACGCGTACACACGCAATAGAAAGGATATCCAGAAGGGCAGGATGATCAATAGGAGCAAGATATTTCGTGTTGCCGCTGGAGATCGGGCAATGCCATACGCCATCGGGAAGCCGAGCAGCAAACAAAGCACTGTCGTAATAAGCGCCATCGCAACGGAACGCAGATACGTTATTACGTAAAGATTGTCGGACAACAGGAATCCGTAGTTGCCCAGCGTCATGGATGGTGTGCCGTCGCTATCGAACGAGGGCGAGTAGGGCGGCTGTGCCAGTATTGGGTCGGCCAGGCTGATCTTGAGAATGATGGCGAATGGCGCGAGGAAGAAAACCAGCAGCCAAAGATACGGTGCGGCCACCGCGAAACGCCGCCATAACTCATCACGATTGTTGATGCTGTTAATCATTAGTCAAGCAAGACCACAGCACTGAGTGGTTTCCAGGAAATCCATACCTTGTCTTCCCACTCAAGAAAGCGAGTGACAGACCGGCGCCTGTTTTGCGAGCTGACTTGTACAATCTTGCCGCTGGCAAGCCTGATTCGATAGAGCGAGCGATTGCCGAGATAGCCAAGATCATCGACCACACCCTCGATGCAGACATCATCAGAGGCATCCGGTTTCTCCTTGCCGATAAATATTTTCTCGGGACGAACCGCGATCTCAATCTGTTGCCCGACGTCGACGAGCTGCTTGCCCAGCGCCGACAAGGTCTCACCGGCCTCGTCGGAATAGGCGCTTATCCTGTCTTCTTTAACGACCGTAACAACGCCCTCAAACGTATTGATTGTGCCAATGAAGTCGGCGACGAAACGATTGTGAGGAAACTCGTAAATTTCCTTCGGTGTACCGATTTGTTGAAACCGGCCCTTATCCATCACGGCGATACGGCTCGACAAGGTCATAGCCTCTTCCTGATCGTGCGTAACGACGACGAAGGTAATGCCGAGTTCCTCCTGGATGTTCATGAGCTCGAATTGCGTGCGCTCACGAAGTTTCTTATCAAGCGCTGCCAACGGTTCATCGAGCAACAGTACTTTCGGACGTTTTATAAGCGCCCTGGCCAGGGCGACGCGCTGGCGCTGGCCGCCGGACAGTTGATCGGGTTTTCGAGTCTTCAATTCGCTTAGCTGTACAAGCTCCAGCATCTCGTCGACGCGCTTGCTCGTTTCTTTTCGAGAGACGCCATCTTTGCGGAGCCCATAGGAGACATTCCGTGCAACATTCATATGAGGGAATAGCGCATAGGACTGAAACATCATATTGACGGGTCGGTCGTACGGCGCTTGGTTCGTTACATCGGTTCCGTCAATTTCGATGGTCCCTGACGAAGGAATCTCGAACCCCGCAAGCATTCGGAGCAAGGTTGTTTTGCCACAGCCTGATCCGCCAAGAATGGAAAACAGTTCACCTTTGGCGATTTCAAGATCAACGTTGTCGACCGCGACAAAACTGCCGAAGCGCTTGCTAATACCTTTGATGTGAATAAAGTCTTTCATAGTCCGCTTTTTACCCGCGCCAGGGTTCGTGTTCGCATTCGTTCCTGGGCGGGCTCGCCCATCCGAATTGTAAACATACGGTCCCAACTTTCCTGGTCGGGAAACACCGCGGGGTTATTGAACGTCTCCTCGCCGAGAAACTCCCATGACGCCGCGTTCGCGTTGGCGTATTGCACTTGATTCGTTATCTCAGCGGCCACGTCTGCACGCGCGAGGTAGTTAATGAACGTGTAGGCGTTGTCGACATGCTGAGCATCAGATGGGATGTAAAGACCATCGATCCAGAGAGACGCGCCTTCGACGGGGACTACGTAGCGAAGATCGATATCGATGCCAGCCGCTTTGGCCGTATTCATGGCGGTTGAATAGTCCCCTGACCAGCTCATGGACACGCACAATTCCTTATTGGGCATGTCCGAGATGAACTTGTCATTACTGAAGTAGCGCACATAGGGTCGCACGGCTGAGAGCATTTCTTGCGCCTTGCTCAGGCTTTCCTCATCAAGAGCATTTGGGTCGAGGTCGAGGTAAGCGAGTGCCATCGGAATGAGACTCGTCGTACCGTCCAAAAAGCTCACGCCACAATCGGCGAGTTTGGAAACAATTTCGGGATCGAACAAAACAGCAGCCGTACTCATGTCCTGGTCGGGTAGTCTTTCGCGAACCAATTCTTCATTCCAGCTGTAGCCCGTTGACCCCCAATGATACGGAACCCAGTAACCCCGAATCGACTCGTACACGTCGATCCTCCGCATGGTGTCCGGATCGAGGTTTTTCAGGTTGGGTATCCGGCTCATATCGATCTTCTGATAGACGCCAGTGTCGACAAGCTTCGAAGACAGCACATTGCTGTGAAATACGACGTCATAGCCGCTGTTGCCTGTTAGGAGCTTTACATCTACGGTCGCCGACGCAGCGTAGGTGTCATAGTTGACCTTGATGCCGGTCTCGGCTTCAAAGTTCTTGATGGTGTCTTTGCCGATGTAGTCGGCCCAGTTGTATACGTTGACAACGTTCTCGGAGCCTGGGCCGTTAACCGAATCACCACTACATGCACTCAGCAACAGCAAAATGCTTGCGATGATTCGATGCGGTTTTGTCACATTCCGTCCAGGCCACGCTTTAATAGCGACCGAGCGATTATAAGCCGTTGGATCTCACTTGTACCTTCCCAAATGCGATCGACACGCAATTCCCTGAAGAATCGTTCGGCGACGTTCTCCCGCATATAGCCGCGGCCGCCGAAGATCTGGACTGCACGGTCGGCTACGCGGTTGGCCATTTCGGAGGCGTAGAGTTTCACCATGGAGCAACGGGCATGTTGCGCCTTCAGGTCGTCACCCCTGTCCCACGATCGTGCCGCGTCGTAGGTCATGAGCCGGGAGGCGTAGAGCTCAGTGACGCTATCGGCCAACATGGCTTGAATCAGCTGCTTTTCACTGAGCGGCAGCCCATCGACGATCCGGTTGTTGGCAAACTCCATCGCGTCCTCGATGAGGCGAGCTGCGGCGCCGCAGCTACGGGCACCGATCATAAGACGCTCATGCCTGAACCAGCTGCGCGTGTACGACATGCCGTCCCCCGACTGACCGACCCGCTGAGCGGTGGAAACTCGCACATCCGTGAATTTGTAGGTCGGATGGTGCGCTGCATAGGTATGCGTAAATTGTGGATTGGCTGTGATTTCAATGCCCGGTGTTCCCTGATCGACCAGAAATAGCGCGTCTTCGTCTTCTTCGGGAATGCGGCCCTGAAACCAGAAGAAGTCCGCGAAATTACCGCTGGTGACGTACCACTTTTCGCCATTCAGAATGTAGTCGTCGCCGTCTCGGACCGCCGTCGCGTCGAGGCCGGCAACATCGGAGCCGGGCCCCGATTCCGTGATCGCGTAGCAGTCCTTTTTCTCGCCCCGCATCATGGGAAGAATATAAGTATCGAGCTGTTCATCAGTGCACGCGTCGAACATCCATTCCTGCGGCTCGGAAAAACACCAGGAAAGCGCGTTAGTGGTCCGGCCAAGCTGTTCCCAGATCGCAGCCTGGCATTCCATCGACAAGGCCCGGCCGCCATGACTCTTGGGGACATCTATTTCCGAGAACCCGAGCTCTATCGCACGCTTCTTGTTTCGTTTCGTGATCTCGGCGGGCAAAACACCGTCATTGAGCTCGGCCTCCACTTCATGTGGTTGGAGGTACTCATCGGCGTATTCGCGGGCAATAGCTTGCCAACGCCGCGCATCTTCACTGAGTTCGATTTTCAATGTCTTTTCACGCTCGTCTTATAGGGGGAAGTGTTGTGGAAAAATACTGTGGAGGTACTCATCAACCGCCTGCATCGCCTCGTGGCGATCAAATAGCTTCGGGCTGATCAGGCAGGAAAGCCACATGCCGTTGGTCATCGAAGTCAGAGCCGTGGATGCCGCTTTGGCCGATACGTTCTTGTATCTGCCGTCCTTGATGAGCTCGTCACACAATGAGCGAACGACCTCATCGTAATGCTCGTCGGACGCTTCGCAAATCCGTCTGTAGGTTGGTCTCGACTTCACTTCTCCCCAGAAAGCGAACCATACGGCGAGCTTGCGGCGGTCGAGGATAGAAGGGCGGAGGTCCAGCTCCATTAAAGCATGCAGCTTGTTTGCAGCGTCCGGCCCCGACTTTTCAAGTGCGCGATTGAACTGCGTTTTGTACTCTTCCGCGATAAAGGTCAGCGTTTCATTGAGTAGATTGTCTTTGCTCTCGAAATGCAGATTGACAATACCTTGCGACAATCCCGCCTCACCAGCGACGTCTCCCAAGGTTGTACTGCCCATACCTTTGCGAGCGATACACTTTATGGTCGCGTCAACCAGCTGTCGCCGTCGCTTTTCTCGCGTCGCTGTACGTTTCAGGTTTTTCGCTGTGGCCGCCATCGCTGAATCATGCCATAATATGAATGAATACTCATTCATTTTTCTCTGCTCAGATATCGGAGGACTGCATGCGCAGCCTGTCTCGTTCCAACGCGCACTTCAAAAAAGCCTCTTCCCGTCTGCCGCTCGGCGTTGCGTCGAATTTCCGTTACTGGGGGGATGACAAGACAATCTATATTGACCACGGTAAGGGCGCGCGGATTTGGGATATCGATGACAACGAGTACATCGATTACCGGCTGGGCTATGGGCCTATTATTCTAGGCTACGCAGATGCGCGGGTTGATGCGGCGGCCAAAGAGGGAATGAACGTTGGCGGCGTATTCGCGCTCGCGACCGAAAAAGAATACGAAGTCGCTGATCGAATCTCCAATATGGTGCCGGCCGCTGAGTTGCTGCGGTTCTCAAACTCGGGCACCGAAGCGGTCATGGCTGCACTGCGTATCGCACGGGGATACACGGGCAAGGACTGTCACGTTGTGATGGAGGGCGGTTACCACGGTCTGTTCACGGAGCTTATGTGGGAAGCAGATGTTGAGGACTGGAAACCGGGTGACGCTGAGCCGGACATTATCCCCTTCGGTGACGGTATCCCCCAGGCGACGAAACAGCTATTCCATTCCGTGCCGATGAACGACGCGAATGCCCTGGAAGATCTGTTGAAGAAGAAACACGATCAGATCGCGGCGTTCCTGATTGAGCCCATCATGGGCAACTGCTGCGGCATCAAGGCTGATGCGCAGTACATGAAAGACGTGCGAACTATTTGCGATCGTTACGACGTGCTCCTGATTATTGACGAAGTTAAGACGGGGTTTCGAGTTGCGAAAGGGGGTGTGCAGGAACTGTACGGAATCAAAGCGGATCTTTGTACATTTGCCAAGGCGGTTGGAAACGGGTATCCGGTATCGGTCGTTGCCGGTCGCGAGGAGATCATGCGTAAGGTCGGTGATGGTATCGCACACGGCGGTACGTTTACGGCTCACTCGGTCTCGTTGGCAGCGGCGGCAAAAACTCTCGAGATTCTGGACGAGACAACGGCATTGGCGGACATCGAAAGCTGTGGTCTCAAGCTTCAATCGGGCTTAAGCAAAATTCTCGATGCTCGTGGTATCGCGCATAGCTTCACAGGTCATCCTGCGTTAATGGGGCTCTTCTTCGCAGAGGAGGCGCCGAGCAATTATCGCGAGTGGCTAACTTCGGACTACGCATTTTATGATGCACTCGCACCCGAGCTTCATGAGCTCGGAATTCTCATCGAACCGGACTCCCGCGAGCCCTGGTTTCTGTGCGAATCTCACAATGTGGAATGCCTGTCTGAAACGCTGGACAAATTCGAACAGGCGGTAGACATTACGTTACCGAAATACCAAAAAAAGAAGCAGCGGGCCGCCGTCGGAGGGCTGAAAAACCAATGAAAACCTATGACGCAATTGTCGTCGGTGCCGGACACAACGGCCTGACTAACGCAGCATTTCTTGCGAAAGCCGGTCTCGATGTGATCTGTGTAGAGAAGAACGAATACATCGGCGGGGCGACTGTCAGCAGAAACCTCTACAAGGACTGGTGGTACTCGAACTGCTCATACGTGTGCAGTCTTCTTCGTCCCGAAATCTATCGCTCGCTCGAACTGCATAAACACGGTCTGCAGGTAACGCCCTACGGTGGTTCGCTGACCTTCATGGAAAATGGCGATTACTTCGGCTCCTACCACGATGAGGAAGCGGCTTATCGCGAGATGGCGCGCATTTCTCGTCACGACGCAGACGCCTACAAACGATACTCGGCCGACACGATGCGGCAGTGTCGCTTTATTCGTGATTTCCTGTTGAGCACAGCACCGGACCCGACTTCATTCAAGACGAAAGATCTCAAAGAGTTAGCTCGTATCGGTGGCAAGTTCATGAACATGGGCGAAGATCGCATGAACGAGACGATCCGCTTCTGGACAATGAGTGTTGCCGAATATCTCGATGAATACTTCGAGACAGACGTCATCAAGGCCTCGTTTTCCGGCAGCGGCATCATTGGTACGGCACTCGGCGTGCATTCGCCCGGTACTGCGTATGTTCTGCTTCATCACTACATGGGTGATGTCGACGGGAACGTGGGCTCCTGGGGCGTCGCGCGAGGTGGCACAGGTGCGGTCGCCAATGCCATTGCCGGTGCTTTCCAAGCGGAGGGTGGCGAGTTAAGAACTGACGCCGGCGTTGATAAGATCATCGTCAAAAACGGAAAAGCCGTTGGAGTTGCACTGGACAACGGTGATGAGATCAACGCGAATATCGTTGTTTCCGCGATGGACGTTAAGCGCACATTCCTGAAGTGCATGGATAAGAGTGATTTGCCCGAGAAATTCCACCGCCGCGTTGAGAACTTCAAGATTCGCGGTTCGTCCGGCAAGATCAATATCGCACTCGATGGCCTACCGACGTTTCCCGCGCTACCGGAAGGCAGCACGCTTTATCACAGCGATATGCATTTCATCGACACCATGGAGCGTATGGAACGCGCATATGACGACTGGAAGGATGGCACGTGGTCGAAAGACCCGTATATCGACATGGTCATTCCCACAATGACCGATCCGACCATGGCGCCGCCGGGTAAACACTTCATGAGTTGTTTCGTGCAGTACTGCCCACACAAGGTTGAGGGCCGCGAGTGGACGCAGGAAGACAAAGACGGTTTCCAGAAGTCGGTTTTCGATCAGATTTCAACTTACAGCCCGGATTTCAAAGATCTCGTGCTGCACGCAGAAGTACGGACTCCGCAGGATATCGAAGCGGAGATAGGGATCACCGAGGGCAATATTTTCCACGGCGAACTGACGATGGATCAACTGCTGTTCAACCGGCCGATTCCAGGCTACGCGCAATATCGCGGTCCGGTCGCCGGCTTGTATATGTGTGGTTCCAGCACTCATCCGGGCGGCGGCATCATGGCCGCACCGGGAGCGAACGCGGCGCGGGAGATCCTCAGCGACCTCAAACGACCGAACACCGTACCGGAGAATTTCGGCGATGACTGACAAATACGATGCAATTGTAGTGGGTGCCGGCCACAACGGTCTGGTGTGTTCTGCACTGCTGGCCAAAGCCGGCAAGAAAGTTCTGGTGCTGGAAGCGAACGAGCAGGTTGGCGGTGCCGCAGTCACACGCGAGTTTTCTGAAGGCTATTCAGTATCCGCATGTGCTCACCTGCTGTATCAGCTACAGCCGGAAGTACGCAAAGAACTAAACCTCTCGACGCGACTCGCCAGCGAGGACATGACGACGATTGCGCTTGGCGACAACGGAGGTCACCTGCGAATCAAAGGTGATCAGGTTGACGGCGTGTCCGATGAGGATGCCGAGCAATATAGGCGCTTCCGAAAACGCATGACGCGTTTTTCTGACTTGCTGCGAAAGTTCTTCAACAAAGCGCCACCGCGGCTCGGCAGCAAGAAATTCCAGGACCTCGCGACACTGGGTCAGCTGGGATTGAATTTGCGCATGCTTGGCAAAGAGGAGATGCAGGAGTTTCTGCGCCTCATCGGTATGAATATTCACGACGAGGTTACTGAGCGATTCGAAAACCCGATGCTCAAAGGCGCCGTCAGTCTTGATGCCGTGCTCGGGACGCACCTTGGGCCACGCTCACCGAATACGATCATGACTTATCTTCATCGACTTGCTGGCGATCATGGCCGCATGGGCGTTCCGGCGGGCGGTATGGGCAGTGTCAGCAATGAGCTGGCACAGGCGGCCCGCAACGCGGGCGTAACAATACGCACAGGAATGCCGGTCAAACGAATCGTCATCAGCAATGGTCGAGCGACGGGCGTGGAAACGGTGGCTGGCGATCGCTTCGAAAGCTTCATGATTGTCTCTAACGCCGATCCAAAAACGACAGTGATGAAGTTGATTGGTGCGAAACATGCTGAGACGGGTTTTGCGCGTCGCATTTCTCATCTGCGCGCCAAAGGCAACGCAGCAAAACTGCATCTCGCCCTGGATGGATTGCCAACAATAGAAGGCTTGTCGAAAAAGGACTTCGCGGAGCGAATGGTTATCGCACCGGATGAGCACTATGTCGAGCGCGCGTTCAATCCTGCGAAGTACGGAGAGAGCTCGCCGCATCCCGTCATCGAAATCACCTTCCCAAGCTTTCGTGACGAGACCCTCGCACCCACTGGCAAGCACGTCATGTCAGCGGTGGTGCAGTACGCGCCTTATGCTTTGAAAGGCGGTTGGGATGACGCTGCGAAGGCCAGTTTCATGAAGGCGATAATATCGACGTTGGCGAAATACATGCCGGATATCGAGCAGAGAATCACGGCGAGCGAGTTGCTCACACCGGCGGACATCGAAAGCGAATTCCATATGTCGGGAGGCCACTGGCATCACGCAGAGTTGACGCTGGACCAGTTCCTTTTCGTGCGGCCGGTGAACGGCGCGGCGCAGTACAGCTTGCCGATAGATGGTGTGTATCTGTGTGGCGCGGGATCGCACCCGGGTGGGGGCGTTAGTGGGGCCGCAGGACGCAACGCGGCGCGGACCATCCTGAATCGGGAGAAAGCAGCATGACTGTCGTGAGAGAACCCGTACCGCAGGGACGATTGAAAACACCGTTTTTCCCTCGCCTCAGTGAACTCGATACCGTCTATGAATGGCACGAATGGAAAGGCTACTCCAGCCCGGACTCTCTGTATTGCGGGGACATGGAGTATTTCGCGATTCGCAACTCGACGGGTGTTTTTGATCTGTCGCCGATGACCAAGTACCGAATCACGGGCCCCGACTCACTCGACTACCTGAACCGCCTCGTTACTCGGGATATGGCTAAAGTGAAGCCTGGTCGCGTTGCATACGCTGTTTGGTGTGACGATCAAGGTCAGGTGATCGACGACGGTACAATCTTTCATTTGCGTGAGGGCGAGTACCGACTCTGTTGTCAGGAACGTCACTTCGCCTGGTTTCAGGCGGCGACTATTGGTTTTGATGTCAGTGTTGTTCATGAAACCGATGAGATAGCCGGTCTGGCGGTACAGGGTCCAACGTCATTTAGCGTTCTGAATAACATGAAGTTTGACGGTCTGGATCAGCTGAAACCCTTTGGGCTGATGCACTTCGATTTTCAAGGTGCGGAGCTCATGATTTCGCGTACCGGGTTTACGGCCGATCTTGGCTATGAGCTGTGGATTGATCCTTCCAAAGCGCTTGAGCTTTGGGATGCCTTGTTTGAAGCGGGCAAACTGCACGGCATCCGGGCTATCGGGACGCACGCGCTTGAAATGGCTCGTATTGAAGCGGGTTACCTCGCGCCATACGAGGAATTCCTGCCGGTGGACGAGACCATTCGTACGGGCCGTTCCCGATCACCTTTCGAACTCGGTCTCGATTGGTTGGTTGATTTCAAAAAACCGAATTTCAACGGGCGTCGCGCGCTGGCCGAAGAGAAACGCAAGGGCTCGACATGGCGTCTTGTGAAGCTTGATATTGAGGGCAACAAGCAAGCGGATTCTTCTTATATTTTTGACAACAAGCGAGCGAGCGGCGGCTCGATCGGGTTCGTGACGTCCGCCGTCTGGTCACCGGTCTGCAAGCAGAATATCGCTCTGGGAACGGTTCGCACGCCGCACGGCAAGCCCGGCGACACTGTGTGGGTAGAGGTCTACTATCAGCGTGAAATGCACTGGAGCCGCGCCATGGCCAAGGCCACTGTCGTCGACAAGCCTTTCTGGTTCCCGCCGCGGCGTGGTGCAACGCCGCCAGGGCCGTATTAACTGGCCACGGCGTGAAGAAGCATCGTCTGGATCCATTATTGCGGCCGAAGTCGGTCGCGATTGTGGGTGCATCACTTCGGACCGACTCCGTCGGCGAGTGGGCGCTCAAGAACCTCGTCACTGGCGGTTTCTCAGGCCGCCTGTATCCGGTTAATCCTCGCTACGAGGAGTTACAAAGCCACCGCTGCTATGCCGCCTTGTCAGATATTCCCGAGGTTCCCGAGCTTGTTGTGTTCGCCGTGGGTGATCATCGACTGGAAGCTGCATTGGATGAAGCTATCGCAGCCGGCATTCCCGCTGCCGTTATTCAATCAACCCTGGTCCTGGATGACGACGTAGAGCCGCCACTAAGAGACCGCGTACAGAAGAAGATCAGAGATGCCGGCATGCTCGTCTGTGGTGCGAACGGCATGGGTTATTACAATGTTCGTGATCACGTCTGGACGTGTGGTTTTGATAGTTCGAATCACGCAGCACCCGGCAACGTTACGCTGATCAGTCACTCCGGCTCGGGTATGTCAGGCATCATCGACTGCGAAGAGCGAATACGCATTAATCTGGCCGTGTCGGCGGGCAACGAACTCAGTACCACGATGGATGAATATCTCGACTTCGCGCTGGACCTTCCAGAGACGCGGGTCGTTGGGCTGTTTGTGGAGACTGCACGCAACCCTGACGGTTTCCGGGCGGCGCTTGAAAAGGCGGTGCGAAAACGGATTCCCATCGTCGCCTTAAAGGTGGGAAGAACAGAAAAGTCGGCCGCACTTACGGTTTCACACAGCGGTGCAATAGCCGGCGATGATGCGACTTATGAGGCGTTGTTCGACCGCTACGGTGTTCAACGTGCGCGAGACCAGAATGAATTCGCGACCCTGCTGATCATGTTCGCGGAACTTCATCCTGTGGGTGCCGGCGGACTGGTGTCATTGCATGATTCGGGAGGCGAGCGGGCATTGCTCGTTGATCTCGCCGCTGATGCCGGGGTTCCTCTGGCCGACTTGTCAGATGCCACGCGCGAAAAAATAGCCGCGATCATTGATCCGGAATTACCAGCAGTAAACCCGCTCGATGCCTGGAGCCGAGGCGGCCCCGACGCTTCAAAAAAAATGACCGGCGGGTTAACCCTGATGATGCAGGATCCGGGCGCAGCCCTTGGCGTTGTCATTCATGACCGGGCGCCATTCGGGAAAATCTATCCCAGCTATCTGACGTACATGCAACGAGCGCGAGCGGAGTCCGGAAAACCTGTCGCGCTTGTGTCCGCTACACCGGGAACCGGCAGCGACGAAGCGGTCGTTACGAGCACACATGCGGGATTCCCTGTGCTCGATGGCGTGAGCCAGTTCCTCAAAGGCGCGCACGCGCTATTTACTTATCGAGACTTTTTGCTTCGGAAGCAGAGCAGCCTGCCGGAACCGGACCCGAAGATCGTCGATAAATGGAGTGCTCGATTGCGCACGGGTGAAATGTTGGCCGAATTCGATGCTCTGCAAATGCTGTCAGATTTTGGTGTTAACACGTCCGCACCCATCGCGGCCGCTGACGAAGACGCTGTTATCGCGGCTGCGGCAGGCTGCGGTTACCCAGTCGTACTGAAAACGGCTAAGCCTGGTTTGCTGCACAAGTCCGATCAGGGTGGCGTAATCGTCGGAATTACAGACGAGGACCAACTTCGACAAATGTACGCCCTCATGCGCGGTCGACTCGGGGATGATGTTCTCGTCGCGGCTGTGGCAGATGCGGGTGTCGAGATGATTCTCGGTGTGAAGCGTGACCCGCAGTTTGGCCCTGTCGTATTGATCGGCTTCGGTGGTGTGTTGGCTGAGACCATCGCCGACGTGCAGTTTGCGATGCCGCCGTTTGACGCGGAACATGTGCGACGCTGTCTTGATCGTATGAAACTTCGGCCGCTCCTCGACGGTGTGCGCGGTGCTCCCGCCGCGAATATTGATGCATTTTGTGAGGTCGCCGAGCGGTTTTCGATCATGGTGAATGCGTTACGTGATGTTCTGGCAGAGATTGACGTTAATCCGGTGATCGTTAGTGAGGGCGGCACAATCGCCGTCGATTCGCTGGTCGTAGGACGCGACAGAAGAGAGAGTGAGCGTGCAAAAACTTGATATTTATCAATCGCTTTGGGGCATGGAGCTACGAAATCCGAGTATGCCAGAACGGAGCAAGGAAGACGCGTTTGCGATGATCGCGGACGCCGGGTTCGACGGCGCCTGCATGGATCCGTCCGTTGCAGAGATTCCTGACTGCCGTAAGTACGCGCATCTTTTCCAGCAGCACGGCCTCGGATGCATGGTTAATGCGTTTCCGTATGCGCCCGATGACATGGCGCCGATTCTCGACTTCGCCGTTGAGATGCAGTCTTGCATGGTGAATGTCATCAGCGGCGTCATGCCGATCAAGCCGGAAGACGCAGTGACTGACGTTCGTCGCTGGATCGATGAAGCGGCCGCGAGGGATGTGTCGATACTGTTCGAAACACACCGCGATGGACTACTGAACGATCTCTACTTCACCTTGCAGCTAATGGACCTGGTTCCGGAAATGCGACTGTGCGCGGACCTCTCACATTTCGTCGTCGATCGTGAGCTGCGCAACCCGATTCCGCTACGCGATCAAGGCTACATAAGCTCGGTGCTGGAACGATCGGACTGTTTCCAGGGGCGTGTCGCTAATCGCGAGCAGGTACAAATTCAAATCGATTTTCCGCAACACCAGGAATGGGTTGAGATATTCAAGGGCTGGTGGAAAGAGGGGATGCGGGCATGGCGACAGCGGAACGATGATGATGCAACGCTCGTCTTTTTGTGCGAACTTGGACCACCCCCCTATGCCATCACCGACGGACAGCAAAATGAACTGTCGGATCGTTGGGAAGAGTCGCTGAAGATTCGCGACTGGGTAAGGGAGATTTGGTCGCAGCTCGAGGGTGAGGACTGACATGACAGCTATTACCGCAACCGTAGTTTCTGTGCACACGGGTGGGAGTGATCAACTCTCAAAAGACGAGCAGTCGTCAATTATTGTTGAGTTGGACGGTGTTATTGGCGATCGCCATCGGTCCTACACACGGGAAACCTGGGCCGGTGACAAGCAGCCCAAGGGAACCTTGCGCCGCAATGAGCGGCAATGGTCAGCCGTGTCGATGGAGGAGTTGGCCGAGATCGGGGAAGCAATGGATCTTGCAGAGCCGTTGACCGCTGCCGCTGTTGGGGCAAACCTCTGTTTTCAGGGTGTTCCCGAGTTATCCCGTTTGCCGACGGGGTCCATTCTTCATTTTCCATCCGGCGCTGAACTCATCGTCTCCGAATTCAATCCGCCGTGCCTGGAAATGGGCACGAAGATCGCCGAGACGATGCAAACGCGCTCCGGCGCCCCGCTGGAGAACACGGCGTTTTCCAAAGCGTCGAAATCGCTGCGTGGGCTCGTCGGTGTGGTCGAAGTGGCCGGTATCATTAACTCGGGCGACGATGTCGAAGTTACTCTCTACGAGCATCCGCCATCGCTAGTTCGCACGCCCGACTGAAGGGTCTCTGCAGTTATTTCTTCGGTGTTCCTGGGCCGATGAAGAACCATACGATCAGTCCAACAAGTGGCAACAGGGCGACAATAAGAACCCATATTATTTTCTTCGCGGTATCGGCAGAGCTGCCGAATATCTGCACAGCCGCATATATCAAAAGAGCCAAATGTACTAGCGGCCAGAATCCGAGATTACCCATGTTATTCCCTTTGAATTAGTTGCTGAAGTTCGTTGGCTTAACCAATATTACTCCACTATGTATACCCGCGGCTACGAATGAGCTTTCGACTAAGACTCGTTCTGAGTGACCGCTATGCGCCGCGAAAGCGGCCATTCGAGTGATATAGTCTGAGCGACTGCTACTGACCCGGTCAGCCCGCTGACGAAACTTTGGTAACGGAGAGATCTACGAAGAGCATGCGTGCCTACGTAATCACAGAACCTGGCGGCCCGGATAAGCTTGAGCTAAGGGAAGTCGACAGACCGGAGCCTCGCCGCGATTGGGTCTTAGTTCGAAATCGCGCCTTTGGGCTGAATCGCTCCGAATGGTTTACACGACGTGGTGATTCTCCAACCGTGTCGTTTCCACGCGTACTTGGCATAGAGTGCGTTGGCGAAGTATTAGAAGCTCCCAACGGAAATTTGGATTCCGGGCAAACTGTTGCGGCCATGATGGGCGGAATGGGTCGCCAATTTGACGGTTCTTATGCTGAATACGTTCTTGTACCCAAAGCGAACGTATTTCCATTGCGAACAGATCTGGAATGGGCCGTTCTTGGTGCGCTTCCCGAGATGTTACAGACAGTACATGGCTCGCTCTACGCTGGTCTCGAGATCGATCGTGCAAAATCTATTCTGGTGCGAGGTGCAACATCTTCAATAGGTTTTACGGCGATGGCACTAGCGAAGTCCGCTGGACTGGAAGTTGTCGCAACAACTCGCAATCTGAGTAAGTCCGACGAACTCATTGCCGCAGGCGCGAGCCATGTAGTCGTGGATGATGGGACTATTGCTGAGAGTATTCGATCGATCTATCCCGATGGCATTGATCGTGTCCTTGAGCTAATCGGAACT
>RCNC010002835.1_pt1 | contig 19911 bp, 17 predicted proteins | sample 2041301 | NCBI WGS metagenome assembly RCNC01 (sample SAMN09708231, study PRJNA481090) | Marine sediment metagenome, whole genome shotgun sequencing project. | biome: marine sediment; feature: ocean; material: sediment; isolation source: Sewage treatment plant 13A marine sediment (STP13A) ...
TCGGTCTTCATCGCCAACGGCCTCCAGGACGGCGTCCGCCTGGTGATCAGCAGCATTCCCACCCCGGTCCAGGGGATGAAACTCTCCACCCTGCCGGATAACAACGGCGCATCCGGAAGCTGAACAGGGCTGTGGAGGATACGATGGACCAGAAACCAGTCAAGAAAACCGGCGCCATCGCCTGGATGGCCAAAAACCACGTCACCGCCAACCTGCTGATGCTGGCCTTTATCCTCGGCGGCCTGCTGATGACCGGCAAGATCAAGCAGGAGGTCTTCCCCGACCTGGACCTGGACTTCATCTTCGTCACCGTGCCCTACCCCGGGGCCAGCCCCGAGGAGATCGAGGAGGGTGTGGTGCTGGCCATCGAGGAGGAACTGCGCGGCCTCGACGTGGCCAAGGAAGTGACCTCCACCTGTCGCGAGAGCGTGGGGCTGGTGGCGGTGGAACTGCTGCTGGGTTCCGACCCGAACAAGGCCCTCTCTGACGTGAAGAACGCGGTGGACCGGATCAAGACCTTCCCCCAGGACATGGAGCGTTACACGGTGAACCTGGTGGAGAACCGCCGCCACGTGATATCGATCATGGTCCACGGCGACCAATCGGAGTCGGACCTGCGCCGGCTGGCGGAGAAGGTTCGCGAGGACCTGCTCAAACAGGAGGGGATCACCCAGGTAGACCTCCGCGCTGTCCGCCAGCCCGAAATAGCGGTGGAGATTTCCCAGGAGCAGCTGCGGCGCTACAACCTGACCCTGGAGCAGGTGGCGATGAAGATCCGCGCCGCGGCCCTCGACCTGCCCGGCGGGCGGGTCAAGACATCGGGCGGCGAGATCCTGGTCCGCACCACCGAGCGCCGCTACCTCGGCCGGGAATACGAAGAATTGCCGATCATCATCGGCAATGACGGCACGGTGGTCACCCTGGGCGAGCTGGCCCGGGTGCGGGACACCTTCGAAGAGACCGACGTGGCGGCGATGTACAACGGCGAACCGGCGGTGCGCATCGATGTCTTCCGCGTGGGCGACGAAACCCCCACCGGAGTGTCCCAGGCGGTGCGGGCCTATGTGGAGGAGGCCAACGAGACTTTGCCGCCCACCGTGCGGGCCTCGGTCTGGGAAGACACCTCGGAACTGCTGCAGGCCCGTATCAACCTGCTGGTGCGCAACGCGCTGCTGGGGCTGATGCTGGTGCTGCTGCTGCTGGGACTCTCCCTCGACCTGCGCCTGGCCTTCTGGGTCACCCTCGGCATTCCCATCTCTATTCTGGGAGCGATGCTCTTCTTTCCCGCGGCCGGCCTCTCGATCAACATGATCTCGCTCTTCGCCATCATCATCACCATCGGTATCGTGGTGGATGACGCGGTGATCATCGGTGAGAACATCCACCACCACCGGAAGAAACACGCCACCTATCTCGAGGCCTCCATCGCCGGGGCGCGGGAGATGGCGCTGCCGGTGACCTTCTCCATCCTGACCAACATCGCGGCCTTCATGCCGCTGCTTTTCGTTCCCGGGGTCACCGGCAAGATCTTCAAGGTGATCCCCACCGCGGTAATCATGATCTTCCTCATCTCGCTGATCGAGGCGCTGTTCATCCTCCCCGCCCACCTTTCGAAAAGGGCCAAGGGGGAGGAGTCGGGCTTTATCCACTGGGCCAACAAGCGCCGCGAGTGGTTCGGCAACATGCTCCTCTGGCTGCGGGACAACCCGTTCAGTAAATCGCTGACCATCGCCCTGCGCTGGCGCTACATCACCCTGGCCATCGCCATTTCCGTACTGATGCTCAGCATCGGCGTGGTGGCCAGCGGACGTCTGGACTTCTCCTTCATGCCCAAGATCGAGGCCGAACGGGTCACCGCGGCGGTGGAAATGCCCTTCGGCACCCCCATCGAGGTGACCAGACGGATCCAGGCCCGGCTGCTGGAAACACTGGATCAGGTAATCGAGGAGAACGGCGGGGATAAAATCCGCCGCGGGATCTACACCCAGGTGGGGACCCAACCGCCGGCCGGAGGCATGATCAGCGTCGGCTCCAGGTTTGACGGGGCCCACATGACCGATGTCTCGATCTACCTCGTCCCCATCGACCAGCGAGATATCAGCGCCGAGGAATTCGTCAACCAGTGGAAACGGAAGCTGGGCCGGATTCCGGGGGTGGAGTCGCTGCTCTTCCATTTCACCGCCGGGCCCTCGTCGAACCAGCCGATCAACCTGATGATCTCCCACCCCGACACCAGGGTGCTGGAGCGGGCGTCGGCAGACCTGGCCGGGATCCTCCAGGGCTACACCGGTGTCCGCGACATCAACGACGGCTTCTCCAGCGGCAAGGTGCAGCTCGATTTCCGCATCAAGCCCGAGGCCCAGAGCCTGGGGCTCACCGCGTCCGACCTGGCCCGCCAGGTGCGCAGCTCCTTCTACGGCGCCGAGGCCCTGCGGGTCCAGCGGGGACGGGACGAGGTGAAGGTGCTGGTCCGGCTTCCCGAAGATGAACGGCAGAGCCAGTACAACATCGAGGAGCTGATCATCCGCACCCCCATGGGCGCCGAGATCCCGATCCGGGAAGCGGCGGAAGTGATTCGCGGCATCTCGTACACCGAGATCCTGCGCTCCAACGGTCGGCGGGTGCTCAACGTCACCGCCGATGTGGTGGCCGGGGTGGCCAACGCCACCAAGGTGGTGGCCAGCGTGCGGGCCAACGACCTGCCCCTCCTCCTCGAAAAATACCCCGGGCTGACATCGGAACTGGATGGCGAGCAGAAGGACCAGCAGGAAGCGATGGGCGCACTGGGCTTCGGTTTCATGATGGCCCTCTTCGCCATCTATGCCCTGCTGGCCATCCCCTTCAAGAACTATGCCCAGCCGTTCATCATCATGGTTTCGATCCCCTTCGGCATCATCGGCGCGGTGATCGGCCACATCATCATGGGTTACGAGCTGTCGATCATCTCCATGTTCGGCATCATCGCCCTGGCCGGCGTGGTGGTCAACGACTCGCTTATCCTGGTGGACGCCGCCAACCGCAACCGCTGGGGAGGCATGTCCCAATACGACTCCATATTCAAGGCCGCCATCCGGCGTTTCAGACCGATCATTCTCACCTCCCTGACCACGTTCCTCGGCCTGGCGCCGATGATCTTCGAGACGTCACTGCAGGCGCGGTTCCTGATCCCCATGGCCATCTCCCTCGGCTTCGGAATCCTCTTTGCCACCACCATCGCCCTGGTGATCATCCCCTGCATGTACCTGGTGCTGGTGGATATCCGTGGTCTGCTGCAGATCAAGGAGAGAGAGGTGGCCCTGACCTAGCCCCCGGCTGTCATTGCGAGGTGCAGGATCAACGCCTGAGTTTGCTGAACAGGTCTTGCAGCTTCTCGATGGTCCGGGGGGCGGACCCTTCGTAGTGGTTGTTGACGTTGACGAAAACCTGGGTCCCGCCGGCGGCCAGTTCGTCGGCCATGCGGCTCACCTCTTCCAGCTCGTGGTCCCGCGGTTCGACGATCTTGTCCCACTGCTTGCCGGTGCGTTTTTCGATATCCTTGCGGTCGCCGCCGTGGAGCCGGATGATCACGCTTTTCTGCGCCGCCAGTTCCGTTTTGTATTTCGCATAGAGCTCGGTGATCGGGGGCATCCAGTAGCCCTGGAGCAGGACCGGGCAGGCCCCGTGCTCCCGCAGGAACTCGAACCACGACGCGTCGACATAGCGGGCGTTGCGCAGCTCCACCGCCACCTCGGGGCCGGTGGGCACCGCCTGGAGAAAGCGGCCCAGTTGCTCAACGAACTCAGGCCGTCCCTTCATTTTCTGTTTGTTCAGATACTCGAACTGCAGGATCAGCGGGCCGAGCACGTCGTGGATTCCGGAAAGGCTGCCGATGAAGCTCTCCCAGAGGTCCGATGAGAGGAAGTGCGGGTTCGGCTCCAGCGGATCGCTCTTCTTCTGCTTGTAGTGGTGGGTCAGGGAGAGGCTGTTCGGCACCTTGACCGTGAAGCGAAAGTCATCCCCCACCGCCTGGCGATACTCGGCCACCACTGATTCGTCGGGCAGCTTGACCTTGTCCCCGGCAAAGAGAGACCAGAACCACTGGTCCACTTCCACCGAGCCGTAGTGGCGGGCGTACTCTTCAAGGTAATTGATCCCCTTGGGCGCCGAATAGACCAGGCCGCTCCACGAGGGGTACTTCCAGCTGCAGGTGCCGATGCGGATCATGATCCTTCTACCTGTCGGGCCGCAGGGCCACAACCTGGACCACCGCAGCCAATCCCTTGTGATAGCGTCCATCCAGAATCTCGCGGTCGATCTCCTGAGCCACGTCAAACCGCAATCCTTTCAGCTCCTCTCCCAGACCGGCAAGACTCATCATCAACTCGACACTGGGCGGGCCGCCGGTGCCATAGGTCAATTGCCGGGCGATAAAACCTTCGAGCACGAAAGCCCCGCCCGCGGCAAGGCCGGCAGCGCAGTGCCGGTGCACGTCGCCCCGAACCGCAGGAGGCATGTGGCAGAAGATTGAAACGATACCGTCCCAGACTCCCGGCTCGATGGTGAACTCGGCGAGGTCGGAGTGGATGGTCTCGATCTCCACGCCCCGTTCGTTGGCCAGGACCCGTGCCTTGTCCTGACCCACCGCCGAGGAATCCACCGCGGTGACCTGGTATCCCAGCCCGGCCAGGTAGACGGAATTCCGTCCTTCCCCCTCGCCGATACAGAGCACGCGGCCAGGTGGAATCTTGCCGGCCATCGAAACGAGAAACTCGTTGGGCTCTTTCCCGTAGGCGTAACCCGGTTCGGAGAACCGCTCGTCCCACATGTTTCCGTTCACGTCTTTCTCCCCTGTCCTTTCGCTTTTTCCTTTAAATACCTCTGCCACAGCATCCTAGCAGCAACCGAACGCCAGGGGCGCCACGTTTTCGCATAGGCTTTCTGCCGTTCCGCCGACGGCAGATCCTTGAGACGCTTCAGCCGTTTGATGCCGGCGGCCAGGGCGATGTCCCCGGGGGGCCAGATATCGGGCCGGCCCATGGCCATCAGCAGGTAGATCGATGCCGTCCAGGGCCCGATGCCCTTGAGAGAGGTCAGGGCATCCATGGCCTCCTCGTCGCTTGCCCCGCCCAGCGTCTCCAGGTCCAGACGCCCCTCCTCGATGGCCCGGGCGAGGTGGATGCAGTATGAGGCTTTCTGCCGGGTCACCCCCTGCCGGCGGAGAAACGGTTCGCCCAGCTGGATGAACCGGGCCGGGGTGAAGGGGGCGATCCGCTCCCCGAGACGGCGATACATCGCCGCCGCCGAGACCAGCGAGACCTGCTGTTCGAGGATGATCTGCACCAGGGTGGGAAAGCCGGGGGGACGGTCCCAGAGTGGCGGGACACCGTCATCCCGCAGCAATCGGGCAAAACCCTTGTCCAGCCCGGCCAGCGTGCCCGCGGCCAGGGCGAGACTTCTCTTGTTCAGAGGCCTGGTCATCGACGTTCCAACTCAGGTGCGCAGATAGGATGCGCCGTTGACATCGACGATGCAGCCGGTGAGAAACTCCGACCCTGGCGAGGCGAGGAAGAGCGCGGTGCGGGCCACCTCCTCGGGTCGGGCCACCCGGCCCAGCGGGCTCTCGCTGCGCAGGAAGTCCCCCCTTGGCCCCTCCAGGTCGGGCGCGGTCATCTCGGTCTCCACGAAACCCGGGGCCACGGTGAAGATGTGGACGCCCTGGCCGCCCAGGGCCTTGGCCAGCGACTGGCCCATGGCGTTAAGCCCGGCCTTGCTCGCCCCGTAGGCCGGCCCGGCCGGTTCGCCGCGAAAGGCGCCCCGGGAGGAGATGTTGACGATCCGCCCGCCGCCGTGATCGATCATGTGCCGGGCCAGGCAATAGGTCAGGTTGGCCGGGCCGATGAGGTTGGTCTTCAGAGTGCGTTCCCAGGAGGCCTGCCACTCCTCGTAGGAGACCTGGGCCAGCGGGTGCTCCTCGTAGACCCCGGCGTTGTTCACCAGCATCTGGATTCGGCCGGCTTTCTTCACCGCAAGATCGGCCAGCTGGCGAACCGAGTCCGGGTCCCTGAGGTCGGCCTGGACGATGCGGTGACTGCCGGGCTCCAGCGAGACCAGCGTCTCCTCCGCCGCCTCGCGATCGCTGTGGTAGTGCACCAGGACACAGGCGCCGTGGGCCGCGAAGAGCTGGGCCGCGGCGCGGCCGATGCCCCGGGAGGCACCGGTGATCAGCGCGGTCTGGCCGGTGAGATCGATGGCTGGCCTGGTCATTCCTGCTCCTCCTCGGGTGGGTTGGCGGCCGGGCAGTGGCAGCCGCCGTGGTGCTGTCCACCGCCACCTCCACCGCCCTCGCTCTCGCTCTCGCCGTCGTCATAACTGACCGTGGATTGACGCTTGCGGTTGACCTTCAGTTCGGTGACGTCGGGCCGCGAGTAGTGGCCCGCCGGATCGAAGTTCTGCCGCTCCTCCCGGACCCTGGCGTGGTTCAATACGGCGGTGACCAGCGTCTCCTCCCCGGCCACCGGTTCGATCAGCCACTGGCCATCGGGGCCGGCGATGCAGGACCCGCCGGTGGCCAGCAGGTCGGGACAGCCGTCAAGGATTTTCTCCAGGTGCGGCGTCCCCTCCGGGAAGTCCGTTTTACGCATCAGGCCCGAAGCGGAGATGACGTAGGACCGGGCCTCCCTGGCGATGAAGAGGGTGATGTCCGAGGTGTTGTGCACCCCGCCGGGCCAGATGGCCACGTGGAGGTCCTCCCCCAGGCCGTAAAGCGCGGCCCGGGGCAGCGGCATCCAGTTCTCCCAGCAGTTGAGGCCGCCCACGGTGAAGGCACCCAGCGGGTGGACCCGCAGGCCGTGGCCATCCCCCGGCGACCAGGTGAGCCGCTCTTCGTAGGTGGGCATCAGTTTGCGGTGCACCGAACGCACCAGGCCCTGTTCATTGATATAGACCAGCGAGGCATAGAGGCTGTGCCCGCCGCGGTCAGCGGCCCGTTCGATACAGCCCAGCACCACCGCGATCCCGCCCTGGTTGGCGGCGATACAGAGCCGGTCGAGGTGGCCGGCCTCCAGCTGCACCGCCTGCTTCATGTACTCGGCGTGAATCTCCTTCTGCACCGGCGAGTTGAAGGTGGCGCCGTCGGTGCGCTCGATCCAGAAGGGGTAGCCGGGAACCAGTGCCTCGCCAAAGGCCACCAGCCGGCACTCCTCGCGGACCGCCTGCTCCACGTATTCGATAACCTTGTCCATGGTCTGCTCACGGTCGAGCCAGACCGGGGCCACCTGGGCCACGCCAACCTTCAGTTCGTCCGGGGGGGTTTCGTTGTTCACCGTGTACATCGCCTCCACCTCGCAGATGGTTTATCGGTGCGTTCAGTCCAGGTCCGCAAACAGGTCATCCAGCGGCGGGTCGTGATCCTCCTGATAGATCTCGAACGCCCACTGGTTGGTCATCTTGTCCTTGATCCCGCTATTCTCGATGGTCTCCTGGAAGGTGACGTAACAGTCCAGCGCCTGGAATGCACGCTGCCGGTCCTCCTCCTCCACCGTCTCCACACAGTCTATTTCCTCGGGCTTCGACCCGTTGAGGTGGAAAAACGTGCTCTCCGCCGCCACTGCCTCGGGGAGGGTGACCAGGGCCAGCCGTTTCAGATACGGATGGTCCGGCTTCATTTCCACAAAGACCCGCTTGACCACCGCGTGGGCCACCAGGTGGTCATGAAAGCCGCTGATGCCGTGGACGGCGTAGGTCACCACCACCTCGGGCTGGATCTCCTCGATGTGGTCCCGCACCACCTTCTCGATCTCCCGGGGGTCCATCTCCTTCAGGCCGCTGTCCGGCAGGTCGAGAACGGTCATCCCGGTCACTTTCAGCACCCGGGCCACATCGAGCATCTCGGCGTGGCGCACATCCCCCATCTCGTCAATGGAATGGCCGTATTTGTGCCGCTGCCTGGTGGCCCCGCCCCTGGTCAGGGTAAGGAGGAAGACCTCGTGCCCCTGGCGCACCTGTTTGTGCATCACGTGGGCCGGGCCAAAGGATTCGTCGTCGGGGTGGGGATATATATAGAGGATTCGCATGGTCGTCGCTCCCTGGGGCGGCCGCTGCCGGCCGTTCAAGCCGATAGTATCAGGTTCTCTTAATCCCTCATATTCTTGCACAAAGATCGATTAATATGGTATATTTTGTAGTCTTTAATCGTGTTTCTTGCCAGTGACCCCCCAGGGAGCCGCAGATAATCGGTCACACCCGGCGGCCATTGACAATACAATAGTATAGGGAAGGAGGAGAGGAAAATGTCCGAAAACGCACGGGAGAAAGCTCTCGATTTTATTCGCAATAATCCCATGTCCTACATGGCCACGGTGGAGGGCACCCAGGCCTGGAACCGCGCCATGTGCACCGTCCGCACCGAGGACGACTTCACCCTCTGGTATGTCTCGATGAACTCATCGAACAAGGTGCGCCAGATCAAGTCCAACGGCTCGGTCTGCATCACCGTCTGGGAGGGTTCGAAAACCTGCCGCATCTTCGGCACCGCCGACCTGGTGGCCGACGAGGGGAAGAAGCAGGAGCTGTGGGATGACGACTGGGAGCGCTACTTCAAGGGCGGCAAGACCGACCCGGAGTGCGCGGTGATCAAGGTTACGGCCAACAAGGTTGAATACCAGGACGTGGAGGTGGCCCGGGACCCGGTAATCGTCCACGGGGACTGACCGGGACGAGGGTTCGACGGAGCAGGAGGTGCGTGATGAACAGAGAAAACCGGAAGCAACGGCCTGGCGTGGCGGGGTTCACCCTCGTCCTGTCAATGATGCTGTTCTGCTGGCCGCTCACCTACTGCTCCGCGGACTCGAACCGGGCGGAAGCGGCCGGAGGAGATGAAGACGTGAGTGACAAGATCGTCAAGCCCGAGGATGAGTGGAAAGATCAGCTCACCGCGGAGCAATACCGGGTCCTGCGGGAAAAGGGCACCGAGCGGCCGTTCACCGGCACGTACAACAAGTTCACCGAGGACGGCACCTACCTCTGCGCCGCCTGCGGCGAGGAGCTTTTCGCCTCGGACACCAAGTACGACTCCGGGTCAGGCTGGCCCGCCTTCTGGGACACGGCCAACGACAGCGGAGTGGCCTCGCACGACGACAGCAGCCTGGGCATGGTCCGCACCGAGGTGACCTGCAGCAGTTGCGGCGGCCACCTGGGCCACGTCTTCGAAGACGGGCCGGAGCCCACCGGCCTCCGCTACTGCGTCAACTCCGCATCGCTGGACTTCCAGCCCGCGGGTGAAGCCGCTGCCGACGTCAGCGCAGAGCTGGAGACCGTGGTCCTTGGCGCCGGCTGCTTCTGGTGCACCGAGGCGGCCTTCGAATGGGTGGACGGGGTCACCGACGTGGATGTGGGCTACATGGGCGGCGAGAAGAAGGATGCCGACTACAAGCGTGTCTGCTCTGGCCAGACCGGACACGCCGAGGTGGCCCGGATCACCTACGACCCGATGAAAGTCTCCTTCCAGCGGGTCCTTGAACTCTTCTTCGCCATCCACGACCCCACCACGCTCAACCGGCAGGGAGCCGATGTGGGCCCGCAGTATCGCTCGGCGATTTTCTACACCACCGAAGAACAGAAGGTCGCGGCGGAGAAGGCCGTGGAAGCGTTGAACGCCAAACTCGCCGACCCGGTGGTCACCGAGATCGTCCCGGCGGTGGAGTACCATCTGGCCGAGACCTACCACCAGGACTACTTCCGCAACAACCCCGAAGCCGGCTACTGTCAGGCGGTGGTGGCACCAAAGGTAAAGAAGGCGAAAAAGCTGTAGCAGAGTATAAAAGGGGACAGTCACCAATTTCCTGCGGAAATCGTGTGACAGTCCCCTTTTATTTGCCTGTCCCCATTTTAAATTGGTGCCTGTCCCCTTTTTAACCGAACGACCGCAAATACTCCAGCACCTGGCTGCCGGTGGGCGAGGTGCTCAGCAGCGCCGAGAGGTTCTCACCGCCCTCCACCGCCTTGCGCACGGCACCGCTGGCCGAGATATCCCCCAGCAGCACCGCACCGATCAGCTTGCCGTCACGGAAGAGGAAGCGGCAGTAGTTGCCGTCCTTCTCCTCCTCGATGGGCCGGCCGGCGCCGTCCACCGGCTCCACCCGGCCGATGCTGAACATGTCGTAACCGAGCACCTTCAGCGTGTTGGACATGGGAATTCCGCCGAACTCCACATCGGCGCCGGCGGCGTTCAGACCGGCGATCTTGCCCATGTACTGGGCCGCGCTCCAAATGCCGTAACAGATGCCGCGGTGCTCGGCCACGTCCCCGGCGGCGAAGATGTCAGGGTTGGTGCTCTTGAGGTGGTTGTCCACCACGATGCCGTGGTTCACCTCCAGCCCGGCCTGGCGGGCGAGGAAACTGTTGGGGCGCACGCCGGTGGTGATCACCACCAGCTCGGCGGGGATCAGCGTGCCGTCCTCCAGCCTCACCCCGGTGACCTTGTCCGGGCCCACGATCTCGGCGGTGCGCGCTTCCAGCAGCAGGTCGATCCCCCGGCTCCGGGTGAACTCGCCCAGCAGCTCGCCGGCCCGGCGGTTCAACTGCCGCGGCATCAGGCTGTGGTGCCCCTCGAGCAGGGTGACCTGGACACCGCGACCGGCCAGGGCGCCGGCGGTTTCCAGACCAAGGATGCCGCCGCCGATGCAGACACAGCGGATGCCAGGCTCTGCCCGCCGGAGAATGGTCTTTGCGTCCTCCACGGTGCGCAGGGCCATGGAGCCGTCAAGGTAGGCGCCCGGGAACGGCGGGACAAAGGGGTGGGCACCCATGGCAAGAACCAGCTTGTCATAGGAGGCGGAGGTGCCGTTGCTCAGGTCCACCGTGTTTTCGTCCGGGCGAATCCCGGTAACGCTGACGCCGCTCTTCAATTCGATATTCTGTCCGGCATACCACGGGCGGGGGTGAATCGGCAGATCCCCCTCCCCCACCTCGCCGGCGAGGAAACGGGTCAGGTTCAGGCGGTAGTACGGCAACTCTTCCTGGGAGAGCAGAGTGATCGATGCGTCAGGCGAAGATTCGCGGATGGCCTCCACCGCCGAGATCCCGGCGATGCCGGCACCGGCCACCAGCACCTTGATCCCCGCCCCTGATCCGGAAACCACTGTAGCAGGTTGGCCCTCGGCCTCGAACTGGTCCCGGCCCGCCCCGCAGAGCGGGCAGATCTCCGGCGGTTCGGGCCCCTCGTGGATGTAGCCGCAGATTTTACAGCGCCACTTCCCTGGTGTCGGCTCGGGTTCCGGCTCGTCCTCGAGAGTCACGAGCATCTCCTTCCAGGGCTTGAAGTCCTCGGCCCCCACTCCACAGATCGGACAGACATCGGGCGGAGCATCACCGGTGTGGTTGTATCCGCAAACAGTGCAGCGCCATGCTTTTGCTTCGCCGTTGCTCATGGGGTGGAGCCTCCGTAAGGTGAATCCCGAGTAAAACCCAAGGGTATCATGGTATGCCCTCAGAGATTCCGGATCAAGGAGGATGCCGCGAAGGTCCAGCGGTCAGGTCTTCGCCTGTTTGTATCTCCTCGGACAGAACTTGATTGGCAGGATTGCTGAATTGTCTGGGTGGTGAAGCGCCACGCCCAGGATCAGTTCGATGTTCCGCCTGGGATCCGGCCTTTGACCGTCAAAGCAGAGCCGGAAAGCGACGGACTCTCCATTTTTCAGTTCGATCGCAGCTTCCTGCACGTCCTCCCAGCCGATTCGTTCCAGGATCGGAGCATTTTCATCATACGTGAGTCGCGAGGTCCCAATGAGCGCACAGCGCACGCCGTCTATCGTCATGACCACGGCTGACGGTTCGAAGGTCATCCTGTCGATCTGCAGGGCAAAGCTAAGGTCGATGCAGAATCCTTCCTCGTCGGGCGGGAGTCTCCATTTAATCTTCCGGGGGTCGGGAATGGGTGCCGTGATCCAGTCCCGATCTCGTGTCACGACATAATTGCGCAGTCCAACATGCAACGTGCAATCCGGCATTTCCACCTTTTCCATGGCGGAGATTCCGCGACCATGCTCCGCCCTGGCATCCTCCGGTGGCGGGTTCACCGTATACGGCACACTGAAATACCCGTGTTGATTCAAAATACCCGCAGAGAGATGGAGTGTGGACATGAGTAACACGACGAACAGAATTGTCCGACCGACAGATGTTCCTGTCATTTCCCTTCCCTCCCTGAATTTAGTTGTGAACTGCTGTGGGGTAGCTTCCCGCACCAATAGTTGGCCCATCCTATCGTGGATACTACGGCGAGACAACGACTTCTTCCGGACAACCCGCGGCAGGGATGGCGGCAACATTCACCTGCTGGTGCTAGCCGGCCCGCATCTGCTGTATGCTGTTTCGATCAGAATACAACCCTGGTTTCAGGAGGTTCGTCCATGAAGTCTCTTCTCCCCCTTTTCCTGATAACGTTCATCTGCCTCAGCATTCCCGCAGCCGCGGCCGATGGTGTCATTCTGCTCAAGTATGGATCGTTCACTCCCCAGACCGGAGCACCGGATGTCCCCGCCGAACTGCGGGCAGCGACCGGTGACCCGGCCATACTGGTTCACGTGGCCCGGCCACTCACCTCCGACGAACTCGGCTCACTGGAACAGACCGGCGTTTCGATTCTCGGCTACCTGCCGCAGTTCACCTACATCATCTGTGCTTCTGCGGATGCCCTCACCCGACTGAAATCCCTGCCCCTGGTCCGCTGGACCGGACCCTTCCACCCGGCGTACAAGATCGAGGCCGGGCTGCTTGACTGCGGGGAAGAGCGGGTCGAGGTCAACATCAGCCTCTTCCCGGAACTGCACCGGAGGGACGGCGGCAAAAGCTTTGACAAACGGCTGTTCGATCTGGGCGGCAAGATGGTGCTCGACGAAAGAGATCTGGCCGGCGCGGCCCGGGTGAAGATCTCTCCCTCGGCCATTGGTGATCTGGCCGCCCTGCCGGCGGTGCGCTGGATCGACCGCTGCCATCCACCCAGTCTCTACATGAATCACATCCGTACCGGCATGGGCGTCGAGGACGCCGCACTGGGCGGCTTCTCCGGCGCCGGTATCGCCGGCGAGGTGAAGGAGGGCGGCTTTGATTCGATGCACCAGGACTTCGGCAACCTGATCGACATCGACGGCAGCCCGGCGGTGGACCCCCACGGCACCTGTACCTTTGGCATCGTCTTCGGTGACGGCAGCGGCAACCCCATGGCCACCGGGATGATGTCCGAGGGCGACGGCATCTTCTGCGACTGGGCCATCGGCCGCTATGCCTCGGTGAACAACCTGCGCAGCAACTGGAACGGCGTCTTCCAGTCCTGCAGCTGGGGGGTGACCAACAACGGGGAGTACACCAACGACTCGAGACAGAATGACCAGGCGGTCAACGAATTCGAAGTCTCCATGCTCTACGCGGCGGGCAACGGCGGCATCACCCCGGTGACCATCTCCACCGACTCGGCGGCCAAGAACGTGATCGCCGTGGGCGGCGTCTACCACCAGGACACGGCCACCCTTGACGACGACCAGTGGGAGCGGCACGGCGGCGGCGCCACCCCGGCCCAGGGGCCGGCGGCCGACGGCCGGATCAAACCGGACCTGGTGGCGGCTTTTGACAAGACCTTCACCACCGACTGGACCGGTGAAGATGGGTACTCACCCGGCGACTACCACGACGACTTTGGCGGGACCAGCGGCGCCACCCCCATCGTGGCCGGCGCGGTGGGCCTGACCTGCCAGATGTTCAAGGAGAACCATTTCGGCAACAACCCGGCCGGCGTCCTGCCCGGCGCGGCCACGGCCAAGGCGCTGCTCATCGCCAACGCCCACCAGTACAGCCTCGACGCTGCCGAACGGCTGCAGCAGGGCTGGGGTCTGGCCCACGTGGGGCGGATGTATGAGGCCGGGGTGCACCAGTTGATCATCGACGGCGGCACCCCGCTGGAGACCGGTCAGGTCTGGAGCACGGCGATCACCCGGCACAGCGCGGGTGAACCACTGAAGATCTCGCTGGTCTGGAATGACGAGCCGGGCGAAGCCTCCGCCACCCTGGCCCTGATCAACGACCTCGACCTCACGGTCACCACACCTGACGGTTCGGTCTTCCGCGGCAACAACGGCCTGATGGAGAGCCTCTGGTCCGCTCCCGACGGGCCGGCGGACCGGCTGAACAACGTGGAGAACGTTTTCATCCAGGCCCCCCTGGCCGGCCACTACTTCATCCAGGTGAGAGCGTTCAACGTGGCCATGGACAACGACCCGGCGGATGGTGTGAACCAGGCATTTTCGCTGGTGGCCTCCATGGCCGATCCCCTCTCCCAGGGCCCGCTGGAGCAGCTGGTCACCGGGCCCGGCCCCCTCTATGACAACCCGTCGCTGGTGCGGACCTGGGACCCGGTGGGCCCCGGCGGGTTCCTCGATGAGTGGGGAGCCTACGGCATCGACCACTACGGTGTGAACGTGGCCTGCGGTGACCTGGACGGCAGCGGCAGCGATTCGGTGATCACCGGCCCCGGCCCCGGCGATGTCTTCGGCCCCCACGTCAGGGGCTTCAACCCCGATGGCACACCACTGTCCACGGTCAACTTCTTCGCCTATGGCACCCTGCGATACGGGGTCAACGTGGCCGCCGGTGACATCGACGGTGACGGTATGGACGAGATCGTCACCGGAGCGGGGCCCGGCGCTGTCTTCGGCCCCCACGTCCGCGGCTGGAACGTGGACGGAGGCACGTCGACATCGATGAACGCGGTGAGCTACTTCGCCTACGGCACACCCAAGTATGGCGTCAACGTGGCCTGCGGTGACATCGATGGTGACGGGTTCGATGAGATCGTCACCGGCGCCGGACCCGGATCCGTGTATGGCCCCCACGTGCGGGGCTGGAATCACGACGGCGGCAGCGGGACATCCGCCGACCCCGCGGTGAGCTATTTCGCCTACGGCACCCTGATGTGGGGCGTCAACGTGGCCTGCGGCGACATTGACGGTGACGGCATCGACGAGATCATCACCGGCCCGGGACCGGGCGCCGTCTTTGGCCCCCACGTCCGGGGCTGGGACTACGACGGCGGCACCGTCGCGGCCCTGGCCGGCGTCAGTTTCATGGCCTACCCCGATGCGCTCTACGGTGCGGTGGTGAGTACGGCGGACATGGACGGCGACGGCGTGGACGAGATCGTCACCATGCCGGGGCCCGACGCGACCTGGGAAGCCCGGGTCAGGGCCTGGGACGTGGACAACGGCACGGCATCACAGCTGGGAGCCATCGACTTCCCGGCCTACGACGGGATGGGGCTCACTGGAGGCGGCCAGATCACGGGTGGGAATATCCTCCAGCGGTGATACGTTATTGAGGTATACAGGGGAGGATCAAAAGATGACTCACTACCATCGTCCACAGAGAACAGCCCTCAGCGTTGTCGCCGTCTCAACCCTGTGGCTGCTCCTGCTCTCACCGGCCCTGACTGCCGCAGAACTGCCTGCGGACCAGGCAGAACCTGTCACTTTCGAGGCGAGGCTGGCCTCCCTGGAGGAGGTTGAGGGATGGGAGAGCGTCCCCGGCCCCAGGCCGGACCAGATCATCTGGATTTCACCCGAGCCCACGCTGACCAACGCCGACGTGACCAGGGCCTGGTATGAACCGCAAGGAGAGGAGCACGCCATCGGTCTGCTGCTCACCGAGGAGGGAGCCCTCAATCTTGCCCGGGCGACCAAGACGCACCTTGGTGATCCAATGGCCCTGATGATCGACGGCACGGTCACCGCCGCACCGCGCATCATGGCCCCAATCCTGGGTGGACGGGCTTCCATCCACGGCCATTTCACCGAGGAGGAGGCGAAAGCGATTGCGGCGGGGATTGTGGGGAAGTGAACGTCGCTTCGGCCTCACGGATCTTGTCCCGGAACAGACGGAGGTTGAGCCCGTCAGGCTCGGCCCGATGGAGTTCGGACACCATCGCTTCCTTGAAACTTCTCAGCGCCCGGTCCAGCTGGCCCATGCGGGAGAGGACCAGCCCCCGGTAATAATAGGCGAATGCGGCACGTGGATCGTATTGTTCAAGCCCTTCTCTCAACGTCACCAACTCCTTTCATCACCTGTTGATCTCACTGTACGAAACGCCCGAAGGTCCAAACGGTTCCCGATCGAACCGCCCTTCACTCTATTTGACGTATGTGGAGGAGAAAACGTTACCTGCCTGGACCGTATTTTTGATTTTTCACACATTTTGCAGCCTCCAAGCCTCAAAATTTGCCTCCCTCCCGCCCCCTGAAGTATGATGTGTCAACAGATTGGCAATGATCGCTTGCATTTTGCTCTGCTGAACACACGAGGCGAAGCCGCTGGCTTCCGGAAAAAAAGAAATCCTGCTGGGGAATGAGGCAATGGGTCTCGGTCTGGCCGAGAACGGCTGCCAGTGCCTTGCTTCGTACCCCGGAACCCCCAGTTCCGAGATCCTCCCGGCCTTCGGTGCCTTTGTAAAGCGCTACCGGCTCACCGCACACTACGAGTGGTCGATCAACGAAAAAGTGGCCTTTGAAGTGGGCCTGGCCGCGGCCATGGCGGGAAAGCGGTCCGCGGTGGCGATGAAGCAGGTGGGTCTCAATGTCGCGGCCGACCCGGCCCTGAGTTCCGCCTACCAGGGGGTGGAGGGCGGTTTCCTGATCATCGCCACCGACGATCCGGGGCCCCACTCCTCACAGACCGAGCAGGACTCGCGGCTCTTCGGGCTCTTTGCCCTGCTGCCGGTCTATGACCCGTCCACCCCGGCCGAAGCCCGGGCCATGGTGGCTGCGGCCTACAAGCTTTCCGAACGGCAGGGGCTGCCGGTGCTCATCCGGCCCACCACCAGGGTCTGCCACGCCAGGCAATCGCTGAGCCTGCCGGCGGTCCTGGAGCCGGACCAGGTGCGGGCGAGTTTCCGCAAGGATCCGGACCGCTGGGCGGCCACGCCGCGCACCCGGTTCTTCCTGCACAAGAAGCTGAACCTCAAGCTGGAATCGATCCGCAAGGGATTCGAACGGGAAAAGCGTTTCAATCGCAACGACGCCCCCCTGCCCAAAAAGGCCGGCCGCGTCCCCCTGGGAATCGTTTCCGCCGGGGTGGTCCACGGCCACCTGATGGACCTGCTGGAAAGCCAGTCCAAGGTGCTCAAGGGCCTGCCGGTGCTCAAGATCGGCACGCCCCATCCCCTGCCGCTGAAGCGGGTCACCGAGTTCATCCAGAGCTGCCGGCACGTGCTGATCCTCGAGGAGTCGATGCCGGTGATCGAATACCAGGTGGCCGACCGGAGGCACGTACACGGCCGGCTGGACGGCGCGGTGCCCAACGCCGGCGAGCTGACACCCGAGGTGGTCTACGAGGTGCTGTCCAAGGCCCTCGGCAAACACAACTCAAGCCGCAAGCTCCCGCCCCTGCAGCACCAGGCGGCCGAGCGGAAACTGCTGCAGGGCCAGCCGGTACGCCACCCGTCCCTCTGCCCCGGCTGTCCCCACCGGGCCACCTTCCTCGCCATCCGCAAGGCGGTGCCGCGGGCGATCATCACCAGCGACATCGGCTGCTACACCTTGGGTAAAAACCAGCGGGCGGTGCACACCGTTCTCGACATGGGGGCCGGGATCACCCTGGCCGACGGCCTGCACAAGGCCTACCGCCAGGACCGCAACAAACGGCCCATGGTGGGCACCATCGGTGATTCCACCTTCTACCACTCCGGCCCGGCGGCCCTGCTCAACGCCCAGTACTCCGGGTCGCGGTTCCTGCTGGTGATCCTCGACAACATGATCACCGCCATGACCGGCATGCAGCCCACCCCGGGGGTGAGCCAGCTGGTGGACGGCACCGAGGGCAATGCCATCCCGCTGGAGCAGGTGGTGAAGGGCTGCGGGGTGAACTACGTCAAGGTGGCCAACCCCTTCAAGACCAAACAGTTCATCACCCTGCTGAAGAAAGCCCAGGAGTATGTCGAGTCACCGAAGGGCGGGATGGCGGTGGTCATCTCCCGCTTCCCCTGCCTGATCAACGACAAGTCGGTTCTGGGCGCGGACCGCAAGCCCATCGAAATCTCCAGCGACTGCGACACCTGCCTCTACTGCCAGGACAACTTCGACTGCCCGGCGATGACCTTTGTCGAAGGGGACTCACAGGTGCGGGTGGACACCAAGATCTGCGCCTCCTGCGGCCTCTGTGTCGATATGTGTCCGAAGAAAGCGGTCTCCTTCGTCAAGAAGGGAAAGGCAAAGAAGAAGAACGATGGCTGAGCGAAAGAAGCAAGCGCCGGCAAATAACCTCTGTCCCGAGATGCAGTTCGTCATCTCCGGGGTGGGCGGCCAGGGCGTGCTCTTCACCACCCGTGTCCTGGCCCGAATGGCCCTCGACCGCAAGCAGGCGGTGCTGCTCTCCGAAACCCACGGGATGAGCCAGCGGGGCGGTTCGGTTGTCTCGCATCTGAAAGCGGGGTCATTCCACTCGCCGCTGGTGCGCAAGGGGCAGGCCGACGTGCTCTATGTGCTGCAGGCGGACGAACTCTATGCCACGGCCACCTTTCTCAAGCCCGGGGGGAAGTGCTTCCTCAACACCGGGGGGGAATTCAAGGCCAATGCAAAGCTGAAGCGCTATCTCACCACCAACAGGATCAGCTGCCGGTTCGTCGATGCCGACGGCATGGCCCAGAAACTGGGCTCGCTGGTGCTGGCCAACCTGGTGCTCATCGGCTGCTCGCTGGCCGATGAGAAGATGCCTCTGACCCTGCCCGATCTGCTCAAGGCGATCAAGTCCGTGAGCAAACCCGCCTTCCGTGGCATGAACCTGGCCGCGGCCAAAGCCGGCCACGCTCTCGAACCCGTCAAAATTTGAAGATGTTTCCGATTGTCATTGCGAGGAGATGAGGAAGTCAACTCTCACCGGAGGGATCAGTCTGGCTGGCCGAGTCCAGGGCCCGGCGCACCGAGGCCATCAACTCCTCATCGGTAAACGGCTTCTCCAGGTACTGGTAGTTGCTCACCCGGACAAAGTTCAGTTCCGCTTCCTTCACCGCATAACCGCTGGTCAGCACCACGGCCAGGTCTGGATTGACGGCAATGAGATCCTTGACCAGGTGAATCCCGCTGCGGCCCGGGAGCATGATGTCGGCCAGCAGGAGGTTGAAACTCTCCAGTTCGCGCTCTCAGCCTCGGCCACCTCGTAGCCGAACTCGCGGAGGATGCTGGCGATGAACCGGCGTACCATGTGTTCGTCCTCCACCACCAGCACCCGCTTCCCTCCCCTGTCCGCCAGCGCTAAGGGCTGGGGATCCTCCGCCGGCAACGAAGGTTCATCCACGCTGAGTGGAAGGAAGACACAGAAACGGCTTCCCTTGCCCGACTCGCTCTCCACCGAAATGACGCCCCCATGCTGCTGGACGATGCCGTAAACCACCGAGAGCCCCAGACCGGTCCCCTCGGCCAGCCCCTTGGTGCTGAAAAAGGGTTCGAAGATGTGCCGCAATTTCTTTTCATCGAGACCGCAGCCGGTGTCGCGGACCGCGAGGCAGACATAGGGCCCGGGAGCGGCATCAGGATTGTCGCTCAGTTCCTCGGCCGCCAGATCCTGCGGGATGGTTTCGATGGTCAGGGTCCCGCCATCCGCCATGGCGTCCCGGGCGTTGAGCACCAGGTTCATCAGCACCTGCTCCAGTTGTCCCGGGTCGGCCTTGACCAGGCCCAGACCCGGGGTGAGCCGGAGAACCACCTGGATGTTGGAACTGATCAGGCTGGAAAGCATGTTCCACATGCCGTGGACAATGCGGTTCACATTGAATCGTTCCGGCTTCATCGCCTGTTTGCGGCCGAAGGCCAGCAACTGCCTGGTCAGTGCCGCAGCACGCTCGGCGGCGAAACTGATCTCCCGGGCGTTTTCGTGCAGCGGGTCATCCGGATCCAGCTT
>RCNC010002893.1_pt1 | contig 19899 bp, 16 predicted proteins | sample 2041301 | NCBI WGS metagenome assembly RCNC01 (sample SAMN09708231, study PRJNA481090) | Marine sediment metagenome, whole genome shotgun sequencing project. | biome: marine sediment; feature: ocean; material: sediment; isolation source: Sewage treatment plant 13A marine sediment (STP13A) ...
CCCGTTTTGCTCCCCGGAGGCTCCACCATTCCGCGTTCGGAACCAAGTTCATCCTGACCTTCGGGGTGGGGGCTCTGGCGGTCCCGCTCGTGGGAAGCATTCAGTCCTCCCGGGGAATCGAGGCCTGTTTCCCGGTCCTCGGAACCATGTCTCTGGCCCTGGTCGCTGTCGCGTATCTGTTGGTCAGGAAGACGAGAGCATAGGGGTCAGGGATCAGGGATCGGTCCCCAACGCCTCCCCTCCCTAGACTCCAAGACAACCGAACGCGAACAAGCCTCCCTGCGAACCTCGTTCTCCGCAAGCCGAAACCAAGGAAGGGGGAGGGGGGCCTGACCCCTGTTCCCTGACCCCCGACCCCTGATCGACGGAGCCCAAACAAATCTGGACGTGACAGGGCATAGCACTCGTTTGACCTTTGTTGACATCTTGGGTAAGTTGTAATTGAAACCATCGTTCTGTGTCCGTTGCAGCTCCCACGGCAGCGATAGCCGAGACAGCTAGGATTGAAGAGCGCCCAGAGAGCTCCCGTTGACCTCCGCTTGCGAAAGACCGGGTTTCGCCCTGCCTCGTAAGCCACTTACGAGTGCGGATCCGTTTATTTGTTCCTTGATCTTGCCCTGTACTACCCATCACCTTTTTCTTGAACAGACATCCGAAGTTCCCGTGGCGCTTCCTCGACAGGGGGCGACCGATCACGATCTTTCTTTGAGATGAGAAAGCAGGAGGTAGCATGAGCTTCGCTGATGTGGTGAACCGAAAAGGCTTTTCTCTGGTCGTACGGATGGACCCTCCCAAAGGGGGTGATCTGGCTCAGCTCCTTGACTCGGCACTCGCGGTCCGGGGGCGTATAGACGCCACGTGCTTCTCCGACTGTCCCATGGCCATCATGCGGATGAACCCGCTCGCCCCTTGCCACCTCCTCCAGCAGAAGAAGATGGAGACCATCCTGAACCTGAATGCCCGGGACCGAAACCGCCTGGCCATCCAGGCGGAACTGCTCGCTGCCTGGGCACTGGGCGTGAGATCGATTCTCCTCTGCGAGGGGGACGATCCCTCCTTCGGCGACCATCCGGTGACGATGCCCTGCAGGGACCTCGATCTGGAGGGAATGCTCGGGGCCGTCTCTGCCATGAAGGAAGGCAAGGATCTCGCGGGACAACCCGTTGCGGCCAGTCCCTCTTTCCACACGGGCGTCGAAATACAGCTGAGCGATGACGACGCGTTGAACCGGAAGAAGGCGGCGGACCTCGGGAGGCTGGCCAAGCTCGGCGTGGATTTCGTGTTCGTAGGAAATACCTACGATGCGGATACGATCAAACCGTTTGCAGATGCTGCCGCCGGGACCGGGATCAAGGTCCTTGCCTCCATCGTCCTGCTCAAGTCGCTCGGCATGGCGAAATACCTGAACTCGATCAAGGGCGTTCCGAACATCCCTGCATCGGTCATGCAGAAGATCGCCAAGGCACCGATCAAGCAAAAGGCCTGCCTGGAGATCGCCGCCGATTTCGTGGGGGAGATCAAGAATGTCTGCAGCGGGATTGTCATCTGTCCCCTTGGCTGGGAGGCAAAGGTACCGGAACTGCTCGACTTGTTGCAGGGTTGACGCTAACAGACAGCGAGAGTGCAAATGAAACAGATCGCCGAAAGACTGACGATTCCGAAGATTCAGGAAGACCTCATCGAAGAGCTTCGCGAGGCCGGCGCGGATGTGACTGCCTGCTACCAGTGCGGCCGATGTTCCGCCGGATGCCCGGTGGCGGAATTCTTCGATCTGAAACCCATGGAGGTCGTCCGCCTGTGCTGTTACGGCCAGGAGAACCTCATGACCGAGTCTCGAACCGTTTGGCTCTGTGCATCCTGCGAGACCTGTACGACGCGCTGCCCCAACGGGATCGATATCGCCCGCATGATGGACGTTCTCCGCAGCCGCGCGCTCCGCAAAGGGCAGGTAAAGGCCGAACCCAAGGTCGTTGCCTTCCACAAATCCTTCTTGGGCTCCATAAGAAACCATGGGCGGGTGTTTGAGATGGGGATGCTCACGGGCTACATGCTGCGAACCGGCGACCTCTTTTCCCGCATGGGCCTTGGCCTCGAGATGTTCAAGCGAGGCAAGATCAAGTTCCTTCCGGAAAGGATCAAGGGGACCGGCGAGATTCGGGCGATGTTCAAACGCAAGTAAGAAGGAGGTCATTCGCTTGGCTCCTGAAGAAACGAAAGAAGAAGAGGCCCAGGAAGAGTACGCCTACTATCCGGGATGTTCCCTCCACGGAACCGCCCACGAGTACGAGGATTCGGTCCAGGAAGTCGCCCGTCTGCTGAACATCCGCCTCACAGAGATTCCGGACTGGAACTGCTGTGGCGCCTCTTCAGCGCACATGACCGATCACGGACTCGCCGTGGACCTGGCGGCCCGGAATCTGCGCATCGCGGAGAGGACGGGCAAAGACCTGCTGGTTCCCTGCGCGGCATGCTTTCACAGGCTCAAGGCGGCCGAGAAGGCGATGGGTGCGGAGGCGGAGCGGCAGGGGGGAAAGACCCCGAAGATCGGGGTCTTCCATCTGAGCGACTGGTTGCGGAGACCCGACTCCCTGAGGAAGATCCGCGACGCCGTCAAGACCCCCTTGAAGGGCATGCGACTGGTGCCTTACTACGGCTGCCTGATCACCCGGCCTCCTTCGATCACCGACTCCGGAGAGCACGAGGACCCGAAGAGCATGGATTTCCTGATCCAGATCCTCGGGGGAGAGGCAAAGAGGTGGTCTCACAAGACGGAATGCTGCGGAGGCAGCCTGGCCCTGGGCCGAGCGGACATAACCAACGCCCTTGTCTCGCGACTGGTGAAGGCGGCTGTCCGGGCCGACGCTCAGGGGATCCTCACCATGTGTCCCATGTGCCAGGCCAACCTGGAAACCAATCAGCTGGAATTGAAGCAGCAGGATAGCGGGCATCCCGTCCTGCCGATCTTTTTCGCCACGGAACTCATCGCGGCATGTATCTCCGAATCAACGTCGGCCAAACGCTGGAAGGCACACCTGGTCGATCCGAAAGGGCTTCTCAGCCCCCTGGGCCTGTAGCCACGGAGCGGATCGACGCGGATCGCATAAAGGAGCTTCGGAAGGCATGAACGAGACAAGCCAACGCGGATCAGAAGGCAAACAGCAAACCCACACCCCGGAAGGCCCTGTGGGCGCCATTCTGGTCATGGGTGCAGGGATTGCGGGGATTCAGGCCTCCCTCGACCTGGCAAACTCCGGATTCCGGGTCTACCTGACAGAGCAATCCACGGCCATCGGCGGGAAGATGGCAGCCCTGGACAAGACCTTCCCGACAAATGACTGCGCCATGTGCATCGTCTCTCCGAAGCTGGTCGAGGTGGGGAGACACCCCAACATCGACGTTATCACGAGTGCAGAGCTCGTCGCCCTGGAGGGAACGGTAGGCAGGTTCACTGCCAAGATCAAGCAGCAACCACGCTACGTGCGTTCGGATCTCTGCACCGGATGCGGGTCCTGTGTGGAGGTTTGCCCCATCGAGGTCCCGAGCGAGTTCGAACAGGGCCTGGCCACGAGGAAGGCGATCTACAAGCTCTACCCCCAGGCGATTCCGAGCACCTTTGCGATCACGAAACGGGGAACCGCGCCCTGCCGAGCTGTCTGTCCGGCCAACATCAGCGTACAGGGATACGTGGCCCTCACCGAGGCAGGCCGTTTCGACGAGGCCCTTGCCCTGGTTCGCCAGGACAACCCCTTCCCGGGAATCAGCGGGCTCGCCTGTCCGCGTCCGTGCGAGCGTGCCTGCACGCGCAAACAGGTTGACCATGCCGTTCAGATTCGCGCCCTGAAACACGTCCTCTTCGAACGCGAGGCGAAGCAGAAGGGCGGGATCATTTTTCCGGAGCCTGCCCCCGACAAGGAGGAGCGGATCGCCATCATCGGCGGGGGACCCGCGGGCTTGACCGCCGCCTGCTATCTCAGGTTGCAGGGATATGAGGTTACCATCTTCGAGGCGGACACGGAGCCGGGCGGAAGCCTGCGCAAGCTCGCGGAAAAGGTGGTCCCAGGTGCGGTGCGACAGGCGGAGATCGACGCGATCCTGAAATTGGGCGTCAAGATCCACCTGGACTCCCGCATCCAGGCGGAGGAGATCCTCTCCAAGTTCTCCCTGACCTACCACGCCGTCCTGCTCGCCACGGGGCCGTCCGCCCAGTCCCGGAAGGGCAAAGGGGAGGATGCGGCCGCCGAGGCGTCCGACATCTCCGACGTTTCCAGCGTCTTCCGGGAGTTCGACCCGGTCACGTTGCAGACCAACCTGGGCAACATCTTTGTCTGCGGCGAACTGGCCCTTGGCAAGAAGCCCTTTATCAACGCCATCGGATCCGGCAAAGAGGCCGCCGTCTCGATCGACCGCTCCCTTCGTCGCGTCAGTCTCCGGGAGGGAAGGGGTCTGCCGACCCGTCTGGGGAAACCTCCGGCAGAGGAAATCGATGCGTACAAGGAGAAGGCCCTCCTCGAACCGCGGGAAAAGGCAAAAGTGGTCGGGGAAGAGCTTGCGGTCGAGGAGGCGGGACGCTGCATGGCCTGCGGGGTCTGCTGCGAGTGTTACCAATGCGTGGAGGCCTGTCCGGCCGGAGCGCTCGATCACGAAGACCGAGAAAAGACCCTGGACCTGAATGTCGGTTCCGTCATTCTCTCGCCCGGGTTCGATACCGTCCCGGGCGACCTCAGGGCCGAGTTCGGCTACGGGGTCTACCCGAACGTAGTGACGAGCATCGAGTTCGAGCGAATCCTTTCCGCTTCCGGTCCCACGACCGGACACGTCGAGCGGCCGAGCGATGAAGAAGAGCCCCACCGAATCGCCTGGATCCAGTGCGTCGGGTCTCGCGACACGACCTGCAACCGGGATTACTGCTCATCGGTGTGTTGCATGTACGCGACCAAGGAGGCGGTCATCGCCCGGGAGCACGATCCGAACATCGAAGCCACGATCTTTTACATCGACCTGCGGGCCTTTGGAAAAGGGTTCGACGACTACGTGACAGCGGCCGAGAAGAAGCACGGCGTCCGCTACGTCCGGGCCATGGTGAGCAAGGTCTACGAGCAGCCGGAAAACAACAATCTCGAGATTCGCTACGTAGACGAGAAGGGGGAGATCACGACCGAGGAGTTTGATCTGGTCGTCTTATCCGTGGGCGTGCAGGTGAACGAGCAGGTCAAGAAACAGGCCAAGTCCCTCGGCGTGGAGGTCGACCGCTTTGGCTTCACGAAGAAGCCTACCTTCGAGCCCCTGGCCACCTCGAGGCCCGGGGTCTTCACCTGCGGTGTTTTCAACGGCCCGAAGGACATCCCGGAAACGGTCAGCGAGGCCAGCGGAGCGGCAGCGTGCGCGGGTGGCGTGTTGTCCTCTGCCAGGGGTACCCTCGTGGAAGAGAGCCCCTTTCAGGTCGAAAGCTCGGAGGAGGAGACCGGGGATCCTCGGATCGGCGTATTCATCTGCCATTGCGGCATCAACATCAGCGCGATCGTGGACGTCAAAGCCGTGGCGGATTACGCCAGAGGCCTGCCCGGCGTCGTCCACACCGACCATCAGCTCTACGCATGTTCTCAGGACAATCAGGACAAGCTGCGAGAGATCATCCAGGAACATCGTCTCAACCGTGTGGTCATCTCCTCCTGTTCCCCCAGGACCCACGAACCTCTGTTCCAGGAGACGCTCCAGCAGGCGGGACTCAACAAGTACCTGTTCGATATGGCGAACATCCGTGATCAGTGCTCATGGGTCCACCGTACGGACAACGAGCGGGCCACCCGGAAGGCGAAGCGGCTGACCCGGATGGCAGTGGCCAACGTCACCCAGAGGGTCCCCCTGAACGAGAGTACGATTTCGATCCGGTCCGAGCTCCTGGTGATCGGAGGCGGGCTGGCCGGCATGACCGCGGCCAGGGAGGCAGCCACCCAGGGCTTTCCCGTCGTGCTGGTGGAACAGGAACCTGAACTCGGAGGACACCTTCGAAATCTGAGGAGGACCGTGGACGGGCAGAACGCCCGGGCATTCCTGAACGAACTCCGCAGCCAGGTCCTTGCAGACCCGAGGATCGAAGTTCTGACCGGCGCCGTGCTGGTCGGTCACAGCGGGTACCTGGGCAACTACAGCACAGAGGTGATGACCTCTGCCGGGACCGCCAGAACGATCGAACATGGGGCCGTCGTCGTTGCCACCGGCGGGCGGGAGGCGCGTCCGGAGATCTTTGGGCTTGGCTCCGAGGAGAGCGTCCTCACACAAACCGAGCTGGAGCAGCGTATCGAGGACGACCCGGCCGGCCTGAAGGGCGCCAAGTCGGTGGTGATGATCCAGTGCGCAGGCTCTCGGGACGAAGAGCGCCCTTACTGCTCCCGCGTATGCTGCAACCAGGCGATCAAGAACTCCATCGCCCTGAAGGCGCTCCGGCCGAACCTCCGCGTGGACATCCTCTACCGGGATGTTCGCAGCTACGGCCTGACCGAGCTCAAGTACATGGAAGCCAGAAAACTGGGCGTCAACTTTATCCGATACGACCCGGAGACGAACCCGATCGACGTTTCGTTCGAGAACGGCAAGGTCGTGGCAATGCTCAACGACACGAGCCTTCAGCGTCGGGTGAGACTCGATGCGGATCTTCTGGTCCTCTCGGTCGGAGCCGATCCGGCCGACACGGAGGAATTGGCCACACAGTTGAAAACCCCGCGAAACGAGGCAGGGTTCTTCATGGAGGCACACGCGAAGCTCCGGCCCGTGGATTTCGCGACTGACGGGCTCTACCTGGCCGGCCTGGCCCACTACCCGAAGAGCATCCCGGAGACGATCTCTCAGGCAAAGGCTGCCGTCGGCCGGGCTGCGACGATCCTCGCCAAGGAATCCCTGCGGCTCTCCGGGATCGTCTCCTACGTGAACCCGGAGCAATGTGCCGTCTGCCTGACCTGCGTCCGCGCCTGCCCCTACGGGGTCCCGTTCATCAACGAAGACCACACGGCCGAGATCAACCCTGCCCTCTGTCATGGCTGCGGCATCTGTGTCGCCGAGTGTCCGGCGCAGACGATCGTCCTACGCCATTACACCCAGGGGCAGATCCTTGCCAAGATCGAGGCATTGCCGGAGGAGGATGAGGCGCCGCGAACAGCTGAAGAACGACACGCGGAGGCGGGCAGCTCACTCTGATCGACAAATTCCGAAAGGTGGGGGAAATGGACAACGCATCGTCAACGGCCGAGGTTCCGAACGAGAACGAACCCAAAGAGGTGGCCAAGGACTTCGACCCGAGTGTCGTCATCTTTGCCTGCAGGCACTGAGCCTACAGCGCTGCGGACCTGGCAGGTTCCGCTCGGCTCAACTATCCGGACAACACGAGTATCGTCATCCTTCCCTGCTCAGGAAGAGTGGATGAAGCGATGATCCTGAAGGCCTTCGAAAAGGGCGCAGACGGCGTGATGGTCGTCGGCTGCCTGGAGGGGGACTGTCACTACCTCTCGGGGAACCTCCGCGCCCGGGCCCGGGTCGGCCGGGTGGCGGCTGTGCTCGACACGATCGGGATGGGAGGGGAACGGGTGGCCATGTACAATCTGAGCGCGGGCGAGGGAAACAAGTTCGCCCTTTTCGCCACGGAAATGGTCGACAAGATCCGGAGCCTGGGGCCGAGCCCCGTGAACGTGGCCCGCAAGTCCCGAAAACAGGCTCCCGCACAAGAAGAGAAATAGGAGATTTCCCATGATCATGGGTGAACAGAAGCCGTTGGAAGTTATTCTCGGAATGCTGGCCCCCTACGACAAGATCGTCCTGGCAGGCTGCCACGGGTGCGTAACGGTCTGCCGTGCCGGCGGTGCAAAGGAGGTCGAGATCCTTGCCTCCTCCCTGCGGCTCGCCCGGGAAGCCGAGGGGCGTCCCCTGGAGATCAAGGAGGTTACCCTCGAGCGCCAGTGCGACCCGGAGTATCTCGAGCCGATGCGTCCCTACCTGGAGGACTACCAGGCGGTCCTGTCGATCGCGTGCGGGGCAGGGATTCAATTCGTGGCGGAGAAGTATACCTCCACCGTGGTCCTGCCCGGCCTGGACACCACCTTCATCGGGGTCACGGAGAAACAGGGCCTCTGGGTGGAACGATGCCAGGCCTGCGGGGACTGCGTGCTGCATCTCACAGGCGGCATCTGCCCGGTCGCCCGCTGTTCGAAGAGCCTTTTCAACGGCCCGTGCGGAGGGACCACTACGGATGGAAGATGCGAGGTGGACAAAGAGATCCCGTGCGGATGGATGATGATCATCGAGCGGCTCCGCTCTTTGAACCAGCTCGAGAACTACCGCAAGAACCTGCCGATGAAGTCCTGGAAGACAAGCCGCGATGGTGGACCGAGGAGAATTGCTAGGGAGGACCTGATGGAATGAAAACCGCAAGCCGTCTTGAGCGAGTCTTTGATGAAGGACATTTTGCCGTCACCACAGAGTGTGGGCCCCCAAGGGGCTCCGATCCTGAGGTCATCCGGAAGAAGGGTGAACTGCTGAGGGGGTCTGTGGACGCCATCAACGTGACCGACAACCAGACCTCGGTCGTGAGGATGGCATCGATCGCCTCCTGTGCGATCCTGAAGGAGATGGGGCTCGAGCCGATCGTGCAGATGGTCACGCGGGATCGGAACCGGATCTCCCTCCAGAGCGACATCCTGGGTCGGGCTAAACGCCATCCTCTGTCTCTCCGGTGATCACCAGACCTTTGGCGACGACCCGGACGCGAAGAACGTGTTCGACATCGACTCCATCCAGTTGATCGAACTCGTCAAGATGATGAGGGACGAGGGAAAATTCCCCTCGGGCAAGGAGATCCAGGGGCCGCCCAATCTGTTCATCGGAGCGGCGTGCAACCCCTTTGCCGAACCCTTCGAGATTCGACCGATCCGACTCGCGAAGAAGGTGGATGCCGGGGTCCAGTTCATTCAGACCCAGTGCATCTACAACCTGGACCGTTTCGAGAAGTTCATGGACGAGGTTCGGAAGCTGGGGCTCCACGAGCAGGTCAAGATCCTGGCGGGCGTCACGCCCCTGAAGTCCGCCGGAATGGCAAAGTTCATGAAGAAGAACGTGGCCGGCATGGATATCCCGGACGACGTGATCCAGCGGATGGCAGACACGCCGAAAGAAGAGCAGGCAGCCAAGGGAATCGAGATCTGCGTGGAATCCATCGAGCGTCTCCGGAAAGTTGAAGGGGTCGCCGGTGCGCACATCATGGCCATCGAGTGGGAAAAGATGGTTCCGGTCATCGCAGAAAAGGCAGGGCTGCTGCCCAGACCCGACATTTCGGTCCCCTCGGATTGAAGCCCCTTGAAGGCTCGAGCCTGAGTTTCTCGGCGAGACAGGTTTTGTCAAACCTGTGCGCGGGCGGGAGATTGTGTCGGCCTTTCCACTTTCCCTTCCAGTCTTCTATAATAGAAAGCGCCGGGGGGATGCATCTTGACGTCTCTTATCCCGCAAATTGCACGAAACTTCGTCGCGAGAGCGGTGGAAGGTTTCGTGCAATATGCGGGATAGACCAGTGTTGCTCCCGAGTCTTTGTGAGGTCTAATCAGGGAGGGGGTGTCGGAGAAATGGGATCGGAAACAGAGAAGGAATACTATCGCAAGGTCCTGGATTCGCTCGGGCGGAGGCTCTTTGTGGTCTCTCCGGACTTGAAGCTCCTGGCAGGCAACCGTCCGGCCACCAAGAAGGGCGGCCCCGAAGTCGTCGGAAAGAAGTGCTACGAGTATTTCTACGGGGAGGACGTACCCTGCTCTACCTGCCCTGTTCCGGAGGTCCTCAAGTCCCGGCGCCCGGTCGTAAGAAGGGTTAGGGACGCCGATGGCGGAACGGAACAAACCCAGTGCCTCCAGGCAACACCGCTCTTCGACGGACAGGACATCGAGGCGGTGACCGTTCTGGACATCGATCTGGTCCATCTGCACAGCCTGGAAACCGAACTGACCCGGTCGAACGCCTTCCTCAGAAACCTCATCATGAGCTCTGTGGACGGCATCATCGCATCGGACATGAAAGGGAAGATTCTCATCTTCAACGAAGCCGCCTCGAAGATCAGCGGGTACACGATCGATGAAGCACTGACCGAACTCAACATCCGGAACATCTATCCCGGCGACGGGGCTCGCGAGGTGATGCGAAATCTCCGGAGCAATGATCACGGCGGGAAGGGAAAGCTCAAGTTCTACCCCATCGACTGCTCGCGAAAGGACGGCTCCATGGCCCCCATTCGCCTGTCCGCTGCGGTCATCTACGAGGGAGACAAGGAGATCGCTACGGCAGGCTTCTTTTACGACCGCAGCGAAAAGAAGGAGCTGGAACAGAAGCTCCAGAAAACTCAGATCCAGCTCCTCCAGGCCGAAAAGATGGCTTCCCTGGGAAAGCTGGCCGCCGGTGTCGCCCACCAGCTCAACAACCCGCTGGGAGGAATCACGCTGTATGCCCAGCTCATGCTGGAAGAATACGCACTCGAGGAGGGGGCCAAGGAGGATCTCACACGGATCATCGACGATGCGGAACGGTGCCGAGACACGGTTCGGGAACTCCTGGAATTCGCAAGACAGACGCGGCAGGAAATCCTCATGAACGACTTGAACCATGCGATTTCCCGCACCCTCTTCCTCCTCGAAAACCAGGCCCTGTTTCACAACATCGAAATCATCAAATCCCTGGACCCGGATCTCCCGAAGGTTCCGTCCGATGTCCAGCAACTCAACCACGTGTTCATGAACATCATCCTGAACGCTGCGGAGGCGATGGAGGGAACCGGACAACTCCGCGTCGAGACCCTTCCCTCCGACAACGGCTGCGGCATACTGATCCGCATATCGGACACGGGCCCCGGGATTCCGGAGGACGCCCTGCCCCATGTCTTCGAGCCCTTCTTCACGACCAAGGAGCAGGGGAAGGGCACCGGACTCGGCCTGAGCCTCGCCTATGGGATCATCGAGAACCACAGCGGCCGAATCTGGGCGGAAAGCAAGATCGGAGAGGGGACGATCTTCACGATCGAGCTGCCCATGGGCCAGCCTTCAGAACAGGAGTAGACATTGAGCACAGAGAGTCAGGATTACCAGGTTCTCGTCGTTGACGATGAGCGCGACATCCGAGACGGGAGCGAACGGATACTCACCCGAAAGGGATACAAAGTCACCACGGCAACGAACGGCGAAGAGGCCCTGAAATGCGTGGAGGAGACCGAGTTCACGATCGTGCTGCTCGACCTGAAGATGCCCGGCATGGACGGGCTGGAGGTCCTCGGCCTGATCCGCGAGTCCCATCCCGACACCCTCGTCATCGTGATTACCGGCTACGCGACGATCGAAACGGCGATCGAGGCGATGAAACGAGGCGCATACGATTTCATGCCCAAGCCCTTCAAACCGGATCAGCTTCGGATCGTGGTCGACCGGGCCATCGAACGGAAGCAGCTCACCGACGAGGCCAGGCGCCTGCAAGAGGAACGTCAGCGCACGCTCAAGGATCTTCACCTGGAGCAGAGCAGGACCCGCACCGTGATCCGGGCCCTACCCGACGGTGTCATGGTCACAACACCGGACGCCCACGTGGCCCTGATGAACCCTGCCTGCACGCGATTGATCTCCCTCCCCGGGGAATTTCAGCCCGGGGAACACATCCGGCACTATGTGAAGGACGAAAGCTTCTGCGACCTCGTGACCCACACCTCGCGAGGGGAGGTTCCGGTGGATCAGACCAGCCTCACCTATGAATTTTCCATGGAAGGGGACAAGTACCTGCGAGTCGACTCAACTACGATAAGCAGTGAGGAGGGAGAGTGCCTCGGCGCCGTGACGGTGGTCATCGACATCACCGGGCTCATGGTGCTCGACCGGCTCAAGTCCGAATTCGTGGCCAAGGTGTCCCACGAGCTTCGTTCCCCACTTTCGACGATTCACGAACAGCTTGCCATGGTCCTCACAAAGCTGGTCGACGACACCCCCGACGACCAGCGATACCTCCTCTCGCGGGCCAAGGAGAAGACCCACGGCCTGATCACCATGATCGGCGACCTCCTCGATCTCTCCAGGATCGAATCCGGGTCGGTCATAAGAGACCGCAAGCCCGTCGATGTGTCCGCCATTCTCACCGGCGTCGTGGATTTCTTGAGGTCCAAGGCAACCGGGAAGAAGCAAACGCTCACGCTCACGCTTCCGGAGCAGGCACTCCCCCCGGTCTCCGCAGACCCACAGTCTCTTGAGATCGTCTTCGGCAATCTCATCACGAACGCCATCCACTACACAGGAGAGGAGGGCCGCGTCGAGGTGAGCGCAACGACCGGGGACGAACAGGTCCGGGTGACGGTGAAAGACAACGGCTTCGGTATCGAGGAACGGCACCAGGAGAGGATCTTCGAGAGGTTCTTCCGGGTAAAGGACGACAACACCCGCTACATCACCGGGACGGGTTTGGGTCTCCCGATCGTCAAGGGAATCGTCGATGACCTGGGGGGGAGTATCGAGTTGGACAGTGTGCCCGGCAAGGGGAGCATGTTCACCGTAGTGCTTCCCTTGTCATAAGCATTTCTGCGATTCAGGGATCAGGGGTCAGACCCCCAACAAGCTCTTCACGCTTTCGGTGATCTCTTCGGCAGAGGCCGGCTTGGGAAGATAGTCGTCCGCCTCTGTGCTCATCCCATCGTAGTGGGAGTACTGCGTGGTCCCGACGTGTGTGCTGACGGCCGTGAGCAGCACAATCGGTATGCCGCTGTATTTTTCGTCCTTCTTGAGTTCCCCGCAGACCTCGTAACCGTCCTTCTCGGGCATCATCACGTCCAAAACAATCGCATCCGGTGGATTTGCCTTCACCTTCTCGAGCCCCTGCACCCCGTCATAGGCCACCTCGACCTCGAAGCCGGCCTGCTCGAGGTATTGCTTCACGAGGTCCGCGAAATCCGGTTCGTCATCCACGACCAGTACTCTCTTTCTTTCGCTCATCCCGAAGATCCTCCTGCCGGTCCGAAGTTCTCTCGTGCCACGAACAACTCACGTTTTCACATTAGCAAACACCCGAAAAGAAAGTCAACCTGCGCGGGCACGATGAGCCTCTTTCGGGTGCGGATCCGATCTGTTTGACAATCTCTCGGAATCTCCCTATAGTATTGCAAATTCTCCGATCCACTCCCTCTAAAGGGCTGACTCCCAACCGAGGGGTGGACATTGGGTACGATCGGAAACGGTTGTGCCTCCCGTGTTTGGAAAGGAGAAGAGCTGAGGACCCGGCCGAGGGCCGGGGGCCTATCAGGCTTCCCTATCCGGGAAGCTTTTTTGTTTCCCGCCGCTTCTCCTTTCCGGGCCGTTCACCCGAGTGCCGAGTCTCATGCATCGAGCGAGCCTTATGAATCTCGACTCTTTCATCGTGCAGCCTCCCGGCGGGCATTTCTTCTGGAATTCCGGAAGACGTGGGCGGAATCCCGGCTCGAGAAGGCACGAACCGGCTCGCAGAATCCCTTGAGGTAACCACAGCGAAGGAGAGGAAGAATGGGAAGTGTGCGAAGATCTATGAGTGTTGGGCTCATGGGATGGATGTCCGTCGTCTTGTCTCTTGCCTTCATGATCGGGTGCTCCAGCAAGGACGACCCCGCTCCCCCCACCCCTGTCGAGATTACCGATATCTCCTACATGAAAGAGATGGACGGAAACGTCCCCGCCAACGAGGGCGAGACCATGTACATCGAGGGTGTCGCAACGATGGGGACCGGGGTGATGGTGTCGGGCCGATACCTGAAGTTCCACATCGAGGACGACACCGGCGGGGCTTACGTCTTTGTGGACACGGAGGCCCAGGCGGCGGTGGCGGCGCAGCAGGCCGGCGGAAGCTCGTTCCTGGGTATCGAGATCTACGAAGGGGACCGGGTTCGGATCCGGGGAGAAATCGGCTCCCACGATGGAATGATCGAGTTCTATCCTCTCTCCGGAGGAAATATTTCGGTCCGTAATTCAGGACAATCCCGGCCCCCACCCCATGTCTTCACTAGCGTGGACGCGATTTACGCAAGCGAGTATGAATACGTGGGGAATCTCGTGCGGGTAAACGGCGTAGAGATCCAGGGAGATGCCTCTGAGGCCTGGCCCGAGTACGGACAGAAAGGCAAGGACATCGAACTGAAGACCGCGGGTGACACGAACCCGCTCTACGCGGACATCTACCCTGGATCGGGCATCCCGGGTTCGAACTATCCGGAGGGAAGTTTCGACATCGTGGGCGTGCTCCACCGGGAGGTCATAGAAGGGGAAGTCTCCTACACGCTCTATCCCCGCGCCCTGTACGACATCAACCCTGAGGGTGGCACTCCGCTGTCCGGGCACGAGCTACTGGTGTACAAGAACGGACAGAAGAATCAGGGAGTTTCTGTCTCTGTGGATGATCTGCCGCAGTGCAGCTACGACAGGGACACAGAAGAAGACCCGGGCGCGGAGCCGGTCGTCACGCTTGCCTCCTTCATCGTACCCGAGATCGTTTCGGATCCGAAGAACTGGGCCTACAAGATCGTCGCCCGGGATGGACAGAAGCCTTTCGATAACCTCGATTTCAACCAGATGAAGAGCGGCGTGCTCTACGAGGATGAATACAAAGAGGAGGAAGTGCTGAACAGCCATTTCTACGAGGGGATGGAACTGTCCCAGATCTTCTACGACGTGGTCGAGATCGTCCTCTATCGGCCTGGAGAAGGCCCAGGTCGCGGCGACGCGGAATACGGGGAAGGGATTACACTCCTCATCAACGAGACCAGCTATCCGGTAAACTTTGCGGACCTGCCCAGCCCCGAACTGACGGAAAGACCCCTTGCCGACTTCGTGCCGGACAACATCATGTCCTTTTACACGATGAGCTCCTTCTCGTATGATCAGATTCGCGTGCTCTACGACTATCGGTTGATCCCATACGGGGGCGGTGACGAGTGTTTCCCCGTCACCTGGGACGAAATCGACCCGGAAATGGACGCGCCCATGGTAGACCTGTCGAGCGGGCTTCCGGTCGTGACCGGACTGGCAGGATGCGGTGAGATCGACGACCTGTTCACCATCGAGATGGTCCGGAAGGTGATCGTGGACGACGATCCGGACGACGATTTCGAGGGAGAGGTCTTCTACTGGGAGGACCTGGCCACGGTGACGATCGACGATGAAGAGGTGGTCTTCCTCGACACCCTGCTGGACACTGCAGGGATTTCGGAAGCGGAGAAGGTCGAGAACGACTACTTCCTCTTCGCCTCGGACAATTTCGGCAACTACTTCCCCTACGGACACCATCATCTCGAGGACATGTACTTCCGGCCCCTCGAGAACAAGACGTTCGTCACGGACGACAACCCGGACATGCCTGCCTACGAAGGCCAGTACTCTGTGAGGTCCCTGCTCGAGATCCAGCTCCGACCCATCACCCCCCAGGACCCACCATCTCTTTTCATGGATGACGCTCTCGGGACGGGTTGGCTCTCGGACCCACACAGCCCTGTCAGCTGCAATGGTTGCCACGTAAGGCGGGGGGAGGTGGTCATGCCGGTCAACTGCGCCCAGTGCCATACCTTGCCGTAAGGCAAGAGGAGAAAGGGCAAAGGCGAAAGAAGGGGTCAGGGGTCAGGCCCCGCCAGCGTCCCCTCTCCCTCTGGGAGAGGGTTAGGGTGAGGGCAGCATAGAAGCTCCCCCTCATCCTGACCTTCTCCCCCTGAGGGGGAGAAGGAATGCTACGATGCTGAGGGATTCCTGCTGGGGCAATTCAGCGATCGTGCTCGTGTGCGTGCCCGTGCCCGTGCCCGTGCCCGATTTCGAGGGCGAGGACGACGACGAGGACGAGGACGATCGATAGTCGAAAAAGGTGTCAGGAACCTTTTTCTCCGAGTGTGGGACATTGCGAGGGAGCGGGAGCAACCGAAGCAATCCCCTGGCTACATATGCCGTCATTCCGGCGCAAGCAGGGAACCCGAGGCCCAGTGAGGCCGGGAGATTGCCACGCTTCGCTCGCAATATCCGCTTCTTGATCGGACACGGGCACGAAAGCGCAGCAACGGTTGGGAGCCAATGGCTGACGATGAACCAACCCTTCCTAGAACTCAGGCGGCTGACCCGGACCTTTGACACAAAGGTCGCTGTGGACGGGATCGACCTAAGCCTGTCCGAGGGGGAGTTCTTCGTGCTCCTGGGGCCGTCCGGGTGCGGCAAGACAACCACGCTTCGGCTGGTTGCAGGCCTGGACACGCCGACCCGAGGCGAAGTCGTTCTGGATGGTCGGAATCTCAACGGGTTGTCGCCACGAGACCGAAACGTGGCCATGGTCTTCCAGGAACATACCTTGTACCCTCACATGCGCATCGAGGAGAACCTCGGCTTCAGCCTCAGAATGCAGGGAGTGAACCGCAAAGAAATCAAGACACGCGTATCAGGGGCGGCCGAACTCCTCGGGCTGGGCCCGAAGCTCAAGCTCTGGCCTCACCAGCTCTCCGGCGGCGAAGCGCAACGCGTGGCCCTGGGCAAGGCACTGATGTGCAAACCTGCCTTGCTCCTGCTCGACGAGCCTCTGAGCAACCTGGACCTCCCCTTGAGAAGAAAGCTGAGAGAGGAAATTCGAACGCTTCAGCGCCGGAACGGGACGACCACCATCCACGTAACCCACGATCAAAACGAGGCAATGGCCCTGGGGGACCGAATCGGCATCATGTCCGAAGGCAGGCTTCTGCAGGTGGGAACCCCGAAAGAGATCTATGAACGACCCGACTGCCTGTTCTCCGCCACCTTCCTGGGTGCGCCGGCCATCAACCTGATCCCCGGGGATCTCCTGCCGGAACAGAGGGCTCTGCGCTGGGCCCTCGGGGACCCGCCCATCCCCCTTCGCGAAGGCGCCTCCGGCATCAAGGGGATTTCTTCCAGGGAGGTATGGGCCGCCTTTCGCCCGGAGGACATCCTCGTGTCCACCCGTTCGGAAAAGCCATTCGACGTTCGCGGGGAAGTGGAATTCGTCCAGGACATGGGCTATGAGGTTCGCCTCTTTGTCTCCTGCGGTGAGAACACCCTCCGGGTGCGATGCACTCCGCCCGCCGGCGAGGTCCGGGAAGGAACAACGGTTTACCTCAAGATCAACATGGAGAAGATGTTTCTCTTTAGGAAAGACACGGGCGAACGGATCGCACTGAGTGAGGGATGAACTACGACCTAGTCGAGCAATTGGATGCGACTACCGCCGTCATTCCCGCGCAGGCGGGAATCCAGAGGCTTCAGGAGCTTACGGACTCCCGCTTTCGCGGGAGTGACGACAATTGGGTGTCTTTCGACACCCTCTCAAGGCAGAGGGGATATCCGTATTAAGGGAAGAACACGTATGCCGGATGAGAAGTCTATGTCAGCACGGCCTTTCATGCCCGCAAGGGGTGCGGTCACCCCATACGTCTTCGTGCTGCCGGCCCTCGTCTATCTCCTGTTCTTCTGGGGCTATCCCGCCGGGTACGCCTTTCTTCTCAGCCTGACAGATACCACCTTCGGGTCCGGGACCAGTCATTTCGTAGGCCTGGAGAATTACAGGCTGCTGCTCGAGGACGCTCTCTTCTGGACCTCCCTGAAGAACAGCAGCGTCCTCTTCGTAACTTCCGTACTCCTGGAGGTCTCCCTCGGCCTTGCGGTCGCTCTCTATCTTTCCGAGTCCGGCAAACGATGGAAGGGGATCCTGATCGTCGCCTTGCTGCTGCCGTGGCTCTTCTCGGAGATCGTCACGGCCATGACCTGGAGGTCGATCTTCCATGAGCCTTTCGGTCTCCTGAATGGGTTGCTGAGACAGGTGGGCATCACGGAGGTCCCCTGGCTGAGCCGGCCGAAGACCGCCATGGCGGCCCTTGTCATCGCTTCCCTGTGGCAGGGGATCGGGATCTCCGCCATGGTGATCCTGGCCGCGCTCCAGGCGATTCCCCCCAGACTGATGGATCTTGCATCCATCGACGGCGCTCACGGCTGGAGGAAGTTCCTGCACGTAGTGTTTCCGCAACTTAAGGGCGTGTTGCTCCTGGACGGCATGCTCGTGGGCATCAAGTCACTCGGTTCGTTCACGCTGGTTTTCGCACTGACGGGTGGAGGGCCGGGCCACGGCACGGAAGTGCTCGCCACCCACGTGTACCGGTTGACCTTTTCGCACTACGAGCTGGGGCATGCCTCCGCCGTGGGAGTCTGCCTGGCCGGATTGTTCCTCGGCCTCGTCTCGATCGTGTACTTGTTCCAACGAGGAGGGCCCGAACCGGGCCGCAAGGTAATGCCATGAAACGGATCGCTTCGTCTGCCCTGATGATGCTGCTCCTTGCCTTCGTGGTCGGCCCGATCCTCTGGGTGGTCCTTACTTCGCTGAAGCCCGAATCCGAAATTCTGCGACTGCCTGTAGTGTGGCTCCCAAGCTCGATCTCCTGGGAGCATTACGGGAGCGTGCTTTCAGACGCGGCGGTCCATCGATACATCGCGAACAGCCTTGCCGTGGCCGTAGCCACGTCCGCGCTGGCAACCCTGCTGGGAGCGCTGGCTGCCTACGGGTTCGGGCGCTACCGATTCCCGGGCCGCTCGTTCCTGCTGGGTCTCCTGCTGGTGGTTCATCTCCTGCCCAACCTTGTGAGCATGACGGCCCTGTATCGCATCTGCGTCTCGGTTCACCTGCTCAACTCCCTGGTCGGGTTGGTCCTGGTGAAGGCCGCAGGGCTGAGCCTGGTCGTCTGGCTGTTGAAGGGGTACTTCGAGTCCCTGCCTCCTCAGTACGAGGAGATGGCCCGGGTGGACGGGTGCAGCCCCCTCGGGGTCTTCTTCCGAGTCGTCGTGCCCTTGCGTATTCGAGGGATCCTCGTAACCGGTCTGTTCTTCTTTGCTCAATCGTGGAAGAGCTTCTTTCTCCCTCTGTTGCTCATCAACCGGAAGGAAAAGATGACGCTCCCGTTGGGCATCTACCAGTACGTGGGCGAGCACGGGTTCGAAATCGGAAAGATCTGCGCCCTGTCCGTGGTTTCCATGGTGCCGATCCTGTTCCTCCTGGTTGTCCTGAATCGAATCGGATGGGAAAGCTTGAGGCCGAGTGGATAACGCATCCCGCAGGGATAAGAAGGTGAAAGGACAAAGGTCAAAGGTGAAAGGCCCCACCACACAACCTCATGAGCGTTCGATTGAAGGGAACGCTATGAAGAGCCACATCGGTGCTCTTCGGTATGTAGCTCTGTCGATCATGGCGATGGTGCTGTTTGGCTTAGGGTGTCAGCGGGTGGAACAGACGGAGGAGAAACGAATCACCGTTGCCTTGCCGCAGTGGTTTTCTCCTTCGGAGAAAAGCCCCTGGCTCCAGAAGGCCTGGCAGATGATACGGGAAGAGAACCCGGAATGGACCTTTGACCTGGAACTCGTGCCCGGAAAGACAGAGCAGGTTCTGCAGAAACTCATGGTGGTCCACGCCTCGGGTGAGGGGCCGGACCTGGCTTGCGTCCGCCTGGATTCGATGCCCGCCCTTGTGGAACAGGGCATCCTCGAACCCATGGACGACAGGCTGCCGGTCCAAGCATGGGGGACCCTGATACCCGCTCTTGTCCCGAGCGTGGAATGGCAGGGCATGCGTTACGTGCTGCCCTATGACATCGGTGTCCGGGTGATCCTGTATCGCAAGGACCTGTTCGACGCGGCCGGGATCCCCGTGCCGTCCCCGACGTGGACCTGGGACGAGCTCGTGGCCGGCGCCAAAGGGCTGACACAAGACCTGGACGGTAACGGAACGATCGATCAATGGGGCTTCGGGGTTCCGGCGGCCAGAAGCCGCAAATCGATTCTCCAGTGGCTGCCCTGGTTCTGGGGCCTGGGCGGTGATCTGCAAGACAAGAACGGATGGGTCACGCTCTGCACCCCGGCC
>RCNC010002308.1_pt1 | contig 19864 bp, 16 predicted proteins | sample 2041301 | NCBI WGS metagenome assembly RCNC01 (sample SAMN09708231, study PRJNA481090) | Marine sediment metagenome, whole genome shotgun sequencing project. | biome: marine sediment; feature: ocean; material: sediment; isolation source: Sewage treatment plant 13A marine sediment (STP13A) ...
GCACGCCTGAAGAAATAGCTCGTTATACGTTTGACAGTGAATTCGGTATGCACGCCCAATATAAGTCCTTGTATACAAAAAGAGAGAGTCTCGAGAATAATTCGACCCAGGAAAATGCAAATGTTTCCTTGGCTCTGGAAGATAACAATATCGTCGGCTTTGGCGTGTTGAATCATCCTGAGGATGGTGATCGCTGGCAGGAAATTGAGCCCGGGTTGATGATGGAAGTTAAAGCCATCGAAGTATGCAGACGATATCGATCGTATGGAATTGCGAGCAGAATTCTGACGTCAATGATGCACGCCCCCAATGTAGAGAATCTAATCATATATATGGTTGGTTACTCATGGACCTGGGACCTGGACGGCACCGGTAAATCCGCCTTGGATTATCGGAGAATGCTCATCAGGCTGTTTGAACCATTCGGGTTTCAAGAACTCCAGACCAACGAACCGAATATCTGTCTGAAAGCTGAAAATATTTTTATGGCACGTGTCGGGGAGCGTGTTTCGGCAGAGAATCAGAAGAAATTTAAGTGGCTCAGGTTTGGTGTAACTCCCTAAAAATGGTTTTAAAACATCATCTAACACCAATAACTGTGTTGTGGACCGCCTCAAAATACTCACATACGTCAAGTATGCTCCGCTTTTTCGTTGACCCACGCCTTGTTCTTGGGCGTGATCTGATATTTTGAAACCATTTTTTATTTATAGCATTTGTCAAAATATGGTTCCAATACTTCGAAAGGGATTTCAATATTTTTTAGAAGGGCATATTCCTTTAAAAGACGATTAATAAAAGAATAGGGCATCTCATCGTTGATGGGATGCCCTATATTTATTTGCTGTTCATATAAGTAGAAGTTATCTAAAAAATAGGTTTTTGGATCAAGATCAAGGCGGATAAGCGATTCAACCCGCAGGAATACGGGTGTATTTTGAGGAGTTGAATCGCGCGTCCAACGCAGATATTGGGCCAAAGGACATTTTTAAGTTAACTTCTAATTGTCTGGGAACACCTCCTTAGGCTTGGTGGTGCTGCCGGTTGCATTCGGAAAGTCTTTTGCGACATAGGCTTTCTGATTGGTATCTATGAGATGGTTGGCTTCCTCCATATAATTACTGAAGCGCTTTTTACACTCATAAAACCCGTGCCACCAGGCATAATCCGGAGCCATCATGGCAGTACCCATGCGGGCCCTTCGGCCTTCGTGATGCCAGAGTTCGTAATATTCAACCTCAAGACGTTCATCGAAGAATTTGGTTTTATCCAGCAGCTCCTTCTCATATAGCTGGCCCAGCATCTTTTTTGCCGGCTTGAAATAAACTTCATTATATTCTTCGACAACCCTGTCCAGCTTGACATAGTGATCATCCACCCATGTGTTGCCATGACACTGGGTGCAGACCTCTTTCATTTTATCACGTTCCGTCTCCCAATTGTTTTTGGCGGGAAAAGGTTTGAAATCGGCAGGTCTAATCGTCAAAGGCGCTTGAATTTCCCAGGATAGTCGTTCTGTCACGTCATGACTTGTGAGGGTGGTTCCCGCACCGGACATGTGACAGGAAGCACATGTGGGGCCACGAAAATCGACGCCCGGCGACCATGTGCCTGGAGCGGCGGTCCAGTTATAATCATCACCGTGGGCCGTATAGATGTCGCCATGTTTTGATTCCATGAAGATTTCAATTTGGGGATGATCAGGTCCCAGGTGGCACTGCCCGCATGCTTCAGGCTTGCGTGCTTCCATAACCGAAAACATGTGGCGGGTATGACAGCTTGTACAACTGCCTTTGCTTCCATCCAGGTTGATTCGGCCCACACCAGTATTCGGCCAGGTTTCCGGATCGAGTTTGCCGTCGGTCATCTTCAATATGGTTCCGTGGCAATGATAGCATCCCGTAGCTCTTTCAATATCACTATTCATGCCCTTGTTAAGCCATGGATCGATCTTCCATATGATCTCCATGGTATTGGCATGTTTGCTGATACTGTATTGCTTGGCTTCGTCAGGATGACAACGGGAGCAGTCTTTGGGTGTTACCACCGCCGAGATGGGCACTTTGTATTCTTTGGTACCGAAAGGATGGTCGGAACGCTGGTACTGCTTGAAGTGTTCGCGACTCAGATCCATATCCGATTCTTCGGCCTGGTGGCAGTCAAGGCAGGTGATATTGGCGCTTGCATGACGACTGCGAGCCCAGTCAGCAAAGAGTCCCGGGTTTTCTTTTTTGTGACATTCAATACAGGCAACTGCTTCCTTTGGCATGGCTCTTTCGATCCGAAACTCCTTAAATTTTGGAATGTTCTGCGCCATGCCGTTCGACAAGCAGAACATCGCCGTGACACAGGTCAGGATCAGTATCAGCAGAAATGTTCTTTGTCTCATAATTTTCCCCCTTTCATTGTCATGAAATATTCGGGTTATATTCCCAGTCCCCGATAAGTTGTTTTGTATTGCTTATAGTCGTAAGTGGGTTTCTGATTGTGAACCAGGTTTTTATGACAATCCACACATTTTTTTTCATACCCCGGTCTTGCGTACAGAACCGATCGATGTGCCAGCATGGCCCCCCTTTTGTCAGGTATATAAAGAATGTTGCGATGACATTTCTGGCATTGCTCATTCTTAAAGGAAGCGTAGGCCTTTTCTTTCTGCAGAGCATGATCGTAAAGACTCATGTCTTGTGTAAAATGAATATAAATATCTTTGAGGCCGTGCATGGTTTTGGCGTAGAAAAAATTGATAGTATCGTGCGGGGCAGGCAGGTGACAGTCCATACAGTCCGCTACAAAACCCTGAGCATTGTTGACATGTGTGGAGGTCTTCCAGGTATCGTATGCATATTTGATTTCGTGGCAGGATGCACAAAATTGAGGTGTAGATGTCCTGACCATGGTGTAATAACTGAGGCTGAAAAGGGGAAAAGCGATGAGTACACCAAAGGCCACAAGGGCAGAAGCAACAATGATTTTTTTCATTTCACTCTCTATAAGTCTATTACTATGCTGGGTGAGTGGATCAAATCAATTGTTAACAGGCGTATCAGTATTGTTAAATGGTTGCCAAATTGTATTTAACAATAATTATGATGACCATACATGAAACCAGAATATCGCGTCAAGATTTAAATCAATTGGGTAAGAAGCATATATCGGGTTGTCCTGCTCATTTTTATGGAAGGGGTCAATAGCCCTTACCAAACGCGCAATGGGGATAGGTGCAATCCTGGCAATCTTTACACAAGCCGCCATGTCCGAACAATGCGAGATCCTTTTTCTCGATGCGTTCTCCGGCAAGAATGCGGGGCAGCACAAGATCCAGTACCGTAATGCGGTGATGCAGACCGCATGCCGGCACTCCGAGCAGAGGTATGCCGCCAATATAGGCTGTGAGGAACATTGCCCCAGGTAATGCAGCCGCCTTGTAGTAAATCGAATTGGCACCCGCCTGCTGGATGGCGAGTCGGGTGACATCATCCGGATCCACGCTCATACCACCCGATAGCAAGATCAGTCGGCAGCCTCCATCGATATGGCGCTGGATGGCCCCGCAGATCAGATCAGTATCGTCCGGGGCAAATGTGACACCGGCAACACTGGATCCCAGTTCTTCAACCTTGGCAGTTAAAACGGGCGCAAACCTGTCCTTGATCAGTCCGTTGTAAATTTCATTTCCTGTGACAACTATTCCAACGGTGGTTTTACGTAACGCCTGCACTGATACCACGCCACCATTTTGGTTGGCTATGGCAGCGGCACGTTCAACAGGCACCTTTTTCATGACAAGAGGAATTGCACGAGTGGCTGCCACCAGTTGACCTTTTTGGACCAATGTGTGGTTATGTAGTGTAGCGCACATTACCTCATCGACCATATTGAAGGCCGCAAGTGAAGCTGTATTTATTGAAAGAATTCCGTCAATAGCGGCATACAATTCAATTTTTCCCTCTTTGGGTGTGTCTTGCCAATTGATGCCCTCGCCGGCCAGGCCTGAGGCCAGAATGGCCGCCGCCTGGTCTTCATGAATCTCATCACTTTCAAGATCGATGAGGTAAAGATGGTTTTTTCCCAGTTTCTGGAGATGACAGATGTCTTCGCTGCAGATTTCATGGCCTTTTCGAAATGCCGGCCCTTTGAACTCACCGGGACGAATTTCGGTGATGTCATGGGCCAGATTTGTGCCAACGGCAGACTCGACTTTAATTTTTTTCAGCACGTTAATACTCCCTCGGTGACTTTCGGGGTTCAGCAGCTCATGAATTAACTGATATCAGGGCAACACGGTGTCGTGGCTTATACGATCAGGTTCCGGTGCCCAGTTCATATCTTTCCAGAGAATTTCTTCGGCGTGAGAAAAATAACATCCATCGGTGCATGGTTTACAGAGTTGCTGTCCCTGAATGATAATCTCGCGACCATCACGAATTACCTGCCCACATCGGCTACAGATAGCCTTACGCCGCGATGGGCCTGGCAGGTCAAAGTCCGACAGGGCCACCCGTACGCGTTGGACCCGGAACAGAACACTGTCAGGCATCCGTTTGTATGCACTCAGTTGCTGCGACGATTTACCCACAACTTCCGGAGCGTAGGCATCAACGAGACTGCGGGATTCTTCAGTGGAGAGCACTCGAAAGGCCTTGTCGGATTCTATATTGACGAAGGTGGCCGCCATTATTCCATAGTCTACAAACTTTAAACTGCGCCGACCCAGCTTCACGCCGGTGACATGGGCCACAGCATCGGCAGTACAACGGTCCATCTCAACAAAAATAATCAGCTTTTTGATCTGACCCTGGCTGGTGGGGTCGTCGAGACCGATGAGCCGACAGCCTAACATAGCCATACGTACGCCAACCACTTGACCAGGGCACAAATGACCATGGGCTATGGCTGAGCCATGCAGCAGGGTTTCAAAGGTCTGCATAAGTGTATTTCGAATCCATAATTAAACGTTTTCACAATTGAGGCTAAAAGTACCATCAATATGTTGCAATCGATGTTGCAGCACCACCGAAACCAGATGAAAATTATGCGGTCTCTTTGCCAGCCTCAAATCGTTGTTCGATGATCAAAGCTGGCCTGAGCAGCATGGTCACTACAAACATACCCAAGGCCAGGATGCCAAGTGCGATGCTGATCTCAACCCAACTCGGCGAATAAGAGACCACTTCGCCCAAGGGTGAGGGTACCAGGCCAGGTACGATCAATCCGAGGCCCTTTTCAATCCATATTCCAAGAAAGAGCAGTGTGCAGGCAGGAAACAGGACCATGAGCTTGTTTTTGCCAGGATTGAAAGCCAGAAGGATTGTTCCCAGGATGTTGATGCTGATGGCGGTCCAGATCCAAGGAACCAGTGAATTATGACCATTCAGTCCGAAATAGAGGTACTCGGCAGACAGACTGTGATGGGTGGGGAAATAAAACTCTTTGAACACTTCCGAAAATAGCATGATCAGGTTGATAATGGCTGAAATGACGATGATCAGTCTCAGCTTATTAAAGGTCTGGGAGGGGATCTTGAAGGTCGTGGTGTTATGTATGATGATCAGGAGCACCGTTATCAGTGACGGCCCGGCTGCAAAAGCAGATGCCAAAAACCTTGGTCCCATCAGGGGGTTGTTCCAGAACGGCCTGGCTGGAAGCCCTTCGTAAAGAAAAGCAGTGACCAGGTGAATGCCGAAAGCCCAGAAGATGGAAATAAATACAAACGGGCGATATTTTCTGGGATCAGGTTCCCGATGGTTGTAATGACAATACAGAATATATGCCGGTATCGACAGATTTAAAACCAGATAGCCGTTAAGAACAAGGATGTCCCAGGTAAGCAGCGAGGAGGGCCAGTTGAAAAGACCGATTATCGGCATAACGTGCCATCCCTGCAAAGGACGCCCTAAATCCACGAACACAAAGGTCAAACTCATAACCAACGCACCAATGGCCACGACTTCACCGATGATCACGACATGGTGGAAGTCCTTGTCTTTAAAAATATAGGAAGGCAGGATCAACATGACCGCAGCTGCAGCAACACCCACCAAAAAAGTAAAATTGGCGATGTAGAAACCCCAGCTGACGATATCGGACATATGGGTAACTGTCAGACCTATTTTCCATTGAATCATGTAGGCATACACACCAAGCATCATGAAGACGGCCAATAAACATAAAAACAGCTGATAGCTGATTCCGCCTGATACGCTCAACTTAATGACATCTGTCACAAATCTGACCATCTGTCTTATAGGAGATTTATCCGTCATCACATTTCCCTTTTTAGTCGATAAAATACCAAAACTTTGGATCCGTCCCCAATTCCTCCTTCCACCGGAAAACCTTTTTGTGCTTCAGGACAAATCTGATTTCACTTTTGGGGTCTAGAAGGTTGCCGAAAATCCTCGCTCCGGTGGGGCACGCTTCTACACATGCCGGGAGTCTGCCTTGCCTGGTTCTTTGGACGCAGAATGTGCACTTTTCCATCTGTCCTCTCCTGCGTAGCCTGTTGCCGAGATAGTGCTGCTTATTGGTGATTTCCTTTATTGGAACTACCGGCTCGTTCCAATTGAATCGACGCCCATAATACGGGCATGCCGCCATGCAATACCGGCACCCGATACACCAGTCATAGTCAACCACGACAATTCCATCGGGCTCTTTATATGTAGCTTTGGTAGGGCAAGCCTTAATGCATGGTGCGTTATCACAGTGGTTACATTGTGCACCCATATAAAAGCGGCCGTCAACAGGGACTTCATTAAAAAACTTGCCATTGCCAGCATCCGGCGTCATTTGCCCGGGTTCCATCTCAAAAATGCGGATATATTGCGTGTTGGATTTCCTGTCCAGGTTATTTTCCTTAACACAAGCGCTTACGCATTCCATATACCCTTCGCATCGCGTAACATTGAAAGCATAGCCGTAAAGAACCCCCTCTATCGCCTCCTTTGAGCTTATTTGGACATCCATATCATTTTGAAGCTTAGCTAGTCGCTCAAGACGTGCAATGCTTGCATCTTTTTCTTCTTGGGTCATGAGACGGTAATGTTTTTTAAAAAACTCCTGGAACTGTAGGGCAAGTTCCTCTTTCGATCCCAGCAGTCCAGGGGCCTGGCAACCGGCTACCATGGCGGTACTGCCAATGGCGGCGGCTTTTGCAGCACTCTTTAAGAATTTTCGCCGCCCTGTACTTTTGCACGGCCGATGGTTATTTTTTCTTTGTTGCTTGCAGCTTTTGTTGTTTAAAAAAAACATATTATTTCCTATTAGCTGAAAGGACGTGAGTAGGTTTTCGGCCATCGTTTTTCAAACCGTGGTGCATGCGGATTGTGGCAGGAGGCGCAGTTTTTTACCACCCGATCACCCGCCCACCAGGAAACCCGTTTTCCGTGCGCACCGCCAATCCAGTCATCTTTCTGTCTGAAATGACATTGACCACACAGCTGGTAGCTGTGATCCATGTCCACCTTTGTGCCCTTTTCGGTGATCAGAACATCGCGATTGTCTTTGTCGTGGCAGGTAAAACAGGCCAGCATTTTGTCTTGGTCCCCATGAATGAGGTTGATATCTCCATGGGCTATTTCAGTGGCACTGGCAATGGTGACCGTTTGGTTGTTGTGGCATTGGCTGCACTTGAATCGCTTAATTTTGTCTTTTCGGGTTTCGACCCGAAAAAGCCCTCCCTGGTTTTTTACCTTCGCCAAAACGGCATTTTCAGGGACCGGAGGAACCGATTCAACACTGCTGTTGTCAAAAGGCGCCGTCGCATTTTTGATGGTCTGCACGACACCGCCCTTTTCCGAGTAGGCATTCCATCCAGTCAGAATGACAATCAGCGCCGGAATTATCCTCATGACATATTTTATTGGTATTGGTCTTTTCATAACACCCTTGATATATGAGAGTTTGTTATCTCTGGAACAGTCCAGCAAAAGAATCCGGCACATGACATTGCCTGCAGTTGCCGCGGGACGGGTGGTCCACCCGAATGGTCACAACAGCCCCCGGGCCCACATGGCATGCGATGCAGTTGCCCCGCATCTGAAGATCGTGGGGAATAGGAGGCGGGCTTCCCGGCAGATGGGATCGACCCAAACGTGGAGGGAGAACGCTCTTCCAGTCGATAGCCACAAAATGGCTTTCCGTCACCATTTTAACATGGCACTGCCTGCAATAGGTGTTCTCGGGGTGTGGTGTCAACGGCGTATGCCGTTTCAATTCCTGGGTCCATCCCCCCCGTTCGTGACAGGTCAGGCAGGCAATCTGCTCCCTGTTTTCATCATTCACCTTGTGAGGGATCCAGGGCGGAGATCCGGGGTATTGTCTGAGGGAATAGTATTCCTCCAGTGTTCTCTGACTGGAAGTTCCCTCCAGATATTCGCGGGATAGTTCATTGTAGGATTCAAAGATGGTGGCGCCATTTTCATCGAACTTAGTCTGTGTGGTTTCCGCCACCGCTGCTTCAGTCTCTTCCGGCCCGTAAGAGAGGCCCAAAAGCACAATTACCGGTAGCAACAAGACACAAACCCCAGCAAAGACGAGAAATAATTTTCCCAGTTTTTGATCTGATATTTCCATTATGCCCTCTCCAGTTTTACGGCGCATTTTTTATAATCGGGTTGTTTGGATATGGGACAAAATGCATCCAGAGTCACCTCATTAATCAGGTACTTTTCATCAAAGAAGGGAACAAAGACCATTCCGATGGGAGGGTTTCCCCGACCGTTTATACTCGCATTCATCACCACAGATCCCCTCCGGGAACTGATTTTGACCTTGCTGCCGTTGGTGATGCCTAACGTTGCGGCGTCTTGCGGGTTGATTTCCACGTAAGCTTCCGGCATGGCTTTGTGAAGTATCGGCACCCGGCGGGTCATGGAGCCGGTATGCCAGTGCTCGAGCACCCGACCGGTGTTGAGCCAGAAGGGGTATTCGCTGTCCGGTGATTCTGCGGGTGGTTCATAAGGCCTCAGCCATATCCAGGCCCGGTGATCCGGTTTCCCGTAAAAGTCGAAATCTTTCTGCTTGCAGGCTGGATCGTATTTTGCGTTAAAACGCCATTTGGTTTCCATCCCATCGACGAAGGGCCATTGGGCACCCGATCTTTCCTTGAGGACCTTAAAGGGGGCCATGCGGTGCTTGGGGGAGTCGTGAAACCGGATATACTCATTCCATATATCCTCTATATAGGTCTCTTCGCTCCAGGGGAATTGTTTTTGAAATCCCAGTCTCCGTGCAATTTCTATGATTTGCCAGGTATTGCTCACGGTTTCCCCTGGCATGGGTACAATCTGTTCGTTATGCTGTGTGCGTCTTTCTGAATTTCCGAAAAAACCTTCCCGCTCGATCCATAAGGCTGAAGGGAGAATCACGTCAGCGATATCAGATGTGGGGGTAGGATATATTTCGGATACGACGATAAAACGCCCCTCTTTTTTGGCGCCGTCTCGATAACGTCGCAGGTTGGGCATGGTCACCATGGGGTTGGTGACCTGAATCCACATAAAGCGAATGTCCCCCCTGTCGAGAGCCCGGAACATCTCAACCGTATGATAAGTTGGCTTGGGATCGATGTTTTCCACGGGGACATCCCAGATCTTAGCAGCCATCTTGCGGTGGCCTTCATTCATGACGACGCCATGGGGAAGCTTATGGGTCAGGGTTCCGACCTCACGAACGGTACCGCACGCACTGGGCTGGCCGGTCAGGGAGAAGGGGCTGTTGCCGGGGGAAGAAATTTTTCCCGTCAACAGATGAATGTTGTAGACGAGGTTGTTAATCCAGGTGCCGCGGGTGTGCTGGTTCATCCCCATACACCAGAATGAGGTCACTTTTTTATCCGGATCTCCGTAGAGGGCGGCCATGTATTTAATGTCTTTGGCGGACACACCAGAAATTTTTTGCACTTTTTCCGGCGTGTAATCTTCAAGGAACGTCTTATAGTTGGCAAAATCGACAGTTTCCGCTTTGTCTTTGAATTTGAAGTGGTCTTCGGTGCCGTATCCGATGTTGGTTTTGCCCTTGTGAAAAGAGACGTGTCTGTTAACAAAGTCCCAGTTTACCCATTCGTTTTTAATTATTTCATAGCAGATGGCGTTGGCTACGGCCAGATCTGTCTGGGGCCGAAAGAGAATCGATCGATCCGATGCCAGGCTGGAGCGCGAAGTACGTGTGGCAAAATCAATGATTTTAACATGGGTTCTGTTTTTTCGCGTTGCCAGCATTCGGGAAAAAAGAACCGGGTGCATTTCGGCCATGTTGTTTCCCCAGGTAACAAATACATCTGCCTTTTCGATATCTTCATAGCAGCCCATGGGCTCGTCCAGACCGAAAGTGGTTAAAAAACCTGTAACCGCACTGGCCATGCAGAGACGGGCATTTGCTTCGACATTGTTAGTGCCGATACAGCCCTTGAACAGTTTGGAGGCCACATACCCGTCGGCAATGGACCACTGCCCGGAACCGTACATGGCCACGGCATCCTTCCCATGCGCTTTTACGGTCTCATCTATTTTGCTGGCGACCAAATCGAGGGCCTCCTGGATAGGTGTTTCAACCATTTTCCCATTTTTGCGAACCAGGGCTTTCTGGATCCGGTCCTTACCATAAAGGATCTGGATAGAGTGATAGCCTTTAACGCAGCATAGCCCTTTATTGACTGTACAGTTGGGGTCACCTTTTACCGCCACTGCCCGATCTCCGGAAACACCGACGAGGAGCCCACATCCGGTGCCGCAAAACCGGCACGGTGTCTTCTGCCACGCAATGCCACCTGAAGTCGTGTCTAATTTATTCCACGCGCCAAAGCTGATACCCGGGAACAGTGACGCTGCAGCTGTAGCAGCACTGTTCATGGCCATGAGTTTGATAAACGATCGTCTGTCAAGTTTCATTTGCTACTCCTTTTTCAAAACCGGTGGCTTACTAGTGAAAAACCGGCATTAATCATCTATGTGCCCGAAGGTCATTCCCAGCGATTGCAGTGATTTTAATGCTTTTAATTGTTTCTGTAATTGTTTTTCCGTATCTTCGTCCGGTGTGTCTGTCAGCAAAATTAAGATATCTTCATTCTTGGCGGGTGTGACTTCGCAGTAATTTAATGCAAGCAACTCTTTGAGCAATTGTTTCTTTGCACCATGCTCTGGATAAGCCAGATAACTAAAGACCGGCATACGTTTTCCCCCTTCAGGGTTTGCTGTTTCTGATTGAAGCGATTGCAATCAAAAATACTATAATGCAAGAGTACGGAAAGTATGTTTATATACGCATACATTGTGGGTATACGGCAAGAAAAAAAGCAACTTTGGTTAAACTAAAAAAATATTGATGCGGGAAACTACTTATCTTCTATTTCTTGCAGTGTGAATGGAAACCAAATTGGATTAAGCGCCTTATTAGGGCAACAATTGGGCAAGCACCCTGTCCCGGGTTGGCTGACTGGCAGCACTATCAGTGATAATTTCAATCTGTTCAACAGATGTCACACCGATACCTATTTCAGCTGCTCTGGCGATCTGCTCATGATCGAAAATCCTGGTTTGCATAATCGTCTGGTTGCTACCGAGTGTTTTTAACGCAGCAATCCCCACGGCGTCAATGGCCACACGATCGGTGGATGCCATCAGAAGGTTTCCATGGACATGTTTTCCCGTGGCAGGGCCGCCATCCACAAAAGCATCGACACCATCGATCAAGACCAGGTCGGGTTGAAAAGGCTGGTTGATTTCAGCGATCAGTTTGTTCTGATGGGGGGAGGTGTGAAGTTCGGTCATGTAATCAAACCCGTGACGGGTTGTGGGAACGACCCCCACATGCAGTTTCAGGGACATCGTAAACACACCGCCGAACTGGTGGGTTTTTAAACAACCGGTGGAAATCAGGCATTCTGCCTCCAGAACAGGTCTGGCAACCCGGAATCCATCCCGCCAGTGCGTATCAGTTGGGTTCATTTTCACCCAATCTCTGCTGCTTAAGGTGTCGAAGTCAACCACATCGACGTCCAGGTCTTTCAGCAGTGGCAGGATACCTTTCTGCTCCATGACCTGACAGGTCATAGGATAGCTGCGTTCTCCGATGCAGATGGATTTTGCCCCCATGTCCCAAATCTTTTTTACGAGTGAAACAAGGGTGTCGTTATGGGTAGAGCCCGGAGCGGGATCTGCTGTATTGAAGTTGGGTTTGATGAGTACGTTTTTATTTTTTACCGGATTAACACCAAGGGTGTCGAGGCATTGCCCGATGCCGGTTTCCCGATTGTCTGTAACGAGAAGTGATACATTGGTCTTTTGTACGGCCATGATTTATCTCCCTGTTTATTGATTTCTTGTTTGTTTGTATCGTATACAAGGTGAAATTAACAGGGTAAAAAATGTTCGAATTAACCTGGCGATTAAATAGCCAGCCCCGTCATGCCGTGCTTGATCCGGCATCCAGTATCTTTCTGGATAGCGCTAAAGCTTCACTTCGTGCCCCGCCTTCGCGGGAATGGTAAACGTGGCGTATTTACCCGCTGGATTAATAAACTCTTCCTAATACTGGTATTCTTTTTTAAAACTGTTTGTGTTAAAAGCAGTATGCAAAAAGCTTTAGTGGCTATTTGCTTATTGCTTTAGGCTCAAAGAAAGCCTTTCCCTATGAATACGAAAGGATAATCCCATGCCATCCGTTGTAACCCATGCGCCTCGATTCTCTGTTGCCGAAGCTGATCAAATTGCGGAGGACCTTTTTGATTCCGACAGCTTCCCAGTGAACGGGATCAGAATTATCATATTCAAGCGGAAGATCAGAGTGAATATGTCCTTAAAATTGCCAATCAATCCGAAGAAAAAGAAGCACTTGATTTTCAAAACCAGGCCATGGCCCACGTGACGCGTCATAAAGACCTTTTTCCTGCTGACATGCGGGTGTGTCCGGAGATAGTCACAACCCGAAATGGGGATATGATCGATACGGTTGCCAGCACTGCCGGTGACAATCATTATGTGCGGATGTTGTCCTACCTTCCGGGAAAGCCCTTTGCAAAGGTTAGACCGCATGATGCCGGTCTTTTGAACAGTTTGGGTTTGTTTCTGGGTAACCTGGATGCAGCTCTCAGCAACTTTGACCATCCTGCCGCATACCGTAAATTTCACTGGGATCTTGAACAGGCTCCCACGGTCATCGAGAACCTGATCGGAACGGTTAGGGGCAAAGAAAATCAGGCCATGATCAATAAATTCCTGACACACTATCAGGCGAACACCCGACCAAAGCTGGACCGGATACGGCAAAGTGTGATCCACAATGACGGCAACGACTACAATGTGCTGGTTGCTCCCCAAGGTCTCTGGCAAAACAGGGTGGACAGTCTCATCGACTACGGTGACATGATCTACACACACACCATAAATGAACTGGCCATTGCATGCGCTTATGTCATGATGGGGAAAGCAGATCCGATATCTGCTGCGAAACCGGTTATTGCCGGCTATCACCAGACATATCCTCTGGACGATATCGAACTGTCTGTTCTGTTCGATCTTGTCACCATGCGCTTGTGCATGAGCACGTGCCATGCCGCGCATCAATCCCGAATGGCACCGGACAATACCTACCTGCAGATTTCAGAAAAACCTGCCTGGGTGCTACTTGGACAACTCAGTGAAATTCATCCGCGGTTCGCTGAATACCAATTCCGGGATGCCTGCAAACTGTCGCCGGTGCCTCACCTGGAAAAACTTGTTGCATGGCTCGATCGAAAAAAAGACCAGTTCAAACCTCTGGTCGAGACAGACCCGGGACATGGGTCATCGTTGGTGCTTGATTTGAGTGTTGAAAGCCCGCTGATCAATGCCGTTGCCGTTCAGGATGACACAGAAAGCATGACCCAGGCAATTTTCGGGAAAATGCGTCAAAAAGGTGCAAGCATCGGTATCGGCTGCTATGATGAAGCAAGAGCCATATATATTTCTGACGCCTACCGGCAAAAGAGTGAGCAGATGCCTGAAATGAGGACGATTCACCTGGGTATCGACCTGCATATGGTTCCGGGGTCCGTCATCCGGGCTTTTTATGATGGAAAAATCCACAGCTTTAACAACAATGCAACAGCCTATGACTATGGGCCAACCATCATCCTTGTCCATGAAACCGGAGACGGATTCACTTTCTACACACTTTACGGTCACTTGAGCCTGTCATCACTGGAAAATATCCGGGTTGGCCAGGAAATTAATGCCGGTGAGAAGTTCGCGGAAATTGGCGACACCCATATCAATGGAGGTTGGCCACCACATCTTCATTTTCAGATCATTACGGACATGCTGGGTGAAAAAGGTAATTACAAGGGTGTGGCTCCCCCAAGCCAGAGACAGGTCTGGAAGGCACTTTCGCCGGATCCTAACCTGATATTGGGCATACCCGATAGCCTGTTTCCTGCACGGGGAAGAAGCAAGGGAAAAATTCTGGAGATTAGAAACGAGCACATCGGAAAAAACTACAGTATTTCATATAACAAACCATTGAAAATCATCAGGGGCAGGGGACAATACCTTTTCGACCAGAATGGCCAGGCCTATCTTGATGGTGTTAATAATGTCACCCATGTGGGGCATTGCCATCCCGAAGTGGTTGCCGCGGGACAAGGTCAGATGGAAGTACTCAACACCAATACCCGCTACCTGCATGATCATATTATCACTTATACCGAAAAGCTGTTGGACAAATTTCCCGATCCTTTGAGCGTTTGTTTTTTTGTCTGTACCGGGAGTGAGGCCAATGAACTGGCATTCAGGTTGGCACGCACCTACACAAGGCAAAGGGACATCATCACGGTGGAAGGTGCTTATCACGGTAACACCAATTTGCTTGTGGATATCAGCCCATACAAGCACGATGGCCCCGGGGGCAGGGGCGCCCCATCCTGGGTACAGACAGTGATGATGCCGGATGGATATCGGGGGCCATTCAAGGGTCATGGTGCGGGTGTTGGATCCGCATACGCCGAGGATGTCCAAAAGGCCATCGGTCGTGTGACGTCCCAAGACAGGGGCGTAGCAGCTTTTATATGTGAAAGCGTTCTGGGATGCGGCGGTCAGGTCGTACTCCCGGAAAATTATCTTAAAAATGCATTCCGGCATGTCAGAGATGCCGGAGGTGTCTGTATTGCCGACGAAGTTCAAGTCGGTTTTGGACGTGTTGGGAGCCATTTCTGGGCTTTTGAAACCCAGGACGTAGTGCCGGATATTGTCACCTTGGGAAAACCCATCGGTAATGGACACCCCATGGCGGTAGTGGTTACGAGACCGGAGATTGCCACAGCATTTCATAACGGCATGGAGTATTTCAACACCTTTGGTGGAAACCCGGTTTCATGTGCCATCGGCATGGCCGTAATGGATGTCATTGAAAAAGAAAACCTGCAGAAAAATGCAAAGATTGTCGGACATCGGTTGTTGCAGGGCTTCGAAAAATTGAAAGAGAATTTTCCGCTAATTGGTGATGTTCGTGGTCAGGGGCTTTTTGTCGGTGTGGAGTTGGTGAAAAACCGTGAAACCCTGGAACCCGCTCCGGAAGAAGCGACATATATTATCAACCGTTTTCGACAGCACGGTATTTTGGTTAGTACAGATGGTCCGCTGCACAATGTTCTGAAACTGAAACCACCGATGGTGTTTTCAGAACAGAATGCCGATGAAATCGTGGAAGTGCTGGGGAAAATATTGGCAGAAGATTGTCTGCAGGTGAGGGTCTAAATGCCATGTTTCGGTTCAGAAGACAGAAGTCAGAATACAGAATATCGTAAAGCGCTAAATTGTTTTTAAGAAATCGTCTGTGTATTTCTATGGCGAAACAGGAATACCCGCAAGCACTTCTACAAAGCAGTTTGCATAGACAACCCAATCGTTATCCTGATCATCCTTGTCATTCTCATTGTACTCGTCAGTCGGATCGGTATTGATACCGATAACGACATAGCGGCCTTTCTGATCCCCCATGTCAAGTGTCGATGGGAGGTCGGTTCCATCATGGACTGTTTCGGAGAGCGTCAGTAAACTATCGTGAATATCGTAGTCATAGCGTGCTTCCTTGCCGATATCTTCGACGTTGGACCCATCTTGGACATAAAGGTCCAATTGGCCGGTAACCGAGTCAGATTCATCGATGTATATGCCCTGGATCCAGGAGGTTTCATTCTCGATAAAGAAATCACCTTCAGACTCAAAAAAGAAATTAATATCGTTGTCGGTCTGACTTTTAGTCACCCAGTGTCCGACAATTTCCGCGGCGTGAGATGATGATGCGGGCAGCAGAATCGTGCCAAGTGTCCATACAAGTAGAAATGCAATTAATATAGCTTTTAAATATCGCACTTGAACCCTCAAACCTTCGAACCCTTGAACCGCAACAGCGAGCGCAGTCCCCATAGGTTCTGCCGAACGGCAGAACATTCCTCGTAGCTTGCTGCGAGGTTCTTCAATCCTTAAGTAGGTTAATCATCCTGACCAATTCGATGAATCTTTATTACATTGGTTGAGCCCTTTTTAAATCCAAGCCCGATAACAATCACGATGAGATCATTGGTTTTTATCAATTCCTTATTTATCAGTACACGCACGCTGGCTTCAATGAGTTGTTTGGCATCCTTGATGTTAGGCAGATAAAGTGGCGTAACCCCCCAGACAAGGGTCAGTTGGTTGCAGGTGGACATGCTGGGAGAAAAAGCAAAGACAGGGTCGGAAGGGCGGTTTTTGGAAATCAGCCTGGCGGTGTTGCCTGACACGGAAAAGGCCAGAATACCTTGTGCATTGAGTTCGTGAAGGATTTTGACGGCTGACCGGGAAACGGCATGCGCTACCGGATCATCCGGGATACACCTATGTTTGCGATTGTATTTCATAAATGCCGAACGTTCGGTTCTGGCTGCAATCCTGGCCATCATGTCAACCGCTTCAACCGGATACTTTCCTGAGGCAGTTTCACCGGAAAGCATGACCGCATCCGTACCGTCATAAATGGCATTGGCAACATCGGACGCCTCGGCTCGGGTGGGAATCGGGTTGACAGACATGGTTTCCAGCATCTGGGTGGCTGTAATGACCGGTTTGTTGGCCAAAATGGCTGCTTTGATAATTGTTTTTTGAATCGTCGGTACTTTCTCGGGCTTCATCTCAACACCCAGATCGCCCCTGGCAACCATGATGCCGTCGGCAACTTGCAGTATGGAGTCCAGATTGTCGACAGCTTCCGGTTTTTCAATTTTAGCGATAACCGGTATGTCCTGTCCCTGTTTACTGATGTGATTCTTGATCTGTTTCAGGTCATCGGCACTGCGGACAAAGGATAGCGCAAAGTAATCCACACCCATCTTAATACCGAAATTCAGGTCCCGGATGTCCTTAGCCGTAAGTGACGGCGCACTGACCGTGACCCCGGGCAGATTGATGCCCTTGTTTTCTTTCAACCAGCCACCATTGTTAATCCGACAGGTAATGATCTCCTTTCTTTTGTGCATGACCACGAGTTCCAGGAGGCCATCGTCCAGAAGAATGGTGTCACCCTTTTTGGTGTCCCTGGGCATGTCCTTGTAGGTTACTGAAATTTTTTCTGCCGTCCCCAAGACAACCTGGGTTGTTAAACGAACGACTTTTCCGGTTTCCAGATAGACAGGTTCACCGTCTTTCAGTTTACCGGTTCTGATCTTCGGCCCCTGCAGATCGAGCAATATGCCGATATGGCGGTTCATCGTACGTGATAGCGCACGAATCAGTTTGATGGATTCCGCATGGGTTTCATAACCCCCATGGGAAAAATTAAGACGGGCAACATTCATTCCAGCGGCAACCATTTTTTTGAGAATCGCCTGGGAATTGGATGCAGGACCCAGGGTAGCGATGATTTTTGTCTTGTTGATCATATTTAACTGGGCCTATTAACATTCATAAAGTTTAAATTTGAATTCCCCGCTGCTTGCAGCGTGGGATGAATTCAAATTATAGATTAAGATCCATTATTTCCTCAATACTTTCTTGTCGATTTTGCCAACCGCCGTCAGAGGTATTTCATCCATGAATTCGATAATCTTGGGAATTTCATAGGGTGAACATTTATCCTTGGCAAAGGCAATGATTTCTTCTTTCAGTGCGCTCTCGCCAGTATCCTTTATGGCTTCCGGTGTCAACTGAATAAAGGCTTTCACTATTTCTGAGCCAGGACGATCCGGGTTTTCTACACCTATCAATGCCAGTACGGAAATGGCAGGATGCTGGGCCAGTATGTCTTCCACTTTACTGGAGAAGACTTTGAACCCTCCTACTATAATCATGTCCTTCGTCCGGTCAACAATCTTGATGTAACCTTCTTCGTCCATAATGCCCACATCACCGGTGTGCATGTATCCATTTTCATCAACGGCCTGAGCCGTGGCTTCGGGTTTGTTGAAATATCCTTTCATGACCAGAGGGCCTTTGACACACATCTCACCCGGTTCTCCCAGGGGAACGTCTTCTCCTGAGGCAGGATCCACGAGTTTGAATTGCGTATTCAAAAACGGCATACCAACGGTTCCAAGTTTCTTTTTTCCTCTCGAGGGGTTCATGGTAGATACAGGCGATGTTTCTGTCATGCCGTAAAGTTCCAGCAGCTTTCCTTTTCCGATGATATCTTCCAGAATCATTTGAGACTCTTTGGGAAAAGGTGCTGCAGCGGAAATACACGTTCCGAGATTTGTGTGATCAATTGCCTTGAATTTTGGGTTTTCAATCAACATTTGATAGAGGGACGGGACGTTGGCCATGTTGGTAGGGTGGTATTTAAGTATTTCACTGCAAATGTGGTCGGTGTCCCGGGGATTAGGGATCAGAACCTGTGTCCAGCCCATGTATATGGCACTTTCACATACGGTCAGCCCGGCAATGTGGAAAAAGGGGAACCCAGACAGCAGAACGCCTTCATTTCGAGTCCAGCCAAGCCAGTTCACAATACTCATAATATTGTGGCTTCCGTTTCTATGGGTCAGCATGGCGCCCTTGGGATCACCGGTTGTACCCCCTGTATATTGAATCCATCCCAGATCATCCGGTGTTAAATCGACGGAAACCGGCTCGTTTCCATATCGGGCAAATACATCTTTGTGGTAGTCCAGAACGGTGATCCCAGGTAACGGGGTGACTTTACCGCTGGGGATTTTTTTAAGAAGTTTTCCCATGAACTGTTTGATTTTGGGAAGGAAGCTGGCAACACTTGTAGCAACCACCAGTTTCAGCTGGGGTATATCGGATGCAATTTTTACAAGATGACCGGCAAAGATCGCATCCAGGGTGACCAGGGCGACATTCTTGCCTGTACTGCCCAGATCATTGAGCTGGTATTTGATCTGCTCTGCAGAGAGAAGCGGTGAAACGCCTGAAACGACGCAACCCGCCCGCAATGTTCCGATAACACTGATGACGTACTGGGGAATATTGGGCAGATTGATTCCCACCACATCCCCTTTCTCGAAACCATTCTCCACAAGCATGTTGGCAAAGCGATTGGCAAAATCGTTCAATTCACGGAAGGTTATATCGACACCCAGAAAACCCATGGCAGTTTTATCCGGGACATCTTGAAACGCCTTTTCGACAATATTGACAAAGGTTGTTTCAAACAGATCCGGATCTAAGTCATCAACGCCTTCGTCCCAATTTTTTTTCCAGAATCTATCTTCATACATGGTAACCGCCCTCCCTGTTAAAAAGGTTAGAAGATTATGTAGCGAACACCAAATAATTTAAAGTGATGGATTGGAAATAATGACGCATGTAACCGGAATGATGAAATCTAACGTGAGCGTCTTAAATTTTAAAACGTCCACTTTAGGTCGCAGAAAACCTGGCAGATGTCAAGC
>RCNC010000878.1_pt1 | contig 19858 bp, 16 predicted proteins | sample 2041301 | NCBI WGS metagenome assembly RCNC01 (sample SAMN09708231, study PRJNA481090) | Marine sediment metagenome, whole genome shotgun sequencing project. | biome: marine sediment; feature: ocean; material: sediment; isolation source: Sewage treatment plant 13A marine sediment (STP13A) ...
GCCAATTTGGAAGATAGAACCAAAGAAGAAATGAGACGGGAGCATATACCTGAAAAAGAGGCCCGGCATATCCTGAAAAAAGATGATGAAGAGCGGAGAAAATGGGGTATGTATCTTTATGGAGTTGATACGAAGAATCCGGCTCTTTATGATATTGTTCTGCATATCGACAACTTAAAGGTAGATGGCGCAGTTGAAATTCTGACCGATATGGCCAAGCGCTCGTGTTTTCAAACAACACCAGAATCTCAAATAATGATAGACGATTATCATCTAGCTGCCAAAGCGAAGGAAGCGGTTTTCGACCGGTTTCCTTCAGCGCAAGTTAAATGTAACCATGGCGTTGTTTTTGTAACCATTGAAACGACTCTATCTCAAGAGCAAGAGGTGATCAACAAGATCATCTATATCCTTAAGGAAAAAGATATCGATGGAATCAAAGACGTTAAAGTGAACACAATTTTTTACGATTCTGGAGATTGAGGGTCTAAAATTAAACCATTGATTTTCTAACCGCGATAGCACCTTAACAACGCCCAGGGCAGCCGGCTCACGTTATCTGCCCGTATCAGAGGCGGCCTTGCCCAATTCATTTGGATAAGCATCTGCTGGGCTGTCCAGGCAGGCATACATTACTGCCGATGTTTTGTTTCCAGTAGATACGTTTTTGTTCAAGTTGCTCGGCTCTGGATAATTGGTCCATGAGTCGCCTCCTTGGTTTTTGGCAACATCTTGCCACGGCGCGCTGGTTTCGTGAAGATGGGGTTAAATCGACGCTTACGAGGAAATTGTCATGCATATGCATGTCCATATCGAAGATGTCGTACCATTCATTCCGTGGCTGCGCCGCTACAACCGGCATTACCTAAAAGCCGATCTGTTTGCCGGGTTGACCGTGGCCGTGGTAGCCCTGCCGCAATCCATGGCCTATGCCATCATCGCCGGGCTGCCGGTCCAATACGGCCTTTACGCCTCCATTGTGCCGACCATCATCGGATGTTTGTGGGGCAGCTCTGCCCAATTGATAACAGGACCCACCACCACCGCATCTCTGGTCGTTTTCAGTGCGTTGAGCAGTATTGCCCGACCGGGCAGTCTTCCCTATATCGAGTTGGCCTTCCTGCTGGCAGCAATAGCCGGTATCATCCGCATCGCCATGGGGATGGCGCGGTTGGGGGTGCTGTTGAACTTTATCTCCCATTCGGTGCTGCTGGGCTTTACCAGTGGCGCCGCCGTACTGATCGTCTTCAAACAGTTGCCCGGCCTGTTGGGCATTCACATCGAAAAAGGCAGCGGCTTTATCCGCTCACTGCTGGATCTCGTTGTCCACCTGGATCAATTTCACCTGCTCACCTTTGTGCTCGGGCTCATCGTTATCGCGGTTATCCTGGCCATCAGGCGTTGGCGGCCCAACTGGCCCGGCACCCTGATAGCAATGGCGTTTGTGGGGATTTTATTAACTGTTTTCCACCTGGACAGCCGGGGGGTACGGGTGGTCGGCGCCATTTCGAGCAACCTGCCGCCACTTCATCTGCCCCATTGGGAATTATGGCACCAGATCGGAACCCTCGCACCGGCCGCTCTGGCGATTACCATTCTGGGGTTGATGGAGGCCATCTCCATTTCCCAATCCATCGCGGACCAGACCCGCCAGCGGCTCAATGTGAATCGCGAGTTCATTGGGCAGGGGTTGGCCAACCTGAGCGCTGCCTTTTTTAGCGGCTACCCGTGCAGCGGCTCATTTACCCGTTCGGCAGTCAATTTCCGCTCGGGCGGCAAGACCCCCATGAGTGGTATTATTTCCGGCTTAGCCGTTGCGGCAGCCGTCCTGCTGGCCGGTCCTCTGGCGGCCAAACTGCCCCTTTGCGCTCTGTCGGGCGTTTTGCTTGTCGTGGCCTATCAGTTGATTCGCGTCGAAGACATCCGGCGTACCTTGCGGGCCACCCGATCGGATGCCGCTGTGATGCTGGTTACCTTTCTGTTTACGGTTTTTTTGAACATCGAATTTTCAATCTATGTCGGTGTGCTGCTGTCCATTGGGTTGCACCTGGCCAAAACCTCACATCCGCGAATTTATTCGGTGATTCCGGACCTTACTTCCGGTAAGCTGGTCGGTTTCGTCCAGGGGCAGACCTGCTGCCAGATGGACATTCTTCAGATCGAGGGTTCAATTTTTTTCGGCTCGGCAGCTTTTGTCATAGAAGACCTCCAGCGTCGCCTGCGACACCATCCGCGGGTAAGCCATTTGCTGATCCGGATGCACCAGGTCAATACCCTGGATGCCAGCGGTATTCATATTCTGGAGATCATATTGGACGATATCCGTAAACGCGGCGGCGGAATCTATTTTTCCGGTGTAAACCAACGGGTGTTTGACGTACTGAACAATTCCGGCATTTTAAAAGACATCGGGTATACCCACATCCGCAGCACCACCAGCGCGGCGATCCGTCAGGCCATGCGCAAATCTTTTTGCCCGGTGATCTGCGCCGCGTGCGAGGCCGCCATTTTCCGGGAGTGCCCGGACCTAAAAGAGGGCAACTGGGAAATCTTCGGCAGCGGGGTCAGCGCCCGCGAATGCCGACTGCCTCAGTCTGAGGAGAAAAGCAATGCCGAAACCGATAAATGATAGGACGGAGGGCAGACCCTTGAAACTGCTTGTATATACAGACGGCAGCGCAGTTTCAGCCGAAGCGCTGCACTTTGCCGCCCAACTGACGCAAAAGCTGGAGGCCGAATTAACGGTTATTACCACCCGCTCCGGCACGCATGCCATTGAACCGCTGCCGCCTGTTGGACAAGACATGGGCCTATCCGACCGTAAATCCCTGCCGTCGGGGCTCCAGGTGCTGACCGCTGCGCTTGATGTCCTTTCGGCAGAAGGTTTGTTTGAACGGCAGTCAAGCCTCCAGGTTCACGAACTTCCCAACGGACACATCTTTTTCTGCAACACGCCGTCGGGCCAACGCATCCCGTTTTACGTCTGCTTTGGACATCTGATTGAAATCCTCAATCACGAGATCGAAAAACATCTTTATGATCTGCTGATTATCGCCCCGCCCCAAAGGGGACGTCTGCGCAAGATGATGCTGGGCGATATCAGCCGGAAGCTGGTGCTCGATCTGCACACCTCGGTTCTAATTGTGCAGGGCGGGCGTCCAAACAGCCGCTTTCTGGTGTGTGCCGATGGATCAGCGGCGGCCAGGCGTCAGTTCCCCCTGCTCAAGCAGTTCTTGCCGGTTATCGAGCCACCGGTGGAACTGATCTGTGTCCGGACTCCCGACAGCGAGGAAGCCACGGTACAAGAAGCGGACCATTGTATCCAGCAGGCCACACGATGGCTGACAACCTGCGGCAAACAGTACACGGTGCATCGTCTCAAGGGAGACCGGCCGGCGGAGGTCATTGCCGCAACCGCCGGTGATGATGCGGTCATTTTCCTCGGGGCAAGCTTGCGCCACGATGTCTACCGCCGGCTTTTGGGTAGCCTGCCCATCCAGATCCTGGCGCGCACAAAATCCAGTGTGCTGGTGGTCAAGGCACTGCCCGAAGGCGACCGGGATTATTTCACGGATCCGGATCCTTGCTGAAGGATATTCGAAATTTTTCTAATCTAGATTTCGAAGTTTTTCTAAAATAAGGTATTAAGAGCTCATCCCACCAATCAATATGATACGATAACAGATTGAATTTATAAGGTTTATCTCAACTCTAAACTGTTGGCACAGCCTATGCAGAAATAAAAAAGAAGGAACGTCTGAATTCATTGCCTAATCTTTGAAAATGGAGGATTGCCAAATGTACAAAACCATACTGGCGCCGTTGGATGGGTCAAAACGAGCCGAAGCAATATTACCTCATCTTGAGCAACTGGCAGGACGCTACAAAGCCAAAGTGATTTTTCTGCAAGCCATAGAACAGACTTTGCTTTTTGTACGTCCTGAAACTGCCGACATTGAGCAAAAAGAATATGATGAGGAAGTTAAGCAGGCCAAAGTTTATCTGGACGGTTTGAAGGGTGTGTTTCGCGAAAAAGGAATTAAGGCCCGCGCATTCATAACTCATGCTCCCGTTGTGGAAGCCATCATTAAGGCTGCTGAGCGCGAAAACGCCGACCTCATCGCCCTTGCCAGTCACGGCCGAACCGGGTTGTCCAGGGTATTCTATGGAAGTGTGGCGGCCGGTATTCTGCATCGCATAGATCGGCCCCTGCTGCTTGTCCGGTCGGATTAAGAAATCGAAGAAATTGATATAACCGTCACCGAAGCGAATGCGGCTTACTTTTAAAACATGAAAAATGAAAAAGCGGAGGTCAGGTAATCATGCGTAATTTTTTCCTGGTTGCTTTGTTGGTTTTGTCCTCGATTAACGGCGGTGCCTCAGCGGCGGTAAATGATGTTTTTGAGATAGAGGCTGAGGGCAGTTATCGAATGGAGGTCGACTCCTCCGTTGACTTGGCAAAAAAAGTGGCACTTTTCAGCGCCAAAAGAAAGGCGGTGGATTTGGCTGGAAGATACCTTTCACGCAAAAGCCTTATTGAGGTCTATGAACTGAACCGGGATGAAATATACAGTCTGGCAGCCAGGGAGATCGAAGCAGAGATATTAGAGGAAAAATACCAAACAGTTGGGAAGATCTCAACATGCCGCGTTCGAATCAGAGCCCGGGTCCAAGCCTCCGATTTTGTCAAAGCCGAGATGGCGGACACCAAACAGGAAAAAAAAGAGGCAAAAGAGTCTTATCAAGAAGAAATGGGACAGCATATATCTGCAGAAATTGATCCGGGAAGAGACATCGCCAAAGCCTACCGGCTGCTGCGTGAAAAGAAATGGCGAATCACGATGATTTATTTGAACCATTTGGAAAAAAAATACCCGAACTGGGACAGCATCTATGTGGCAAAAGCCTTAATCCATTATATTTTCCATGAGCCGGTGTTTATGAAAAAGGCATTGAACGAGGCCTGTCGTCTGGGTAATCAAATGGCATGTAATGACTTAAAAAATATAAAAAAGGTCCACGAACACGATTTTGGCCTTTCAATAATTGATTAAATAACAATCCTTTGGAGCTTAATGCAACTGATTTCTGCAATCAACTAAGTGACACCCTCTGGCATGGAAAATTTGAAATGAAACTCGCATTCAAGCTTGTCTCAATTCTTGTTTTAGAGATTATTTTCCTCCTGGCCATCGATGGATATCTTTCGGTCAAGCGTGAGATCAAGCTCTTCGACACGGAAATGAAGCGGGAAGCCCTCCAGATCGGTCATGCGATGAAAGATTTGGTTGCCGAGGTATGGCATACGAGCGGCCAACGCCGGGCCATGAAGTTAATCAAGGCTGCCAATAAAGAGGGTCATCTAATGAATATCCGATGGGTTTGGCTGGATGCTTCACCGAATGACCTCTACCGGCCACGTGCGGTTATAGCAAGGCTTGAACCGGTGCGCCAGGGGCAAGAGGTGTCCTTTAAGGAACGAGGCAAGAAGAGCACTGGATACCGTTACACCTATGTCCCGGTCGCGGTCAATGAAGACCGGCCGGGGGCGCTTGAACTTTCAGAACCGTTGACCCATATAGACGATTATGCTCGTTCGACGGTCGTTAGGACAGTTGTTTTGGCCGGCATATTGATGCTGATAAGTAGTCTTGTGGCGCTGTTGCTGGGTGTTTGGATGCTGGGCCGGCCGTTGCATCGAATAATCGAAAAAGTTCGGCGGGTGGGTTCAGGTGACTCTCGGGACGATTGGATTTTCATGATCAGAATGAATTGTCAGAACTAGCCCGGGCCTTGAATGCTATGTGTGACGATCTCGCGGAATTCCAGGAGAAGGTTCGCCATGAAACAGCAGCAAAAATCGAAGCGCTTGAGCAATTGCGCCACGCGGATCGCCTCAGAACCGTTGGCAGGCTGGCCTCCGGAGTTGCTCACGAGCTGGGTACACCGCTGAATGTTGTTTCCGGAAGGGCGGGTCTAATCGCCGCAAACGCACTTTCGCAAGCCGAGGTTGTGGAGAATGCCACCATTATCAAAGCTCAATCCGAACGTATGACAACGATCATACAGCAGTTACTTGATTTCGCGCGCCGTCGCCCCCCTCAAAAAACACTGACCGATATTCGAAAAATAGTTGACGAGACCCTGGATCTTTTGATCCCCCTTTGCAAAAAATCGAAAGTGAAGCTGGTGTCTTCAAGTGCAGAAAAGTCCATCATAGCGCTGGTGGATGCCGGTCAGATTCAGCAAGTTTTAACCAATCTCATCGTCAACGCCCTGCAGGCCATGCCTCAGGGAGGAAAGGTGGAAGTAGGCATTCGACATCAACGTGCCTGCCCTCCGGAAGATCTCGAAGGTAACGAAGGGGCATACATTTGCATTGATGTTCGGGACGAGGGGTTAGGCGTGGCTGAAAAAATTAAGTCTCACCTATTCGAGCCGTTTTTTTCCACAAAATATATGGGTAAAGGCACCGGGCTGGGCCTATCAATTGCTTATGGCATCGTTCGCGATCACGGCGGGTGGATCGATGTGAAGAGTACCCTCGGCAAAGGGAGCTGTTTTTCAGCATACTTGCTGCAGGAGGCAGACGAATGAGCCGTCGTGTATTGATTGTGGATGACGACCAAAGCATGTGCGAACTGCTTGAAGCGGATTTACGACAGCGCGGATTCCACGTGTCCTGGCATACCTCAGCAGAGGAAGGATTCCAGGTGATGATGGACGAGGAGTTCGACGTGGCGCTGACCGATCTACGCATGTCGGGTATGAACGGCATCGATTTCTGTGATCGGTGTGTGGCAAACCGGCCGGACGTGCCCGTCATCGTGATGACGGCGTTCGGAAGTTTAGAGACGGCTGTCGCCGCGATCCGCGCGGGAGCATATGACTTCGTCTCCAAGCCCATTGAAATGGACATGCTCGCCCTGACCCTGGAGCGTGCAGTTAACCACCGGGTCTTAAAGGAGAAGGTTAAGATTCTAAGCCAGGCGTTAAAAAAATCTCATAAATTCGATGAAATTATCGGCCAAAGCCAGGCCATGGAGAATCTATACGATCTACTTACGCGCATCGCCGATTCCGACACGTCGGTTCTCATTACCGGGGAAAGCGGCACCGGCAAGGAACTCGTTGCACAGGTTTTACACCGGCAAAGCTTTCGCAAAACCGGACCGTTTGTTGCCATTAATTGTGCGGCTCTACCGGATCAGCTTCTCGAAAACGAGCTGTTCGGCCATACGCAAGGTGCCTTTACCGACGCTCGTGCAATAAAAAAAGGGTTGATTCTGCAGGCCGAAGGGGGAACATTGCTGCTGGATGAGATCGGAGATTTTCCGGTAACGCTTCAACCTAAACTCCTTAGAGCCTTGGAGGAACGTTCCCTGCGGCCGATCGGCGGCGAACGCGAAATACCGTTTGACGTCAGAGTCATTGCCACGACCAACAGGGACCTTGAATCTGCCGTTGAAGCCGGCCGGTTTCGCGAGGATCTATTTTATCGCCTCAACGTTATCCAGGTAGAGCTGCCCCCGCTGCGCGCCCGCGGAACAGATATTCTCCTTCTATCACAGCATTTCGTCCAACAGTTCACCACCCGCAGCAGCAAACATGTGATTGGCATATCGAATACTGCAGTCGAGAAACTGCTTTCCTATAGCTGGCCGGGGAATGTCCGTGAGCTCAGGAATGCCATTGAGCGAGCAGTTGCGTTGGCACGATACGAAAAGCTTACTGTGGAAGATCTCCCGGAAAAAATTCGTGCTTACCATAGCCATCACGTGCTCGTGGGGGCCAACGACCCCACCGAGTTGATTCCAATGGAAGAAGTCGAACAGCGCTATATTCTCCATGTGCTGCAATCTGTTGGGGAAAACAAGACGCTCGCCGCGCGGGTGCTTGGCTTTGACCGCAAGACCCTGTACCGCAAGCTGCAACGGTACGGAGCGGGTGGCGATGATACTGCGTGATATCCACCCAACGCTACGCGCCATGAAAATCGACTCCCACAAGGTATCCGGCCTATCCTCTTTTAACCAATAAGACTGAACATGGCATCTTTCGTATAATCTTTTCATTATCACGGCCAAAAAGAAAACGCTCTAAATGCCCCTCTTCGTGAGCAAGCATGATAACCAGATCTATCTTTTCTTTTTTAACAAAGTTTAAAATTTCATGGCCCGGCTTTCCTTCGGTAATGATTTCCTCAACCTTTATGGGTGTACCCTGGCGTTGTTCGGAGCGTATGATTTTATCCAGTGCCGTCCTGGCGTCCGCTTGCATTTTTTTATATTCTTCCTGAATTGTTCCCAGCGCTATCGGAAGGTTCCACCCTTCCAGACTGAAAGGGTCATGAAATATATGCACCACATATAGATCGGCCCCATACGTTTTAGCCAGTTCAATGCCGTAATGAACCGCTTTGCGACAGTGTTTTGTTGATCTGCTTACAACCAGAATGCGTTTAATGTCTTCCATGATTTGCTACCTCCCTTTATTATTAAATTCTGGATAAAACTGTTCCTCAAAAGATCTGATCAGACGGTGGCATATGGGCCGACAATCAGTATATTGTTCGGCAGGATGGTATGGATTTCTTCCATCCTGCTTCCAAAAAGCAGCTCTTTGATAAGGCCGTGACCGTAAGCTCCCGCTATAATGAGGCTGTGAAACGGAACTTCATACAGATTTTCAAAAAATTTGCCTTTTTCAAAAAAGAGCCATTCGATTTCTCCTTTTCTAATTCCTTCGAACAGTTCGTTTTTTTCCAGTATTTCCTTGTAGTGAGAGCGAGGTGATTTTTCCGCGTGAGTGAAAACCAACAAGGGGAAACCGGAACGTTTGCTGATATCTATGCCAATTTTCATCGTCCTGACGGAATGCTGCGAACCATCAAAAAAAACTGTCATGTTCTTCCACTCCGTATACGCGGTGGTAGGAATCAGCACGTGAAAGAGCGCATTTCTGACAATATTCCTGACCGTTGCTCCCATGTGTCCCAGATTGATCTTGGCTGAAAGATCACTGATGCTTCGCGGACAGCTCATGTATTCGAAATCCACGGGAATATCCGGAAGCAATGAAGCTGTATAACTGACAGGCTCAACAAAATTGGGTTCCAATCCACCCTGTCGGACAATTTCGTTGACATGTTTTTCGGCTGTCTCCGGAGACTTTAAAAAGTCCTTATTGAGATACACCGTCACCGCTTCATGTTCGAAGTACATCAAAAGTTGGTCGTATTTGGGGATGTGCACCGCCAGCGAGGTTTGTGTCTTGCTGCAAAAATAGACCGACTGCATGAGCATATGGCGGCCAAAGGGCAGGTTACTGAAAATGTGTAACAATTGCTTCTTCATCGATTTATCCCTTAGTGTCCAGCTTAACTCTTTTTATAATTTCTTCCACCTCTTCACCGTCCAGGACCTCTTTTTCTTCCAGCCGTGCAGCGAGGGCATCCAAAACCGTACGGTTTTCGCTTAACAGGGCGTTTACCCTTTTGTAGCTGCTTTCCACCACCGCTTTGACCTCGGCATCGATCTGCCGGGCGGTTTCTTCGCTGTAATTTTTCTCTTCACCATATTCTGTTCCCAAAAACAGGGACGTGTGCTTTTTGCCAAATGTCAGGGCGCCCAATTTTTCGCTCATCCCGTATGTACAGACCATGTTGCGCGCTAGTTCCGATGAACGCTCCAGATCGTTTTGCGCACCGGTGGAGATATCCTCGAAGACGATTTCTTCGGCCACTCTTCCGCCCAGCAGAATTGCCACTTGGTCCAAAAGTTCGTTTTTGGTGGCCAGAAATTTTTCTTTTTCCGGTAGCTGGAGCGTATAGCCCAAAGCACCTATCCCGCGGGGGATGATGGAGACTTTGTGCACCGGTTCACCGGTCGGCACACGTTCGGCCACCAGCGTGTGACCTGCTTCATGATAGGCCACCCGGTGTTTTTCATCCGGGCTCAACGTACTACTTTTCTTTTCCGGACCGGCGAGTACTCTGTCGATGGCCGCCTCAAAATCGGCGGTGGTGATGGCTTCCCGATTCTTGCGGGCAGCCAGAATCGCCGCTTCGTTGGCCACATTGGCCAGGTCGGCGCCCACAAAACCCGGGGTTCTTCGGGCCACGATCGTAAGATCCGCGTCGGAGGCCAGTTTCAGCTCCTGGGAATGGATTTTTAAAATTTCCTCTCTACCCTTCAAATCCGGCTTGTCCACCACGATCTGCCGGTCAAAGCGTCCGGGACGTAAGAGGGCCTTGTCCAGAACATCTGGCCGGTTGGTGGCCGATATAACCACGACACCCTTGCTGGTATCAAAGCCATCCATTTCCACTAAAAGCTGATTTAAGGTCTGCTCGCGTTCATCATGTCCGCCCATTGCTATAGGACCGCCCCGCTGACGACCGACAGCATCCAGTTCGTCAATGAAGATAATACAGGGGGCCTTGGCTCGGGCCTGTTGGAAGAGATCACGCACGCGGGAAGCCCCTACGCCCACAAACATTTCGATAAAATCCGAGCCGCTGATGTTGAAAAAGGGCACCCCTGCTTCTCCGGATACGGCCCGGGCCAGTAAGGTTTTGCCGGTGCCCGGAGGACCCACCAGAAGCACGCCTTTGGGCATATGCCCCCCCAACCGCTGAAAGTGCTCGGGGTTTCGCAAAAACTCGATGACCTCCTCAAGCTCCTGCTTGGCTTCATCCACCCCGGCGGCATCTTTAAACGTCACCTCCGACAGATTTTCCGCATGGACATGGGCTTTGTTCTTACCGATATTTAAAAAGTTCATTCCTGCGGATCCCATCTTGCGGCCAAGATAACCCCAAATTAAAAAAATTAGGGCAAAGGGGATGATCCAGCCCAGTAAATTACTTAAAAAATGGCTTTCCACTGTTACGCTGTATTTAACTCCATGCTTTTCAAGGGCTGCCGACAAATCAGGGTCGTGCAACGGAACGGTAATGAAATGACGTGGTTTGCCTGTTTTATTGTCCATTAATTTAAATGTTCCGATGATCACTTTTTCTTTAATCACGCATTCGGAAATCTGGTCCGCTTCCAGAAATTTTTGAAACTGGCTGTAAGGGATTTCCTCATTTTTCACCTGCAAACCAGACTGAAAAAAGTAAAGTATGGTCATCATAAGGATAAAATACCAGATCGAAAAATGCCCCGGCTTTTGCCAAAACTTCTTTTCAGGCGGATTATTAACGTGCATTTCCGGATTTTTAGGCCCGATTTGAAAATTGGTTTTCTTCATAAATATTCTCCCTGCAAGTTGTCAAATTGCACGGTTGACGTTATTAAGAGATTTCTTTGGCCTTCTTTCCTATCAGACGATGCTCGCCACCCTGCAAATGCTTTTGGATTTGCCCGACGGTTTTGCTGAATCTTCCCCAGTCGATTTCCAGTTGATCCAGGTCTTCACGGTGAATATATGAACCCGCCAGCTCCGCGCTCACGCCCTTTAGATCGTCAAACAAGGTGTTCAGACCCCTAAAAGCGTGGTGGAGATCTACCCCGACAACCTTGCTTTCCTCTTGGTTGGTAAGGCAAGCGCAATCACTCATCACCGTGCTCACGTCGGACTCCAGCAGGTTGACACATTTGATGATCTTCTTCAGGTCCTTTTTCTCGCGCTTTCTGGCCCAGACGGCCTGGTCCTGCTCCAGCTTTTCCAGGGTCTGTCTGAATTTCTCTGTATCAGCCATGAGTTTCCGAATGTCCTGGTTTAAATCAAAATCCATAACATTTGCTCCTTTCACTTTGAATCACCGCGAGACCGTATGTGCTGCGTGGTGATGCAGTGACTGTTTCACGATCCTGAGAAATTTCTCATGCCGCGTGGTTGCCATGCCAAAATGGCGATACACTCGTACCTTGGCCCAGTCGGTGAGGAAGGCCCAAGTGATGGAATAACCCCAGACCAACGCGATTTCGGGCCAGGTGATCGGTGTGATCAGGCCGAACCCATAGGCTGCCAGAAAGGTCCCCAGCAGCTTGGTGCCGACGGCCGACCAGATCATGACCGGGGCCGGATAGGGCTTTTTCAGGAAAAACCCTTTGCTGCGGGACACAAACAGCGTCAGGTGGCCGGCCACGGCCATCTTCAGGAATACATAGGTCTGCTACCTGAGGGATGGTTAACTGCAGCCAGTCAACCGCCAGGTAAAGCATCAGGAAGCTGCCGGCAACACCGGTCAGCCCCACTACCGTCGAAACAACAATGACCCGGTGCATGTTCCAGTGCACAGGGTTTGGATCAAGTCCGGTCCGGTCGTACGCGATGGTCATGATGGGGATGTCATTGAGGAGGGCCAGCAGGATGATCATGATGGCGGTGATGGGATAGAAGTTGAACACGATCATCGCCAGGACCATGATACGGATTGTCTCCGTGATGCGGTAGATGGCATAACTGTTCATGCGCTCAAATATCCGGCGCGCCTCTTCCACGGCATTGATAATCACCGACAATCCCGGCGCTGTTAACACCAGAGATGCCGCCGCGCGGGCGGCGTCGGTGGCGCCGCTGACGGCGACACCCATATCGGCCTGCTTCAAGGCCGGTGCATCGTTGACACCGTCGCCGGTCATGCCGACAATGTGGCCCTGGGCTTGCAGCGCCTTGACGATGCCATATTTGTGCTCAGGGAAGACCTGGGCGAAACCGTTGGCCTGTTCCACCTGCTGTGCCGTATCGGTGGCCATTTCTTCTTTTTCCTTGCCGGTTTTCAGTAGCTTTTCCGCAGCGTAAATGATCTTTCCGAGTCCCAGCTGTCCGGCAATCTCGCGGGCGATGGCGAGGTTGTCTCCGGTCACCATCTTCATTTGAATACCGTGGGCCTGAGCCTGGGCGATGGTATTGGCGGAGTCCTCCCGTGGCGGATCATAGAGGGGCAGAATGCCCAGAAACTGCCAGGGACCGTCGTCCTGGGACCGGGCCACCCCGAGGGTGCGGTAGCCCTTGGCGGCGAAGTCGTTGATAGCCTGGTCAGCCTTGGCCTTGGTATCCGGGTCGACCTGAGCAAGCCCGAGAATAACCTGCGGTGCGCCTTTGGTGACCTTGAAGGTTTGCTTCCGGGCGCCCTTGATGGTGGCCTCGGTGCGTTTGCCCACCGGATCGAAGGGCACAAATTTGAGTTGTTCGTAGGGCTTGAGTACGCCTTGATCCTGAAGCCCGCCAATCACCGCCAGGTCGATGGCATCCTGATCCTCGGCCTTCGAGGCTAGGGCTGCGGCCAGGATGAGGTCCTGGGCGTCCTCGACCTCGAAGATCATGGGATCACCCAGAGTCAGCTTGTTTTGGGTGAGGGTCCCGGTCTTATCAGAACAGAGGATGTCCATCCCGGCCATCTCCTCGATTGATTCCAGACGGGAGACGATGGCCTTCAGTTTGGAAAGCGCCAGCGCACCCACGGCCATGGTGACGGAAAGCACCGCCGGCATGGCCACCGGGATGGAGGCGACAGTGAGGATGAGGGCGAACTGAACCAGTTCGAGCAGGGCGGTCCCGCGGAACAGCTGTACAAGGATGAGGACCGCCACCAAAGCCAGGCTGATATAGATCAGGTAGTCGCCGATCTGCAATACGGCCTTCTGGAAATGAGAAACGGGTTTGGCACCGGCGACGAGTTTGGCGGTCTTACCGAGATAGGTGTCGCTGCCGGTCGCTGTCACCAGGCCCACCATCTCCCCTTGTTTGGCGATCGAGCCCGAATAGGCGATGTCGCCCGTCCGCTTGTTGACCGGCAGGGACTCACCGGTAAGGGCGGACTGGTCCACGCTCAGGTACTCACCGTCGAACAGCTTGACATCGGCCGGGATGATGTCTCCCAGGCGCAGACGGATGATATCACCCGGCACCAGCTCTTTGGCATTGATTTGCTGCCAGTTGCCGTCCCTCAGGGCCCGGCTTTTGAGGGCCAGCTTTTTCTTAAGTGCTTCCACAGCGTTGCCGGCCTGGTATTCCTGCCAGAAACCCACCACCCCATTGAAGGCCAGCAGGACGATGATAATAATGAAATCCGCCCAGTGCCGGACTACAGCCGAAAGCGTGGCAGCCACCTCGATCATCCAGGGAATCGGCCCCCAGAAGTAGCCCAAAAATTTGAGCAATGGATTTACCCTTTTTTCTGATATTTCATTATACCCATACGCCTCAAGCCGCTTTTTTGCTTCTAACGCAGTAAGTCCCTTTTCGCTGGTTCCAAGCTGTTCGAAAATCTTTGTCAAAGGGGTTTCTTTAGCCGTTTCCGTTTTTAATGCCAGAGTATCCATGGATTTACCTCTCTTGCCGACATTTCCTTTCGTCATTTGAATACACTATAAGTTTCCGCATACGATTCCGGTATCGGTGTGGGTCTGATAATCAGGTAGGAGTTTCGCCCTATTTTCTGTAGATGTTTGTCTTACAAAGCTTCAGGGAAAGTTATTGAAGAGGCTGTTATCTGGCCCACTGCTGTGAAAGGAAGGTCTGAATGAGGTGGATATATTTGCGATAAGCTAGAAAGCCGTGTAGGACAAATACTTACGGCAAAACGCAGCCAAATCTTACACAAAAATAGGACCAACACCGATACCCCGATTTTATTTCCATCCTTATCATACACCTGGTTTGGAACAGGTATTCCCATCATCACTTGAAGCACCATGTTCAAAAATTAAAAACCTAAAGCCGTCTTCAGGGTGAACTCACTTGCCCCCATAACCCATTGCGGGTTGCTGCTGAGCAACCCTGAAAATCAGAAGATACGGAGGGCCTATATGGCGATTTCAAACTATTATCTCATTCCCCCGCTGCCCAAGGGGCTCGAAGGACTGGCCGAGGTAGGACTGGACCTGCGCTGGTCCTGGAGTCATGCGACTGATCCCCTCTGGGACCGGATCGATCCCGAATTGTGGAACCTGACCCGCAACCCCTGGCTCATTCTTCAGTCTGTTTCTTCCGCGCGCCTCAAGGCCCTGTCCCAAGATCCGGCTTTCATGGAGCAAGTGGACGAACACCTCAAGGAGCATCGGAAGGATTCGCAAGAACCCTGCTGGTTCCCAAAGACCCACGACAAATCACCATTGACAGTGGCATACTTCAGCATGGAGTTCGGCCTGAGCGAGGCCCTGCCCATTTACTCCGGGGGGCTCGGCATCCTGGCAGGGGATCACCTTAAGACGGCCAGCGATCTCGGTGTGCCGTTAGTGGGCATAGGTCTCCTCTATCAGCAGGGGTACTTTCGCCAGGTTATCGATGCCGAGGGCAATCAAATGGAATTTTATCCTTACAACGACCCGAGCCAACTGCCTATCCTGCCCGTACTTGACCGGGAGGGAGAGTGGCTGCGAATAGGGCTGAACTTCCCAGGTCGGCGCGTGCGATTGCGCGTGTGGGAGGCTAAAGTGGGACGCGTGAAGCTCTATCTTCTTGACAGCAACGACCCTGCCAACAGTCCCGCTGACCAGTGTATTACAGCCGAGCTCTACGGCGGTGGGCTGGAAATGCGCCTGCAACAGGAGATTGCCCTCGGCATCGGTGGTTGGCGACTGCTGCGCGTTCTTGGTATCGAAGCGGAGGTTTGCCATCTCAACGAGGGTCACGCCGCACTGGCCGTCATTGAGAGGGCGCGGTCATTTATGGAGGATACCGGCCAACCCTTTGAGGTGGCGTTAGCAACTACGCGGGCCGGAAATATCTTCACCACCCATACGCCGGTGGAGGCGGGCTTTGATCGCTTTTCTCCGGTGCTGGTGGACCAATACCTGGGTGCCTACGCCGATCGGCTTGGCATCGGGCTCGATGGCCTCCTTGCCCTCGGGCGTCAGGATCCGAGAAGTACAACGGAACCGCTCAACATGGCCTACCTTGCCATCCGGGGGTCGGGCAGGGTCAATGGCGTGAGCAGGCTTCACGGAGAGGTCAGCCGTCGCATTTTTCAACCACTCTTCCCTCATTGGCCGCAGCCGGAAGTCCCGGTCACCCATGTCACTAACGGTGTTCACATGCCTTCCTGGGACTCAGCAGCGGCGGACGAGCTTTGGAGTGAAGCGTGCGGCAAAAAGCGCTGGCTGGGGACTCTGAGCAGCATCGAAGCCGATCTCAAGCTTGTGCCTGATGAAACCCTCTGGGCATTGCGCAATGAAGGCTGCCGGCACCTTATCCAATATGCGCGCGAGCGGCTTGTCCGACAACTTGAGGCGGCAGGTGTTTCCAAACAAGAGATTCTGGAGACGGGAAAATTCCTTGACCCCCATGCTTTCACCATGGGATTTGCCCGCCGCTTCGCCACTTATAAACGGCCCAATCTTCTGCTGCACGACCCGGATCGATTGGCGCGCTTGCTTCAAAACACCGATCAGCCTATTCAGCTCATCATCACCGGGAAGGCCCACCCGAAAGACGAGGCCGGGAAGGTTCTGATCCGGACCTGGTCCGACTTCATTCGCCGTCCGGAGGTCTGTTCGCGCGTCATCTTCCTTGCGGATTACGATATGTCTCTGGCAGAGAGCCTGGTGCAGGGCATCGACCTCTGGATCAATACACCTCGACGACCCTGGGAGGCCAGCGGTACGAGCGGCATGAAGGTCCTGGTCAATGGCGGACTTAACCTCTCGGAGTTGGATGGCTGGTGGGCCGAGGCTTATCACCCAGAGGTGGGCTGGGCGCTCGGAGATGGCCGGGAGCATGGTGAGGACCCGGTCTGGGATGCTCGTGAAGCGGAACAACTCTACCGACTTTTAGAGGAGGAAGCGATTCCCGCCTTTTACGATCGAGACTCCAATGGCATTCCGAAGGCCTGGGTGGCGCGAATGCGACTGAGCATGGCTGAGCTCACACCGCGTTTCAGCACCAACCGGATGGTGCGGGAATACGTAGAACGATTATATCTGCCGGCGGGACTTACATATTGTGAGCGCGCTGCCGATAAAGGCGCAGTGGGCAGACAGATGGTCAATTGGCAGCAATCGCTGGAACAGAAATGGGCCATGCTACGCTTCGGCGAAGTAAAAGTTGAAACTGACGGGGAACACCACGTATTTGAGGTTCGGGTCTATCTCAATGACCTCAACCCGAAGGCAGTCCGAGTCGAGCTTTATGCCGACGGAGTCAATGGCGACAATCCTGTGCGGCAGGAAATGACACACGGCCGGAAACTGGTGGGCGCGGCCGGTGTCTACGTCTACAGCGCGCGGGTGCCCGCAACTCGCCCGGCGACGGACTATACGGCGCGAGTCATACCGTACTGCTTCGGCGTTGCGGTTCCCCTGGAAGCCGCTCGAATCCTGTGGCAGCGGTGATTCGATTTCGAAAGAACGTCGTTGGTGACTCCCCATAGAATTGATGGGTGCCGCAACGCAAAAGGAGAGGACGCATGACGCGACAAAACATTCCCTTAGGCAGGATCATGGGATATCGATATATGACGAAATTAGAATAGTCGTAGGCAGCCTATCTGCGGTAGGGGTTGTGGCGCGAGGCCGTCGAAAAGGAGCATGAACATGAAAGAACGCACCAAGTTGTTGTTGATCGTGGGGATTTTTTTGGCCGCCTATTACATCCCCTGGAGCCATCCGGTCATCCGGCAATCCGGATTGGAAGCGTTCATGATGCTTCAGGAATATGCGCGTGAGCACGTATTAACCTGTCTGATTCCGGCCTTTTTTATCGCCGGGGTCATCGCTGTATTTGTCTCCCAGGCCTCGGTACTCAAATACTTCGGCGCTCAGGCCGGCAAATTTCTTTCTTATTCAGTGGCCTCCGTCTCGGGCACTATCCTGGCGGTGTGTTCCTGTACGGTGCTTCCGCTGTTTGCAGGCATCTACACCCGCGGCGCGGGCATCGGACCGGCTACGGCCTTTCTCTATTCCGGCCCGGCCATCAACGTGCTGGCCATCACGCTGACGGCCAAGATTTTGGGCTGGCAGTTGGGTTTGGCCCGGGCCGTCGACGCGGTGCTCTTTGCCGTTGTCACAGGTCTTTTGATGGCTTTGATATTCCGCAAGGATGACGCTGCTCGGACGGCGGGCAAATTTACGTGCCGGACGCCGAAGCTAAGGAGCGCACCCTCTTGCAAGACACCCTGTACATCCTGACCATGGTGCTGATCCTGGTGTTCGCCGCCTTTGCCAAGCCAGGGCCCGGATCGACTGGACTGTGGCCGGCTATTTTCGCTGCTAAGTGGTATATCACCATTGCTCTGTTGGTCGTGCTGGGTTTCATGCTCAAGGCTTGGTTCACCAGGGATGAGTGCAAAAGCTGGGTGGAATCCACCTGGGGCTTCATGAAGCAGATCTTCCCGCTTTTGGGCGGTGGCGTTCTAGTGGCCGGCTTCATGCTGGGGCGTCCCGGCCATGCGGCCCTGATTCCAGAGCAGTGGGTGCAGTCCCTTTTGGGTGGCAACTCCATTTGGGCAAACCTGATCGCCTCGGTGGCCGGCTCCTTGATGTATTTTGCCACCCTGACCGAGGTACCCATTCTCCAGGGGCTCTTGGGAGCCGGTATGGGCAAGGGACCGGCCTTGGCTTTGCTGCTGGCCGGACCGGCGCTTTCCCTGCCGAACATGCTGGTGATCGGCAGCGTCATGGGTGTGAAAAAGACGGTGGCTTTTGTTTGCATCATCGTGATCATGTCCACCATCGCCGGGATGCTCTACGGCGTGTGGACTGCTTAATCCTAAACGGAGCAATTAAAGGAGTATTGAAATGGAAACTAAGATCTTGGGTCCTGGCTGCCCCAAATGCCAGCAGACGGAAAAAGTAGTCAAGGAAGCGGCGGCCGAGGCCGGTGTGGCCGCCGACATTGAAAAAGTCACCGATACGATGAAGATCGCCGGATACGGCGTGTTCGGCACACCGGCAGTGGTGGTTGACGGCGAAGTCAAGTCCGTAGGCAAGATTCCCAAAAAGGAGGACGTCCGCGGCTGGATCCGTTAACCGCCTCGCAATGGATGAACAAGATCTTTATCGTTTCCGTGATAGGAATATTTATGCGAACCTCAAAATGGATCCTTTTTATTGTGTGTTTGGCCGTTCCGGCTGTTATCGTCTTCAATAAATTTATGCCAAACCACAAATTGCAGAAAGCGCATGCCCTACCGCCGCCCTTTGTGCAGCAACTGGACACTTCCGGCTCGGCCCCCCCTTCCCGAGCGCCCCGTTATATTTCCGTCCGGATGAAAAAGCCGCTTGAAACCCTAATTGCCGGTGAAACCGGCAGTTTTGAACTCGAGGCCCGCCTGAAGGAGCCAGAAAGCTCCTCTGAGAAACCTCCGCTAACTTTACCCTGCACACAAGTTACCTTCAGCCCTTGAGACTCAATGACGGCACTGTTGAGGATGCGTCGCCGGATTGCATTGCGGATGTCCGTGTCCGAACGATAGCTCGGCATTACCGTAATCTTGTTCACCACGCCCAGCACACCATTGATCTTCTTGGCTTCAAGATCCGCGTATTTCTTTGCGCTCAGGTTGTCCACACTGCCGGACAGCGTGACAATGCCCTCCTTGGTGCTTGCCGTTATCTCTGAAGCGTCCACGCGCGGATCATGGCGAAGCGCATCCTTTACCCAGTACGTGATGTCAGCATCCCCCACTTTACCCCCGGCAAACGCCTGTGGTGTCACCAAGGTACATATGAAGATAGTGAATACAACCAATAGTTTGTTCATAGGTTTTCTCATAACTCATTTCTCCTTTCGTCATTTGATTATATTATAAGTTGCCGGATACGATTCCGGTATCGGTGTCGGTCTGATAATCAGGTAGGAGTTTCACCCTATTTTCTGTAGAGGTTTGTCTTACACGGAATCAAATTAAAGGTTAGCGGTTACGGGATAAGGCAGAAAGCTGTGTAGGACAAATACTTACGGCAAA
>RCNC010000879.1_pt1 | contig 19856 bp, 11 predicted proteins | sample 2041301 | NCBI WGS metagenome assembly RCNC01 (sample SAMN09708231, study PRJNA481090) | Marine sediment metagenome, whole genome shotgun sequencing project. | biome: marine sediment; feature: ocean; material: sediment; isolation source: Sewage treatment plant 13A marine sediment (STP13A) ...
GTGGCGGCGGTGGCCGTTGGTAGGTTAGTCAGTCAGCCCACGGGTTGATGAACGGAACCCCGTTGCCGAAAGGCAGCGGGGTTTTTTTGTGATTGAAAAAACACCTCCCGTCCCGCCATCCGAATGGCGCCATGGTGCCGGCCATCACAAATCCATCTTAAGCGGTGGGACCTGTGGGGTAATGGTATGCGGTACAACGGGGTGATACTGATATGAGAAATCAAAATGTAAATATCTTCGAAACAAGCGATAAGGCTATTGCTTTTAGCAGATGACATTTGATAATATAGGGACATCGTTGTTCGGGGCCTGTGCGCTCCGCCGTCTGCCAACCTCGGAGGATGACATGAAGCGTCTGATCACGCTCCTGGCCATGATCGTGCTGATGCTCGCGATCCAGGCTACAGCCCAAGTTCCCCGAACCCCTCTCGTCGAGATGGGTTCGGCCACGTGGTGAACGTATTGCCCTCGCGCTTACGAGGGTCTCGCCGTGTGCGACGACCACTACTACCCCCACGAGTTCAACTACATCATCTATCAGGCCTCAAGTGGCGGCATCAGCTGTCCTGATTCCGACGCCCGGATCTCGTGGTATGGCATCACCGGCTTTCCCACGCTGAAATTCGACGGCAACTGGTACACTGAAGTAGGTGCCGGCCCCGGCGTGGTCGATGGTGTTCATTACATGGACAAAATTGATGAACGTCGCGAGACGACCTCGCCGATGGCGGTGGCTATCACGAGTTTCAATCTCTCCGGCGGGTCTCCGTACGTCGAGGCCAAGGTGACACTCCACGATGATTTTGATCCGACCAATCACAAGATCCGGATCGCCATCGTCGAAAATGATCTGGCGTATGGTTCCACGGTGTATCAGGGCACATGTCGTGACATACTGCCCGACCAGAATCTGACCATCTCCGCCAACGGTGAAGAGCAGATCGTCAACCTGCCGATCACCGTCGGCAGCTGGAATCTGAGTAACGTCGTTCTCATCGCCTTCGTCCAGAACGACACCAACAAGTACGTGGAAAACTCCGGCAATAGTCTTGTCGTCGACTATGCCAGCGCGGTGACGGTGGACGGATCACAACAGATGATCGCCACCGGTGGCCAGCTGGCCTTCGGCAACACCAACCTCACCAACGTGGGGCTGATGAGCGACACGTACGACATCTCCCTCGACACCAGCAGCCTGCCCACGGGGTGGGACGCGCACCTGTCCTTCGAAGGCAGCGACTACACCGATTTCTCGGTTCCGGTCAGCTCCTTTGAAACCACGATGTTCAACGTGGTCATGGACGCCGGCGCCGGCTCGGGTCGGGTCTTTGTGGACGTTTACAGCCAGGGGCTCGCTGCGGTCACCACGACCCTCGAATACGTGGCGGTGGACGGTGGAGCGGACTTCCTGCTGGTCTCCGATGACAGCGGCGCCGGTCTTGGCGAATCCGTCTACGGACCGGCCATCGTTACCGCCGGCAAGTCCTACGCAGAGTGGACCCACGGTTTGGGGACGCTCGCGGCCGCCGACCTTCTGGGATTCGACGCCGTGATCTGGCAGACCGGAAGCAATAGCGAGGTGCTATTGGCCGATGACCGGGCCACCCTCGACGGTTACCTGGGTGGCGGCGGACTCCTGGTCCTGGCCGGTGAGGACATTCTGGAAAGCATGGTCGCCTCGGGTGGTGCCTTGTGGTACCAGTTGAAGCTGCGCATCAACTACGTTGGTCCTGACAGTGGAGACCTGGTGGTCAACGGTGTGGCCGGCAACGCGATCGGCGACGGCCTGAGCTTCACGCTCACCGGCGGCGATCCCGATCAGCTGAGACTGGTCAACAACCAACCCGTCGAGACGGCCTTCGAGTTTGGCAACGGCGAGCCCGCCGGCGTCCAGACTACTTACGGTGGCTACAAAGTCGTGACTCTGCCCTTCGGCCTGGAAAGAGTGCCGACGCAGGACGACGCCGACGCCATCCTGTTCAACTCCCTGACGTGGTTGGGTGTCATGGGATCGTCCGCGGTGGGCGATCTGCCGACCGCCACGGTGGCGCTGGGCCAGAACGCGCCGAACCCGTTCAACCCCTCCACGAAGATCGCCTTCAACCTGGACAACGACGGTCCGGCGCGGCTGGAGATCTTCAACACCCGCGGCCAGCTGGTGCGCGTGCTTTCCGACGGCCCCCTGGCCGCCGGCCAACACGTGCTGACCTGGAACGGCCGGACCGACGGCGGTCGCCAGGCGGCTTCGGGAACCTACTTCTACCGCCTCACCTTCGGTGATCAGAGGGTCACCAAGAAGATGTCGCTGGTGAAGTAATCTCTCAACGGGGCTCAAGTCCCGTGGCTGAATCAGGGCCGGTCGAGCGAACGCCATGCGGGATGCTCGATCGGCCCTGCTCTTTACCGAAGGAGACCGTCTTGTCCCGAACCCTGGTGCTGGGTTGGTTGATGTGGTTGGCGATGTGCGTTCCGGCGGCAGGGCAGATCAAGGGCGAGCTCATCGAGGATTTCGAATCCGGGACCCCGGCCCTGGCCGGCTATCCTGATCAGGACCAGGATCCCGGTGATTGGCAGGTGACGACCAGCAATGCCTTCGGCGGCAGCGGGTCGAGTCTGCGCCTGTTCGGCAACACCTGGAAGACCCAGGCGGTCACCCCGGTGGCCGTCGCCGATTCGACTGTCTGGCAAGTGGCCATCCATTGTGAATACCGTGGCGAGATGCAGGCGCTGGGTGTCAGCGATGGCACCAACGAATTGTTCTACACCTTTTTCGGGACCGATTTGCCCGAAGACACCAACTGGTACACCGTCTACCAGGGGGCGTTTCCCCGGAACCAGTGGCACGTGTTCCTGTTGCCCATCGGCCGGGATTGGCAGACCAGGTTCGGCTACCTGCCGGATCTGGACGGGCTGATCTACGTCAACGACGCCGATGGCGGCCCGACGGGCATCATGCTTTTCGACGCCATCAGCGACGTGACGAGCGATCTGCCTCGGGCGCCGTACGCCCGCATACTTTACACCGTCGCCTCTCAGCGAAAAATCAGCGACAAGCTGTTTCAGCTGGCGGTCGACTTCAGGGGCGAGGTGTTCGATCCCGACTCCGAGACCCACACCTGGGCCTGGGATTTCGGCGACAGCACCACATCCGACCTCCAGAACCCATCGCACGAGTTCCTGGTGCATGCCGACTATCCCTACACGGTGGGGTTGCAGGTCACCGATCCCGACGGACTCGCTGCCGGGGACACCTGCCAGATCACCGTGGCGGAGGGGGATCCGACGGGGCCGCTGACGGTGAACTTCGTCGGCGACGTCTTCACCGGCCGGGGCTACGAGAACAACGGCGGAATCATCGACACCTACGGCGTGGAGGCCCTGTTCGCCCCGACCCTCGACATCTTCGGGAAAGCGGCCGACGTCAACGTGGCCAACCTGGAGGTGTCCTATACCGACCGCGGCACGCCCCATCCCACCAAGAGCGTGGTCTTCCGCAGCCGGCCCGAAAACATGGCAGGGATCGCCTTCGCCGGCGTGGATCTGGTGACGCTGGGCAACAACCACATCATCGACTACGGTGAAATCGGCATGCTCGACACCATTGAAGGCCTTGAGCATTTGAATATCCGCTACAGCGGCGCGGGCTCGTCTGATCACATGGCCCTGCTGCCGACGTTCTGGACCGAAAACGGCGTGCGGATGGGATTTCTGGGCCTCTGCAACCGCACGGGCAGGCAGTGGAACTACCAGCCGTTCCTGGACGCGGGTTTCGACAAGCCCGGTTTTGCTCATCTGCTGCCCGACAATCTGGCCCGTTCCATCGATTACACCCGGCCCCTGTCGGACATTGTGATCGTCCAGACCCACAGCGGCGACGAGTACGAAACCGCACCGCCGCCGGGACTGAAATACGACGGGGGGCTGGCTCCGCCGCCGCCTGTCGAAGCGGCCTACCTCGATCTGGGTGATCCCGACTTCCGGTTCAAGACCGAACCGACTCCCGGGGAACGTCAGTTGCGCCGATTGGCCATCGATCTCGGGGCCGATGTGTTGATCAATCACCATCCCCATGTGCTGCAGGGATTCGAGTCGTATCAGGGCAAGCTCATTGCCCACAGTCTGGGCAATTTCATTTTCGACCTGTACTACACCGAGACCATGCCCACCATGGTGCTGACCCTGGAAATTGAGAAGACGGGCATCACCGGATATCGATTCACGCCCGCCTGGATCAATCACTGGATCCCCGAACCGGCCACCGGTAACCTGGGGCGCGAAATCATCGGTCGCCTGGCGGACTACTCCCGTCCCATGAACGCGGTCGTGGTCCCGATGATGGACACGGGCGAAGCCCGCATCCACCTGAGCCGCGCCGATCTGGATTCGACCCTCACCACCACCGAAGCGACACTTTCGTTGACCGACAACGGCACCTATGCCGTGAGCGCACCGCTGCCCCTGGCCGGTCAGGGCAATCTGTCGCAATTCAGCGGTCTGGTCGGCGGCGGTCCCTGGGAAGTGCGCTGGGGCCGGGAAATTCTCTGGCACGGGGGATTCGAAGACGAGGGCGCCGATCTCTGGGAGGCCAACACCGACGACGAGGCCTTGGTAACCGATGTCGCCCATGGGGGAGGGCGGAGCCTGCGCTTGCGCCGAGCGTCGAACGATGTGGGGCAGACCGGCACCGACCTGGAAAAACACCTGCCCTGTGATCCGGCCAAACAGCACTCGGCGGTGGCCTGGTTCCGTGCCGAAGACGCTCACCAGGGTCGGGTCATGGTCAGGTACTACGACAGTCGTTACTCCGAATCACCGCTGGGCGACTATGATCTGGCCGCCCGTTTCGACGGGTCCACCGAGTGGGTCCGGCAGTGGCGCGATCTGGAAACCCCGAGCAACGGGGTGTATTTCGAGATGCGGGCCGGGCACGAACCGCCCGCCTCCGGCACCGGCTTCAGCTGGTTCGATGATCTGGCGTTCATCGAGTGGGAGCGGTGGGAGCCGGGCGGCAGCGACTTGAAGATTTCAGCCCCCAACAACTATCGCTTCCTTCAGGTCCGCAGCACGGATACCGGCGCGACCTCGGTGATGGTTTCCTACGGCGAAACGGGCTACGGCCCCGGTTCGGTCAGCGGTGTGGCGCCTGAAATTCCCCTCGCCCAGAACTTCGGGCTGCACTGCTTTCCCAATCCCTTCAATCCCCGGGTGACCATTGAACTGGACATGGCGGGCCGGTCCCTCTCCGAGGTGAAAGTGGAGGTCTACGACGTGCGCGGCCGCAAGGTCCGGACCCTGCACGAAGGCCCTTTGCCGGTCGGGATACGCCACGGCTTGACGTGGGACGGGCAGGACGATCGGGGCCGGGCCCTGGCCAGCGGCGTCTATCTGGTCCAGGCCAAAGCCGGCGATCAGCGGGTGGGGCAGAAGGTCACCCTGCTTCGTTGACATCAGGTGAACAGACGAGTTGGCAAGGAGCCCTGTCCTCCGGGCGGGTTCGGCTGCGTGGCGGGCCAGGGCCTGGAAAACCCCCGAACATATTTAAAATATAACATTTGGGGCCCTGGATACCTGAAATTGCAACGTGGTGATTTGATTTGAATTTGTATTTGGTCCAGAATGTTGCCGAGGTGGTGGAAACCCGCTATAAACGGGATTTGTGCCGGAGTGACAATAAATCAAAATGGAGGAGTGCTATGAAACGCTTTCTAATGATTACTGCTGCCCTGATGATAGCCGCAGCCCCGGCCGTGGCCGACATCGTCAGGGTCGAATGCATCGGCGAAGTGGAATTCACCCAGGTCAGCTTCGGGGAATTTGCGGACGTCATTTCCGGTGACCCCGTGATCGCCACCTGGCTGGTGGATTCCGAGGATTACATGGACCACCCGACCTTCGGCGTCCGTGCGTATCCCCTCATCCTGGGTTCCATGGAAGTGACCATCGGCTCAGTGGGCCCCATCGCCATGGTGGATCCGCAGCCCTTCGGCCGCACCGCCTACTTCAACATGCGCAATGCCGACCCCGTGGCCGACGGATTTTTCCTGGATTGCAATACGGACTACGATGTCTGGCCGGTTCAGATCATGGTCCCCGCCAATATCGACCCGTATTTCGGGTTCAAGTGGACCATCGGTTACGAAGGGGACACCTTCGACTCCCTGGACATCGTGGATGCCGTCGGTACCTACGATTTCACCGGTCTGACCAGCTTCTACACCGGACTGATGGATGCTTTCGCCGACGCGATGGGCTTCATCCCGTCGCAGACCATCATTTCCATCGAGACCGTGGCGACCGAGGAAGCCTCCTGGGGTTCCGTGAAATCCCTGTTCCGCTAGATTCTCTCGCCTTCCACCGGCGGCCCCGATTCCCGGGGCCGCCGGAATCAAGACCTTCCCTTGCTTCGGGAGGACTTCATGACCACCCATCCACGCAGTTTTACCCTGGGGTTGATTCTCCTTATGGCTTTCGCCGGGGGAGTGGCCCGGGCCGACTTCTGTCCGGTCGGCCAGGTCTGGCCCGGTTACGATCCCACCTGGGTTGAACCGGGCGTGATAACGGGCCAGGGGCAGACCTTCTATGCCCTGATCGAACCGGGCGACGGCTGCGACTGCCTGTTGGGCTTCCGGGTTTCCACGATCGATTTTTTCATGACTCTTCCCGAAGAGACCCAGTACCCGGTCACCCTGTCGGTGTCCATGGGGCTGAAGGAGGCCGTCCCCGATCCGGAAGGCGCCTTCGATTGGCTGCCCGGTACCGCAGGCTGTGAAACCCCCATTCGTGAATTCGGCATCCCTTTCCACAAATCTTTTGTCGGCTTCGGGATCGCCCTGGAGTGCGACTGCTTTGAAGTGGGAGCGCCCGCGTTCCTCTATTTCACCATCCATTCACAGGTGAATCCGGCCGGAGGGCTCACCACCACCGGCAGTGGCGCTCCGGATGCGGGCCGATTCCTGACCGTCATCGAGGATCAATGGGTGGATCTGGTTGTGCAGGGGACCCTGACTCGCGGGGACCTGGTGGTTTCGGGATTTGCCAGTTGCTGCGAACCGCCGGTGGGCGAGGCCGCCACGGATTGGGGCAGCCTCAAGGCTCTGTACCGCTGAACCAATTTGTACCGCTGAAACTAGTCGACGACCACGACCTTCCGGGTCACGACATCGGATCCCGCCTCAAGATGCACCAGATACATCCCGGACGCGGCCTTGCCGCCCGATCCGGTGGTGCCGTCCCATATCTCCGCATACTGCCCGGCGGCCCGCCGTTCGGAAACCAGGTTACGCACCAACCGTCCGCGGAGGTCGTAGACCGACAGCCGCACCTGGGAATCGTGGAAGGTCGTGAAATCGATGCGGGTGCGGTGGCTGGTGGTAGTGCCGGCCGCCTGCATCACCAGGCCGGTTTCGGCAAGTGGTCCGGAGCCCGGGTCCACGCCGGAAGGGAAGGCCAGTTTCGCCATCCAGACCCCCAGGTCGCCCTGATCCATGCTCATCCAGATGGCATAGATGACGTCGCCCCTCGAGTCGATGCCGATGTAGTCTCCGAAAAACACGTTGTCCCAGGGCGTGAACGGAGTGTCGCTTACGATCATGTTCGTGAACGTGGCGCCGCCGTCATGGGAGATCGCCACCGAAACCTCGGTGGCGTCGCCGCTGGTGCGGTGACGGTCAAAAAAGACCACGGAAACGGTCCCGGTCAATGGATCGACAGCGACCCAGGGGAAGAACTGTTGGGTCGGGCCGAGGTCGCGATTGACACGCCGAGGCGCTGTCCAGGAGTCCCCCTCATCGTCGCTGGAACAGATGAAGACGTCGGTGTCGTCGCTCCCGTTCCGCTGGTCGGAGAACACCACGTAGATGCGGCCCCGGTAGGGCGACGAACTCAGGTCGCAGACGGTGATGGGCATGCCGTTGCACCGGTAGACTCCCGGGACCACGAAGGCCCAGCCGCCGGGCTGATCGGTGACGAAGATGTCCTCGCCGAAGGTCACTCCCCCATCGTACGAACGGTCGAACAGGACCTGGTCATGGCCCGCCCAGGCCACGTAGACCTGGCCGTCGGGGCCGACCGCGGGGGTGGCTCCTTCGACGGTTTCATCACCGTCACGGCAATCGCCGCCGCGATCGCTGATCCGCGCCGGGGAGGACCAGGACTCGCCCTGGTCGACCGAGCGGGAAAACAGGATCCGGGTGCTGTCGGTCGGTGACACGCTGCCGTAGAGGTCGAATTCAGTCCAGGAGATGTAGAGGTTGTTGCGGTAAAAGGAATCGGTCCGGTCGGCGGTCATGATCGATTTGTCCTGATCCTTGGGCGGATTGTGGCCGACCCCCACGCCACCGGACCAGGTCATGCCGCCGTCGGCCGATTTCTGGACGACGATCCGGTCCAGCCAGGATCCGTCCTGGGGATAGGATAGGTGGGAATAGTAGAGGTTGCCGTCGGCATCGAAAACAACACAGGGGTCGCCGGCCACGCCCAGAGGGGAGCTGAGACGGTGTTCCGTCCAGGAGGCGCCGCCGTCGGTGGAGCGGAAGTGAAAATTGAGATTGGCGCCGGCGGCCAGCTCGGAGGGGTTGGCGGGGTTGATGGCGATCGAAAGCTCTTCCGCGGTGGTGGGATCGTTCTGGTGGACCTGGATCGCCGGAGGTATGGCCGACGCGGTGGCCGCCGGAAGGAACACGAGGCAGACCAAGAGTATGTGGGCGAGACGGAACATGAAGGCTCCCTTCGGGGCCACGGGCGGGGCGCGAAGATCCTCTCCATCCATTATAACACAGTCTCCGGGCAACCCTTCATGTGATAGGATGATCCCCCGAGAGCTGACGTCCGGGACGCGCACTTCCTCCACCTGTCAACGAGGATCGAAACGGAGATTGCCGGTGAGGCTGTTTTCCATCGCCGCCGTTCTGCTGATCAACCTGTTCATCGCGGTGAGGTACACGGTGCTTATCCGCCGGGGTGTCATCAAGCCGGCCTTGGCCATGTGGATTTTCTTTTCGATCGCCGTGGGCGGCAGCCTGGCCACCTATCTGTATGAAGGCGATTTCACCCTGCTGGACAACATTCTGAACTCGGCTGACCTTCTTCTCTGTGTCTACGTCTCGGTCGTCATCTTTGTTTTTGGGGACGTCAGCACGAAATTCACCCGCTTCGATCGCGGCTGCCTGGTAGCTGTGCTGGTCATCCTCGCGTTCTGGGCTTTGACCCGCCGGCACACCGCGGCCAACCTGCTGATCCAGACAATTCTGGTGATCGCCTACTTTCCCGTCATCCATCGGCTCTGGAAATCGGACGAGAATACCGAGTCCTTCGCAATCTGGGTCGCCCTGCTGCTCGCGCCTTGCTTCTCGCTTCTGTCCAGCCAGGGTGAACTGGCGACGGTCTACGCCGTCCGGGCGATCGTTTCGACTTCGGTACTGATGATCCTCATGGCCCGGGCGGAAATCCGGGGCAGGCGGGCGGGTTAGTCTTCGCGGCCATTCAGTTTCTCTCTGGCCACTGCGACTTCCGGACGGTCACTTCCTTGATCGCCCCACAAGGCCAGGAATCGTTCAAAATATTCTTCCGACTCCTCAGTGGAATTCTGGCTGCCGCTGATCATTCCCAGATGGTATAAGGACAGCGCGTACAGCTCAGGATACCCATCAAATAAGGTGGACCAGGGGTTGCTTGCCAGGAAGGTGAATTGTTCCCGCGCCTGGGTTGTATCTCCGGCCAGGCTGTGAGACACGCCCAGGGCGAAATGCGTCTCCAGGAGATCGGTAAAAGTCAGGGCGAGAGTGAACTCGGCCTGGGCCAGAGCAGTCTCTCCCGTGGCCAGGGCAATTTCTCCGAGGAGGTGGTGATACGAGCCCAGGTGTCCCATGGTCGGTTCAACTTCACAAATCGATTCCAACTCGATTGCGGTTTGGCGGGCAGAATCCGCCAGCCCGTTTCGGATCTGCTGCCGTCCCAGATATGCCAATGTTTCGGCAGAAGGCAGGACCTGTGCGGCCCGCTCTAGAGTAGTTAGGGCCTCCGCCGGTTCGCCCATGGCGGATTGCAATCTGGCGAGGCTGCGCAGTTCCGCCGCTTCGGCGCTCCAATCCCCCCGAGAACGGAATTGGCGGACGACCTCACGATAAATTTTTGTCGCCTCCTGGTAGTTGCCGCGCGAGGTGTGAAACAGGGCGGAAAACCTCATCCGGATGGCGTTTTGTTCAATCCCCTGCACCAGGGATTCATCAAGCTCGGACCAGGCCTCCTGCCAGCGATCGTTGATTGCGTGGACCATGCCAATGGAAACGTGGGACCAGAAGGCCCCCGGATTCGTTTTCAGGGCACTTCGGAAATGGGCGATGGCCTGTTCATATTCTCCCAGGCCACCACATGCCAACCCCAGGAGGTGAAACACGTACCAGCTGTCGGGTTGGCTCTTCAGCAACCTGATTGCGTGGGCCTTGGCCTGGGCATATTGCCGGGTGTAGATGCAGGTGTAGGCCAGATTGTTCATGGCTGGAAGGTCATCGGGATACAGCTGCAACAGCAGATTGTAGCGATCGATGGCCGGCCCGAATTCTTCCCGGATCCGGAAGTATTCCCCTTCGATATGATAGCGTTCCCGCTCGGTTACCTTTTCGCGGTGGTGATAGGCCTGCTCACTGTACTGAAGTGCATCGGTGATCCGCAGCATGTTGTGGGCCATGACGGCCAAGTCGTTCCACGCCGTGGCGAAGGTGGAATCGGTAGCCACGGCTTGCTGGAGCAGGGGAATGGATTGTTCCCAGCGTGCCAAGCGGCTTTCCTGCTGCGACAGGGTGAAATAACGCAGAGCCTGCAGGGAACTTGTGGTGACTTCGGCCAGAGGTTGGTCGCGACGATTGATCGAAAGCATCGATTCGCCGAGGTTGCGTCGGATATCCCGGGACAACTCGTCCACTGCGCCGAGAAACTCCTCACGGCTGTGGACCCGGATCCGCTTGGTATCGACTGCGTCACCGGTGGTCGGGACCACCAGACGGGCGCTGAGGGTATAGACGTCACCCACCCGGCTGATCTTGCCCTCCAGCACCGCGGGCACGCCTGCGCGAATGGCGATCTCCCGACCCAGTTCCGCGTTGATGACGGTGGCATCGGCGTGGCCGCTCCGGAACAGGGCATCGCGGAGTCGCTTGCCGGAAAAGATGTTCACATACTGGGATTGTTGAAGATCGATTGATAGGGCCTCGCTCACCGTGCCCTGGAAAACTTCCTCCCCGGTATGATTCTCGAAATCCGTGATCAGGATCCAGTCCCGCATGGAAAAGGGGATACCCTGGCTGGGCGTCAGGATGATCACGGCGGTGATGATGATCCCCAATACCGCGGAACTGACGGTGAGATTGCGAAGGAGGTGTTTTCGGGGTTTCTGGCGGTCGGGGTCCGGTCCCGATAGGGAAGGGGTCTTGGCTGGTCCCTCCACCAGCTTCTCCAGGTCCACTGCCAGGTCTGCCGCCGACGGGTAGCGGTCCTCCGGGTCCTTGGACAAACAGCGAGAAGTGATCCTGGCCAGTTCCGGATCGATTCCAGAATTTTCAGGCAGGGGGGCGGGATCCCGATTGATGATCTGGTAGATAACCGCCTGCTCGAACTCGCCCTTGAACGGGGAATACCCGGCCAGCATCTCGAATAGAACCGCACCCAGGGACCAGATGTCCGTACGTTCATCGACCGCCAGGCCATTGGCCTGCTCGGGGGACAGATAGGAGGCCGTGCCCAGGGTGGTTCCGGTTCGCGTCAGTTTGGCGCTTCCGACCAGCTTGGCCAGGCCGAAATCAAGGATCTTGATCTTACCGGAGGTGGTCACAAACAAATTGGCAGGTTTGATGTCCCGGTGAATGATACCCGCGGCGTGGGCTTTGGCCAGTCCCCGAGCGCATTGGATAGCCAGATGCACCGCCGCCGCCGGGGCCACCGGTCCACCGCTTATTTTATCTTTCAAAACCTGGCCTCCGTAAAAGGCCATGACGATGAACAGCCGGCCATCTTCGGTTTCGGCCACATCGTGAATGTTGCAGATGAACTCGTGGTCCAAGGCGGCGGCGGCCCGGGCTTCGCGCAGGAAGCGTTCCTTGGCCTGGGGATCGTCGGTCAGATCAGAAGACAGGAATTTCAGGGCGACGGTCCGGTCCAAACGTGTGTCTTCGGCCTGATAGACGACTCCCATGCTGCCGGCGCCAAGCTTGGCAGTGATGCGATACTGGTGGATCGTCTGGCCGATCATAAAAGCCCCCTGTATATCACAGGATGACGGTGGGGGTGGGTTTCGTCAATGAAGGGGGCGCAAGAAAATCTTATCTTATCTCCATAGGGTGAGGTTTTCGGTTCAGTTAATCAAAATATTGCCCCCCGGGGGGGGAAGGCCGGCACTAGCGGTACAGGCTTTTCACGGACCCGAAGGTCATGCCCTCGATGGCCACCGGTCCGCTGCATCCCATGTCTCCGCAACCGACCCCATAGGCGCCCACCAGTTGATCACATCCCCAGGGGTGGCCTCCGGCCCGGGCGAAGGAATCGGCGCTGAGGTGAAAGTCTTCCCCGTCGGGATCGCAGTAGCAGGGGTTGGCCGAAAAATTGCCGCGTTCGTCGACCTGATCCGCGAAGGGTTCGATCCAGTCGCCGCCGGCGTTGCCGTACAGGTTGGTGCAGGAAAGGGTGATGGGCACCGAGGGGCTGATGGCGATGGCGGCCCCATCGGGACAGTTGGAAATGATGGTGTCGATCATCTCCACGGAACCACCGTAGTTGGCCGCGGCCAGGATGGCGCCTCCGAGGGGGGCGCGATTGCCGTCGAAAGTGCAGCCCTCGTAATAATCCAGGCCGTAGGAGTTGTGCCATACCGCGCCGCCCCAGTCGACGGCCTCGTTGTTGGCAAACAGGCAACCGATCTTGACCGTTGTGAGGCCGTAGATCGCCCCGCCGCGAATCGCCAGGTTGCCGATGAACCGGCAGTCGTTGAAGGTCACCCGGCCGCCGTGGTTGCTGTTCAGGGCGCCGCCGGCAAAGCCCTGATTGTTGCGGAAGACACAGTCGTTGAAGACCGGAGTCCCGGACCGGTCCGCGTACACCGCCCCACCGCCGTTCCACTCGGTCATGCCGGTGGCGTTGTCCTCGAAGACGCAGTTGTTCACGATGACCGACGAGTATCCGGTGATGTGCATGGCGCCGCCGCCACCGGGGGCGTATCCGCCCCGCATGGTGAGGCTCTGGATGACCGTGGTCTGGCAGTCGGAATCGGCCGAGATAAACGCCCGGTGCGGTTCGGCGGGGCTGCCGCCGCAGTCGATGATACAGGTGGCGGGATCATCATCGAACGACCTGATCAGGATGTTGCGGTCGCCCACCTGGATGTCGCGATTGCCGGGGCCGGTAAATACGCCGGCGATCAACAGGATCTCATCCCCATCCACGCTGGCGTCCACCGCGGTCTGGATGTCGGCGATAGTCCCTTGGCCGTCCGCCCGCACGACGAACACGGAGGCGTGGCTGCTGGCTACCGCCACCAGAGTCAGGGCCAATAGGCAGATGAGGGTCCTCATGATGATGTCCTTCTGGGTCGGAAAGGAAAGGATTGGTTACCCAATTATACCACATCTCATGAGGTGAAATGGGGGACATGGCGCCGAAAACCCCGACCTCAGGGCCCTGGCGCCAACCCATGGATCTTTATCTCACCAACATCATTTTCTGTACCCGGACGGCCTGGCTCGTTTGCAGCCTGGCGAAGTAGTTTCCCGAAACTACTTCTCGGCCCAACCTGTCCTTCCCGTCCCACAGCAGGGAATGCGCGCCGGCCGGAAACACCCGGTCGGCCAGCGTGGTCACCAGACGTCCGGCCACATCGTACACTGCTACAGCCACCTGCCCATCGGTCCCGATCTCGAAGGAAATGGTCGTGCGTGGATTGAAGGGATTTGGGCTGGCCGGATGGAGCCTCGGACCCGCGTCCGGGCTGGCCGAAGGAACTGGTGAAGTGCCGGTGCTCTCAGCCACAACGAAGGGGGAAAACGAAGTGGTGATGGCATAGAGGTGGTTGGAGTCTTCACCGACAAAGTCGGTGATGTCGACAAACCCTGGCGGGTTGGCTGTCTCGTCCCAGTGCAGCATCTTCAATTCCGATTCCGGACCCGCCAACTGGGCCGGGTCGTAATTGAAGCGCAGGGGCAAGGGGACGCTGAACTGGACGGTGGTAGAGATGTCGTAGTAGAGCGCGGGACTCAGGGCCAAATACCCGGCCGGCAAGTCCAGCAGTTCGTTCCGATAGACCGCCGTCATAACCCCGTTGGTCAGGGCGCCCTGGATGCCAACCTGGATATCAGGTCCCAGGTCGAGGTAGCCGACGTATCCGGCGGTGATGTCGATGGAGTATTCCTCCACCCATTCCACGGGGCTGGTCATGATGTGACCGCTCAGCCCGGCCACGGTTCCGATTCCCGCGGGGGTAATGTTCACCCCGTGAAGATCCGCCCTGGTCGGGGTTACTTCCTCTAGCCAGGTAGCGCCCCCGTCATTGGTCGCCATGACTCTTCCGCTGCTCCCGACGGCGACCAGGAAATCGGCGGTGATGAACTGGGCATCGTACAGATGCTGGTTGCCGGCGGTTTGCAGGGACCAGGTGATTCCCGCGTCTTCAGTCCTCAGGGCGGTCCCGAAGGCGCCCACGATGATTCCGGTGGTGGCGTCAAGGAAGGTCACCGCGTTGAGCTTGTTGACGGTGCCGCTGTTCACCGGGTTCCAGGTCAGGCCGCCGTTGGTGCTGCGCAGGATCTTGCCCGAATCCCCCACGGCGATGGCCGTGGTCCCGTCCAGGAAGCAGACCCCGTTCAGGGAGCTGGTCACACCGCTGGTCTCGGCGGTCCAGTTGATGCCGCCGTCGACGGTCCGGATTATTCTCCCGAAATAACCCACCGCGAGAGCGAGAGAGGCGTCCCACATATGGACCCCGTAGATGTCGTGGACGCTGCCGGGACTCCGGGGCAGCCAGGTCAGGCCGCCGTTGTCGGTTTGCCGAACGGTGCCGCCGTCACCCACGGCGATGCCCACATCGGGATTCGCGAATGACACGGCGTAGAAATCGAGAAAGGATCCGCTGTTCTGGATGTTCCAGGTGGTTCCGGCGTCTTCGGTCCGCATGATGGTGCCCCATTCGCCGACCACGGTGGCGAAATCTTCCCCGAGGGAGGCCATGCCCAGGAAGTTGGAGTAGGGCCCGGAAACCAAGTCCGTCCAGGTGGCGCCGCTATTTTCGGTGCGGAGGATCTGCCCCGTGGCGCCGACGACCAGGCCCATGTCCTCACCGAAGAAGGCCACATCGTAGACCCGCTCATTGACCGGATTGGTTTGCAGGAACCAGTTGATGCCGCCGTCGGTCGTGCGCAGGATGTCACCATCGAAACCGATGATCGCGCCGTGGCTGGGCGTGGAAAAATCGATGGCTACGAAAGTTTGGCTGGACGGGCAGGCCACCGGATTCCAGCTGCCCCCGCCGTCCTGGGTTCGAAGGATGACGCCTCCGCTGCCGACGGCAAAACCATCGAGGGCACTGGAAAAATATACGCCCTGGAAGTAGGAAGGCGACCCGCTGAGGAGGGCTGTCCAGTTGGCGCCTCCATCGATGGTCTTGAGGATGGTCCCGTTGTTGCCCACGGCGAACCCGGTCAACTCGGTGGGAAAGTGAACGCCGAAGAGCCCGTTGAAAGTGCCGCTGACCTGAGTGGACCAGGAGGTTCCGCCATTGGTGCTGCGCAGGATGATGCCGGCCAAGCCGACGGCCGTAATGACATTGCTGTCAAAGGCATGGACATCCGAGAGAACATAGTTCGTGCCGCTGGTCTGTTCGGACCAGACGGTGCCCCCGTCGGTCGTGCGGAAAATGCGGCCTCCCGAGCCCACGGCGGTGGCGTGGAGAGCGTCGCTGAAACTGAGATCCTGAAACGACCATTCCGAGATTTGGCGGGCGGTCCAGGTCAATCCCCCGTCGACGGTGCGGACAATGGTTCCGAACTCGCCCACACCCACGGCGGTGTTCGCGTCCAAGAATGCCACGCCGGTCAGTCCATTGCCCTGGGGAAGGGGGCTCTGCCATTGCCAGTCGCCAATGCCGCCTCGGGCAGGCAGAGCAAAAAGGCAGATCAAAAGTAAGGTGACTACGAAAAGACGAGATAACTGGAAATTGTAGGGGCTGATGGCATGGGATTCGTGGCTGGCTTGCCGCATGATTTCATCTCCTGGTAGCAAATTGGGCAAGAAAATGCTTTGAATAGCCTGGTGATTATAGCACATCAATTCGGTAACTATTCTGGGAAAATTGCAACAACTTGTTGTCCCAGAGCAAAGTGTGCCTCTCGAGAACCTTTCGTGTTTGGGGGGTCAGGAGAAAAGAGCCACGTGCCGTGGATTAGAGAAGTTGACATCCAATATCATAAAATGTTAAGTTTGCAGCTTCACAGGAAAATGTCCGGAATATTCAGCTCCCGATTCTCACTTCCTGCGGACGCCCTGCGTCTCCCCCTGTGACAGCACAACTCATTGCGACTGTTTTGGGGAAGTTTCTCGACCACTCAAAATGAGGACAATTTCCATCCACCAATAAGGAAAAAGCATGATCGGCAAGTCGTTACTCCATTACGAAATCAAGGAAACCATCGGCAAGGGCGGCATGGGCGAGGTATTCCGCGCCCGGGACACCAAGCTGGGCCGGGACGTGGCCCTGAAGATCCTGCCCGCCGAACTGAGCGGTGATCCCGAGCGCGAAACCCGCTTCCAGCGCGAAGCCCGCGCCCTGGCCAGCCTCCAGCATCACAACGTGGCCTCGGTGTATGGATTCGAGGAAGCCGAGGGCGCCCGTTTCCTGGTGATGGAATTAATTTCGGGGGCGGAACTGACCGACCGCATGAAAAACGGCCCCATCCAAATCGAAGAAACCCTGACCATCGCCCGGCAGGTGGCCGCCGGTCTCGAGGCGGCCCATGAGAGCGGGATCGTCCACCGCGACCTCAAACCCGCCAACATCATGGAGACCGATGAAGGCGAGATGAAGATCCTGGACTTCGGCCTGGCCCAGGCCTGGTTCGGGGACGACGGCACCCAGCAGGACTCCGCCACCAACCCGACCATGACCGCGGCCATGACGCAGGCGGGCGCCATCCTGGGCACTGCGGCCTACATGAGCCCGGAACAGGCCCGCGGGGTGAACGTCGACCGGCGCACCGACATCTGGGCCTTCGGCGTGATCCTGTTCGAAATGCTGACCGGCAAGCCGCTCTTCCAGGGCGAGACCATCAGTGACACCCTGGCGGCCGTGCTGCGCAAGGAACCCGACTGGGACTCGCTGCCGGTCGAGGAAGCCCCGGAACTTTGCCGCCTGATCGAACGGTGCCTGGAGCGGAATCCCAAGCAGCGGCTGCGTGACATCGGCGAAGCCCGCATCTTTCTCCAGGACGGAGGGGCCAGCGGCACCAACCTGAGTTTTTCCCAGCTGGGCATGACGGCACCCGCCGCCGAGCGCGCGCCGGCCAAGACGCCAGTGCCGCTGCTGATCGGCCTGGCCCTGCTGGGACTGGTGGGAGGCACCTTCCTGGGCTGGAAGGTCCTGGCCAATCCTGATCCGGCGCCCGTGGTCCACGCCATGATTCCGCCGCCGGCCCAGATGAACTACGATCTGAACGGCACGGCACCGGGCCCGGCCGCGATCTCCCCTGATGGAACCAAGCTGGCGTTCACGGCCATCGGCGAGGACAGCCCCCCCATTCTTTACCTGCGTCACCTGGACAAGGGCGAATCCGTGGCGCTGTCCGGGACCGAAGGCGCGGCCTATCCGTTCTGGTCTCCAGACAGCAAGTTCATCGGCTTTTTCGTGCCGGCAGGCGGCAAGCTCAAGAAAGTGGCGGTCGGGGGAGGGCCTCCGGTCACCCTGTGCTCGGCGGAAAACGGCAAGGGCGGGACCTGGAACGCCGACGGGGAAATTGTCTATGCACCCGGCGCCACCACCGCCATTTACAAGGTGGCCGCCATCGGGGGCGAACCCGTCCAGATCACCACGGTCGATTCAAAATACGATTCCCACCGGCACCCCCGTTTTTTGCCCGGGGGCCGGGAGTTCCTGTTCATCGGTCGCCCCTCCAGTGGCGGGGGTGACAACGACGTCCTGCTGGCCTCGCTGGATACGACCGTGGTGCCGCGGGTAATCACCGAGTCGCAGGCCCAGGCCGATTATGTCGACGGGCACCTATTGACGGTGCGGGAAGACGTGTTGATGGGGACCCCGTTCACCCCGGACCAGGAAAAGGTGGTGGAGGGAGGCACGCCGCTGGTGGAAGACATCCTGTCCCTGCCGGGGGCGGACATCGGCATCTTCACACCTTCGACCAACGGGGTGATGATCTTCCAGACCGGAGCTTCGAACCAGGCGGGCAGATTGATCCTGTGGGGCGACCGCGAAAGCGGCACCCAGGAACAGCTGGGCGACCCCGGTCAGGTCTTCCACCCCTCCATTTCCCCCGACGGTCTGCGCGCCGTGGTCGAGGTGCAGGATGCGTCCGACGAAGGGACCGACCTGTGGCTGGTCGACCTGGTTACCGGATTGCGGACCCGGTTCACCTTCGCCCCGGGTGAGGAGACCCGGCCCTGCTGGACACCGTCCGGGGATTCGGTGATCTACCGGTCCGCCGAGGAGACCACGTTCAGGATCATGCAGCAACCGGTCGACGGGCAGGGCGGCGCCGCCATCCTGCTGGAATCCGAACGGGACCTGGTCCCCTTCAGCGTGAGCCCGGTGGACCAGACCCTGCTGTTCGACTTTGAACGGGAGGACGGCAAGGTCGAGATCCGAAAGCTTTCCCTGACCGCCGAGGGTGGCGAGATGACAACCCTGGCGACGGCTCCGGACAAGAACATCGGAGGTGGTACCTATTCACCCGACGGCCGCTGGGTGGCCTACCACACCGAGTCCGCCTCGGCCTGGGATGTGTTCGTCATCCCGGCCTCGGGCGGGCCACGCAAGTGGCAGGTGACGGCCTACGGCACGGCCTATCCCAAATGGAACGCCGACGGGACGGAGTTGTGGGTCAGCCGCTTCAGCGGCGATCTGCGCGCCTATTCCGTGGACGGGTCCGGAGACACCTTCCGCATCGGCAACTTCACCGACAAGGTCCAGGTCTCCTCGCCGGACGGGACCGGATGCCATTACGACCTGCATCCCGACGGCCAGAGGATCCTGCATGCCGGTGTCGACCCGGCTTTCCACACCGAGGTTTCCTACCTGCACCTGGTCACGGACTGGAAGCGGGGACTGGTGCAGTAGCGATATTTCGAGAGGCTCTACTTGGCGCCTGGAGCGCAAAGGCACGAACTCGATGGCTGCTCTTCAACCCGGGCCCAGGCCTGCTGGGCGGCGGCCGCGAACTGGGCCCCTTCCAGTTTCCGATCCTGGGCCGCGAGCGTCTGGCTCAGCCCCAGCAGTGACCAGCCGTTGCCCGGGTGCCGGATCTGGTCTTCACGGTAGAGCTTCTCGGCCTCGGCATATTCTCCGGCTTCCATCAACAGAGCGCCCATCGAGTGCCGCACCGGCAGCATCCAGGCCGGAGGCTCGTCGTAGATCAGCTTGTCCTCGGCTTCGATGCCGCGCCTGAGCGCCGCCCAGGCTTCGTCCAGTCGGCCTTCGCGGTAGGCTGTTTCACCTTCGAGCATCGCCATGGCGATGGGCAGCACGTCGTGCATCCTGTTGTTGAAGACCCACCATTCCTCGGGCACCGCCGCGGCCGCGACTTCGAACCTGGCGATCCCCTGACGCGCTTCGTCCGTCCGGTCCAGGACCGAAAGGGCGATGCCCCGGGCGTAGT
>RCNC010002329.1_pt1 | contig 19853 bp, 15 predicted proteins | sample 2041301 | NCBI WGS metagenome assembly RCNC01 (sample SAMN09708231, study PRJNA481090) | Marine sediment metagenome, whole genome shotgun sequencing project. | biome: marine sediment; feature: ocean; material: sediment; isolation source: Sewage treatment plant 13A marine sediment (STP13A) ...
ACCAGGGCCAGGGACGCGGCCAGGACCAGGTCACGTACCAGGTGCGGGCCGCCGCGGAGGGCGCCGGGATCGAGCAGGGCGATGCCGTTGGCGATCAACGGGGCGGCCAGACAGAGGGCCAGCACCGCGGCAAATACCAGGCATGCACGGCGCAGGGCCGGCCGGCCCCAGAGCGGCTCCTTGTCCTGCCGGCTGGCGGCAGTGAGCAGCGCCTCCAGACCCAGCCCGGCCAGCACCGCCACCGAGAAGCCGAAGAGGAAAAGGAAGCGGGCCGGGATGCGGAAGTTCTGCAGCAGCGGCAGCCAGACCAGCAATTTGCCGAAGAGGGTGAACTTGCCCATGGCCAGCAGCAGGGCGGCCAGAACGGCAGCGGCGTGGAAGCGGGCCGGCGGCGCCCGCAGGGCCAGGGCGGCCAGCAGGGCGAGGAAGAGGGGGATGATCCCCGGCCAGGCCTGCAGCTCCCAGTAGAAGCCGTCGGCCCCGGCGCGCCAGGAGCCGTCCCCCGGCTCACCGAAGAGGTCGGGGATGAGCAGCGCCATCAGGTGGGTGGGCGGCAGCGAGCCGTCCATCAGCAGCGCCTCGGGAATCCCCCCGGCCCGGACGCTGGCCCGGGTCAGTTCCAGGGTGGGCGCCAGCTGCACCGCGGCCAGGCCGATGGCGGCCAGCGGCACCAGCAGCAGGGGGACCAGCAGGGCGCGCCGGTTCCCCCATCCCCCCCGCAACAGGGGCAGTGCCCGCCAGAGGAAGTAGAGCCACCAGAAGATCAGGGTGTAGGCCGCCGCCTGGGGGTGACCGGCCAGCAGCACCAGGGTGGTGGTGGCGATGATCATCGCCGTGATGCCCCGCCGCTTCTCCGGTTCGGTGAGCCAGCGTTCAGCCAGCCAGCAGAGCGCCGGCAGCCAGATCACCGTGTTGAGCATGTTGAGGAACAGCGCACGAAGCACGAGGAAACCGCCCCACTGGAAGGCCAGGGCCCCCAGCAGGGCCGCCGAGGGCCGGCAGCGCAGTTCCCGGAGATAGCCGTAGGTGAACAGCCCGGCCAGGATGAAGTGCAGGATGGTGCTGTAGGCCGCAGCGTGGTGGACGGGCAGCCAGGCGAAGAAGGGCCAGTTGGCCAGATAGAGCACACCGGCCTGGCCCTCGGCAAAGAGCGGGAAACCGCAGGCGATCTCCGGGCACCAGAGGGGCAGCTTCCCTTCCAGCATCCGCGACGCGGCCCAGGCCCTGAGCGGGTAGTTGAGCATCATGGCGTCGAGGATGAAAAAAGCGCCGCGGAGCAGGAGCGCTTTCCAGAAGACGAGGAGCGGGAGCACGATGAGCGTCAGCCAGGGCAGGAACCGAAGACTCCGGTACTGCCTGCGGCCTTCGATCATGCCATTCCTCTCGTCGATGATTGCGGATGAAAAATGTATTGTGGAATTATTCTATGCATCAACTCACGATTTATCAAATAGTCTAGTTTTTCACTAGAAATCAATTGACAGACAGGACATAACGGTTATTCTGCACAAACCTGTTGTTGCATCAACATCTTATCGGCAGCAATACCCGCATGGATCGCTCACGATGAAGACGAAACTTCAGAAAACATTGGGCAAGGCCGGGCCCAGCCCGATCAAGCCCGATGCTACCCGGCACTCATCGAGAAAGATACCCTCACCCATGGCCAGGTTAACCGAGCAATATTACCGAGGTGCATTTATGGTCTTCAATCGGCTCTCGTTCTCCTGACGGTTTTTCTATTGTCCCCCGCCGGTGCCCTGGCCGGCTGGGACCAGCTGGACTCCGGCGTGGTGGACGACCTCTACGATATCCACTTCGTCAGCAACAGCACCGGCTATGCCGTTGGCTGGGGCACCAGCTATGGCGGGGTGATCCTCCGGACCACCAACGTGGGAGCCGACTGGGAGCGGACCATCCCGGTCAACGGCTCATACCTCTTCTCCACCGATTTCAGCGACTCGGAGACCGGATTCGTGGTGGGCTGCGATGCGGGCAGCACATTCTACGGCCTGATTCTCCGGACCACCGACGGCGGCGACAGCTGGACCACCAAACTGGTCTCCTCCACCAACGGGTTCTACACCGTCGACTTCGTGACCGACATGATCGGGTACGCCTGCGGCTGGCAGGGCTGTATCGTCAAGACCACCAACGCCGGCGACACCTGGACCCCCACCAACACCGGCACCTCAGTCATCTTTCGCTGGATGCACTTTATCAGCCCCGACATCGGTTACGCCGTGGGCGGCTCCAACTGGAACAACCCCAACCGGGTCTTCCGGACCACCAACGGCAACGATTGGACAGAAGTCCACAACTTCGGCAGCGGCACTGTGATCGGCGGCATCCACTTCTTCGAGAACGAGACCGGGATCGTCGGCGGGCACAACGGCAACGAGGCGGTGATGCGCACCACCGACGCCGGGGAGAGCTGGGAGGTGGTGCACAGCGGTCCCCCATCGTCGGCGATTCAAAGCCTGAAAAGTTACGACAACGTCGACAACAGATGCTGGGCGGTGGGCGAGCAGGGCCGGGTGCTGCGCAGCGAGGACATGGGCCAGACCTGGATACTGGACGGCGTCACCAATCCGGAGCGACTGCTTCTCGGTGTCTGCGATGATGGGGGCAGAGCGGCATACGTCACCGGGATGAACGGGTTGATCTGCCGCCGAGTGTACAATGCCGCCGGACAGGGGATCGTCACCGGCCCCGGACCGTTGGAGGCGAACCCGCCGAATGTCCGCCTGTTCAACATCGGAGATGACTGGATGCCCCTGGTGGACTTCCCGGCCTACGGTTCACCCCACTGGGGTGTAAAGGTCAACACCGGTGACCCGGACGGCGACGGTCGGGACGAAATCCTCACCGGCGCCGGGCCGGGAGCGATCTACGGTCCCCACGTGCGCGGGTTCGAGGCCGACAGCTCGCCAATGCCCGGACTGAGCTTCATCGCCTACGGCACCCTCAAATACGGGGTGAACGTGGCGGCTGGCGACCTGGACGGTGACGGGTTTGACGAGATCATCACCGGCGCCGGCCCCGGGGCGGTGTTCGGGCCCCACGTCCGGGCCTGGGATTACGACGGGACACCGGGGGTCACACCGGTGCCCGGGGTGAGTTACTTCGCTTACGGCACCCCCAAGTGGGGGGTCAACGTGGCCTGTGGCGACATCGACGGCGACGGTTTCGACGAGATCGTCACCGGTGCCGGACCGGGCGATGTGTACGGCCCCCACGTCCGTGGCTGGAACGTGGACGGCGGTACGGCCGCGTCGATCCCGGCGGTCAGTTTCCTGGCCTACGGCACGAACAAGTACGGGGTCAATGTCTGCTGCGGCGACGTGGACGGCGACGGAATCGATGAAATCGTCACCGCGCCGGGGCCCTCGCCGGTGTTCGGCGCCCACATCCGCGGCTGGGACTTCGATGGCGGCACGCTGGCCGAACTGCCGGGATACAACTTCTTTGCCTGGCAGCCCTACGAGGCGCTCTACGGCGCCCAGGTCTTTGCCGGGGTCGATTTCGACAACAATGGCTATGACGACCTGCTGGTGGGCATCGGGCCCGATCCGTCGCTGGGGAGTCTGATCCGGGGCTTCCAGTACACCGGAGGCAGCCCGTCCCAAATTCTGAACTTCTCGGCCTACCCACCGGACCGGATGGGCGGTGTCTACGTGGCCGCGGGAAATTTCTAGCACCTTGGAGCTGGAAGTGACAAAGAAAAGGCCCTCACTCCACGTTCGCGGAAGTGAGGGCCTTTTCTTTGTCACTTTGACTCACCCTTGGAGCCAGAGAACCTCTGGACGAATTCGGATTCCATGGCCTAGAATGCACCATTCGCAAACATGACGGATAAGGGCTCGTATGGTTGTTGGCGTCGAGCCCATCATTCTGTATCGAGGAGAGGGATTGATGACCATCACGAAAGAATCGTTTCAATGGCTGAAGATGAAACAGCGCGCGGCAGGCCGGGGATTCGTCTCACTGATCCAGGTGGCGGGCCTGTTTCTGCTCGTCATGTGCGTCACGGGAACTTCCATCGCCCGGGCCGCCGAGAACGTCCCTCCCCTCATCGAACACTTCGACATCAAGATCGGAGGGTATTTCACCAGCCTCAACACCAAACTGCGGTTTGATCTGAATTCCGTGGATGAAGGCACCCGGATCAAGTTCGAGGATGATCTCGACTTCGACAAGACTCAGATGGTTTTTCGGATTTCGGCGGCGATGCTGTTCAAGGAGCGCCACCAGGTACTGCTGGGGTACTACGGTCTGGACCGCACTTCATCCGGCAGGATCGAGGAGGAAATCAAGTGGGGGGATGAAACCTTCCCGGTGGATGCCGACGTGAAAGGTTTCTTCAACCTCGATTTTATCGAGTTCTCCTACACCTACTGGGCCTTGAAAAAGGAAAAAACGGCCCTGGGGGTTTCCCTGGGCCTGGTGGCTGTGGGTCTCGAATCGGGGATCGGCCTGCAGGGGGACAGGGAACAGGGAATCAGCACGGAAACCGATCTGAATACCGACGTGCCGGTTCCCCTGATCGGTGTCCAGGTGCGGCACGCCATCATCCCCAAGCTGCTCCTGATAGGAAAGGGCGATTTCATCTACGTCAATTCGCTGGGCGACTATTCCGGCAGCGTCTTTTTCCTTGCTGGCGGCCTGGAATTCCGCGCATTCGAAAACGTGGGATTTGGCCTCATGTATGACTACGGCCATCTCGACGTCGAGGCCGAAAGACAGGTGTTCACCGGAGATATCGACTACACCATGCAAGGGGTACAGGGGTATATCCGCTTCAATTTCTGATGAACCTGGCTCGGGTGCCGGGCTAGTTCTTTTTGGCGGGAAGATTTCCCGACTCGAAGGCCAGCCGGTAGGCCACGTAATACTTGTTGATGTTGGCCACGTAGCGCACCGGCTCGCTGCCCACCCTTTCGGCCACCACTTTCTCCACGTTGAAGAACCAGCGGTTGGGATCGAGACCCCGCTGGGCAGCAATGGTGCGGGCCTTGGCGATGTTGCCCGGCCCGGCATTGTACGCGGCCCAGGAGAAGAACACCCGGTCCGCCTCGTCGATCTCCGGGTCGCTGAAATAGCGGTCGCGTAGATAGTGGAGATACTTGGTCCCGGCGTGGATGTTGTTTTCCAGCTCGTGAATATTTGAGATTCCCACGGCCTTGTCCGCGGCGGTGCTCGGCTTGATCTGCATGATCCCCACCGCGCCGGCACGGCTGCGGCGGTTGTTGTTCAGCTCCGACTCCTGGTAGGCCTGGGCGCCGAGAGCCAGCCAGTCAAAGCTGTACTGGTCGCTGTACTTTTGAAAAAGGGCGACCAGCTGATCCAGCTTCTTACGTTCTTCCGCCGACATCGGATTCTTGATCCACTTGTCCTCGCGGTAATACCGCTTGAAGAGGATGTTGCCCAGCAGCGAGCCCTTGCGGTTCTTTTTGGCAAAGGCGTCGAGGCTGGCCAGCAGTTGCGGGCAGTTCTGGCGCACGGCCCAGCCGATACCGCCGCCATCGTGAATAACCAGGTCGTCACGGATCACCAGGTCGGGCAGCACACCGGCCCACAACTCGGCCAGGTGGCGGTCGGCCACGGTCAACTGAACCACCCCGGCGTTCACCAGCTCCAGAATATCCTCGGTGGCCAGGTTCCGGTCAGCCGGCCGGATCTTCACCTTCTTGTGCCCCTGCTCCTTGAGCTGCTTGTTCAGTTCCTCGAGATGGGTGATGTAACTGCTCCCGGGCCGCACGTAGAACTCGCGCTTGCCCAGGTCCTCCAGACCACTGATCCCTTCCACACCCTTGTGGGCCACCACCACTTCCGAAACCGTGGGAATATACGGCGTGGTGAAATCGGCCAGTTCTTCCCTCTCCGGGGTGATGGTCAGCCCGGCGGCGGCCAGGTCCCCCCGGCCCTCGGACAGATCGTCGAGCAGCCGGTCAAAGGCAGTGGGGATGAAGACCAGCTTGACCCGGTCCGTTTCCCGCCTGACGCCCTTGTTCAACCCCTTCTCCCACTCACGGAGCAGTTCATACTCGAAACCCCGGTACATGCCCATTTCAAAGAAGAAGTTGGTCTTGCTGTAGCTGACCAGGACACGGATAACGCCCTTTTTTTTCAATTGAACCAGGTCACCGTGGAACGGCTCGCGCATCCTCTCGAACAGCGCGTTCTCGCGGTTGGGGTCCGCGGCTGAGACCTCCGGCCTGCCGTCATCACCGAGGGCGGCCAGGATATCGTCATCGCTCTCGGGTGAGGAGCAGCTCACGGCCAGGAGCAGGAGAAGCAGGAACAGAACACGCAATGCACTTCCGTTGTTGTTCATTCACCGCACCAGGGGGATTTCAGTGGCAAGTTCGGCCCTGGTCATGGCTTCCAGCTTGTTCTCCAGCTGGAAGAACCGTGCCGTCTGTCTCGCAGTGAGTATCTTGCGGAACTTCTTGATGTATTGCTTTTTCAGCTTGAGCCGGTCCTGCTCGATGGCCAGGTAGTCGGTCAGCACGGTTTCCGCGTAATCGTTGGTCAAACGGTCATACTGTGCAAGATATCCACCAATCAGCGCCGCCATCCGATCGCTGATCGTCCGTCTGGAATTCTCATATTCGAGGTAGAGCGGCCAGAATTTCCCGGCCTGGGTGGAGGTGATCTCCATGGTCTGCTCGACGATGGCCTGCTTTTCCAGCTGTATGACGGCGATGGTCGCAGCGGTATCCGGCTCCGCCTGTGCCGCCGCCGGCCCGGCCACGGCCAAGCCCAGGGCGATAAATAAAACCAGAAGTCTCCTCATGGGATGATCCCCCTCAATTCAATCGATACAAACTGATCGATGATGGCTAAGTTGTCACGTAATACCTATTACTATACCATCTGTGACGGTGTTGGATCGTTCAGCGGGAATCAGGCAGCGGAAGGCAACAGCATGGCTCGATCAATTCGGCTCGGCACAGCGGCATCAACAATTCTTCTGTTGATCGCCCTCACCATAATTACCGCCGCCCCGGTTCGAGCAGACGACTGCACCGTTCCCACCGTGCTGACCAAGACACGTCCCGATCCGGATGGGCCACCCACCGTAGTGAATGTGGGGGTGGTGGTAATGGATATCATCGATATCATCGACACCGCCCAGCTGTTCACCACCGATTTCTTCGTTGCCGTGAGCTGGCACGACCCCCGGCTTTCCGCCGAGGCGCTGGGCTATTCCCTGGAAGACTGCGCGGTGCGCAAATCCGACATCTGGCACCCCTTTGTGGACCTGGTGAACCAGCGTGACCTGAAGTCGCACTACCAGGACCTGCTGGATGTGGACGCCCGGGGCAATGTCCGAGTGGTCCAGCGCTACAGCGGCACCATGGTGGCACCGCTGCAACTGCACGACTTTCCATTCGACCGGCAGGTCCTGAAATTCTCATTGATAGCACTCCGGTTCGAGCCTGACGAGGTGGATCTGGTTCTGGACGAACAGTTTACAACCGTCCGTGAGAATCTTTCCCTGGCCGGCTGGGACGTCGAGGGCACGGAAACCACGGAAGAGGTGGAAGTCCTGGTGAATGGCCGGATCAAGCGGCCTCGTCTAGGTTTCAGTGTGATCGTGTCTCGGGACACCACCTACTACATCTGGAATGTGTTTGTCCCACTGCTGCTCATCGTCTTCATGGCCTGGACCGTCTTCTGGATCAACCCCGAGCATTTTGGCCCCCAGGTGGGCCTCTCCACTGCCGCCACCTTCACCCTCATCGCCTTTCTGCTCAGCCTGCGCCAGATGGTGCCCCGGGTGGGCTATCTCACCCGGTCCGACCGCCTGGTCCTCTTCTGCGCCGTGCTGGTTTTTTCCGCTCTTGGCGAGGCCGTGCTCACCAGCCATCTGTTCAAAAACGGCAAGGAGGACCTGGCCCTGCGCATCGATCGCTGGGCCCGGTTCGTCTACCCGATCCTCTTTATCGTAGCCGCGGTCCGATCGCTGGTCTTCTAGTTCTCCCACCGAATTGCACCGGTTAAAGCCATCCCGGCCGCATTGTCGAGCTTTGTAAAGACTCCTAATATCGGTTGATTGTTGTGCTATATTTATTGCTCAGGCTAATATTATTAATCTCCCATAACCGGCACCCCAATAGAGGAGCTTTTAAAAAATGCGCTGGAAGACACTCTTTCTACTCCTGCTGCTGGCCCAGGTCGCGGTACTGGCCGCGGCATCGGACTGGCCGAAGGAAGTGGAGCACCCGAAGGCCCTGATCACCATCTACGAACCGCAGATCGAGAACCTGGCCAGAAACGACGTCCAGGCACGGGCCGCTGTCTCGGTGATCATCACCGGCGAAACCGAGCCGCATTTCGGCGCGGTCTGGATCACCGCACGCCTCGATGTGGACCGGGACGAACGGATGGTCTATTTGCGGGATATCCAGGTCCCCAAGGTCCGCTTCCCCGAAGCCACGGATGTACAGAAAGAGCGTCTGGCCGACATCCTCGAGCTGGAAATCCCCAAATGGGATATACAGGAATCGCTGGACAACCTGATCCCCCTTCTCGAACTGGCCGAACACGATGAGGCCGAGGACAAGGGGTACAAGAACGACCCACCCGAGATTCTGACCGCCACAAAACAGACGATGCTGGTTGTCATCGACGGGGAGCCTCACCTGCAGGCGGTGACCATGCCGGAGAAATCGGTCAAGAAGAAGATCGAGCGGGTGGTCAACACCCCGAACCTGATTGCCTACTACCCGAAAAAGAAGACCTTCTACCTCAGCGGCGGGGGAAAGATCTGGTTTTCCGCAACGGACGTGCTTGGGCCTTACACCCCCACAAACCGGGTCCCCAGTGCGGTCGAGGATATGCTCACCGAGGAAGAGAAGAACGTGGAGGGCGACGACGAGGAACCGCCGGCGGTCATGGTGGTGACCGGTCCCACCGAGCTGATCGTCACCGACGGCAAGCCGGCTTACGCCCCGGTGGCCGATCTCGACCTGCTTTACGTGACCAACACGGACAGTTCGGTCATCGTCGACGTCGCGTTGCAAAAGCACTTCGTGCTGCTGTCCGGCCGCTGGTATTCGAGTGAGAAAACGCTCGAGGGCCCGTTCAGTTTTGTCGACCCCGGCCAGCTCCCCGAGGACTTCGCCAAAATCCCGACCGACTCCGATATCGCCGATGTGCTGACCCACGTCCCGGGAACCGACCAGGCCCGGGATGCGATGATGGACAACCTGATCCCCCAGACCGCCGCGATCAAACGGGATGATACCTCGCTGAAGGTTGAATACGACGGCGCGCCGAAGTTCGAGGACGTGGAGGAGACGAGCATACAGTATGCCGTCAACTCCCCGCAGTCGGTGTTCAAGGTCGGCTCCCTTTGCTACTGCTGTAACGAAGGCGTCTGGTATGTCTCCGGCTCGGCCACCGGGCCCTGGGCAGTGGCCACCGAGGTCCCCTCAGAGATCTATGACATCCCGCCCTCGAACCCGAACTACAACGTGACCTACGTCAGGGTCTACGACGTGACACCCACCGTGGTTTATGTGGGGTACACACCGGGCTACATGGGCAGCTATGCCTATGGCGGCAGCGTCGTTTACGGCACCGGCTGGTATTATCCCGGCTGGTACGGCCGCTACTATTACCCGCGGCCGTACACCTGGGGTTTCCACGCCACCTTCAGCCCATTTTACGGCTGGGGCTTCGGCCTCAGCTGGGGCTACGGGCCGTTTCGCATCGGCATTGGAGGTTGGGGCCGATACCACCACCACGGCTGGTGGGGCGCGGGCCGTTACCGCCACCACCACCACCATCACCATCACTACCATGGCGGCAGCAGACACCGGCGGGCAAGCGCAACCCGGCCTCCCTCGTCAGGCAGGCCGGGCGGAGTGGGCAGCGCCCAGCCGAGAAACAGCAACATATACTCCAAGAACCAGAACGCGGGACGGATGGCCCAGAGGCCCGGGGGCAGCGGCGCCCGGCCAGCCACGGCCGCGGGCAAGTCGAACAACCTCGTGACCGATTCCAGGGGAAATGTCTACCGCCAGGGTTCCAGCGGCAGCTGGGACAAGCGTTCGGGTGGCAGCTGGAAGTCGAGCTCGGCGCCGAGCGGCTCGAAAACAAGCAGCCAGCCCAGCGCCCGTTCGCGCGGACAGTCACGGAGCAAGAGTTACGGCTCTTTCGGCGGCAGCCGGGGCGGCGGCGGCCGGGGCGGCGGCGGCGGTCGGAGGAGATAACGGGGTTCACATCCATCGTCATTGCGAGGAGCCCACAGCCGTGGGCGACGAAGGAACAAGACTCTTTTGTCATCGCGAGGAGCAGGCGCAGCCTGCGACGTGGCGATCTCTCCTGATACAATACTGCGGCTCAGGAAACTGCCGCGTCGCCAGCTTCGCGGGCTCCTCGCAGTGACAGATATGGGCGGTGCTGTTCCTTTTGCTGACTTCCCGTTGATCGTCACGGGTCAGTGGCTCGCAATGACAATCGGATAACTCAGAATATGGGAGGGTGAACATGTCTCGTAAGATTCCAACGGCATTAATCCGTCTGCCAGCACTGCTGCTCGCCTTCTTTATCCTCCTCTTCGCCACCAGCCTCCCGGCCCAGGAAGCAGCGGCACCGTCCAAAGAACCCGCAGCCGCGGCGGCCACAGAGCAACCGCCGAAAGAGCAGGCGGAAGAAAAAGGTGGCATTGTCCTCCCGGCAAATGTGGTGAAGCGCGCGCCTGCCGACCAGCGGGCGACGCTCAGCATCATGAACCGCAAAATCACCCGGTTTCGGGCCGAGGTTACCGGGTCACCACCGAAAATACGCATCGAGGAATCGATCAACCGGATCACATCATTGTTCGACCAGGGCATCACCGGCCCGATTGACACGTATCCCATCCCCCGGGCGGTTCTCGTCCGCATCGACAAGAAGACCATTTTTGCCCTGGTGGATGAGGACCTGGACCTGATCGCGGGCGAAACGCTGGAGAGCCGGGCTGCCGAAGCCGTGGCAAACCTCGAGAAGGCCATTTCCGAAGCGGAAGAGATCCATATGCCGCAGCAACTCCTCCGCCAGGCGATCAATGCCCTGGTGGCCACCATTATTTTTGTTCTGTTGATCTGGCTGTTGCGAAGAACCCGGATAATCATCGAGAAGAAGTTCCTCAAGACCACCGGCAAGGGACTGCAAAAGAGTATCGCCGGACGGATTGCTTCGGGAAGGGACCAACGGGCGAAGATCATCGCCCTGGTGCGGCGCGTGGTTATGCTGACCTACGTGGCAGCCCTCCTGGTTCTCACCTACCTCTGGCTCACCCACGTCCTGATACGGTTCCCCTTCACCCGACCCTGGGGTGAGGCTCTGGGTAGTTTTCTCCTTGGTATCCTGGTCTGGATGGGTAAGGGCATAATCAGCGCCCTGCCCGGGCTGTTCACCGTCCTGGTGATCATTGTCATCACCCGCTGGGTGATCCGCCTGATCCATGCGATTTTCGATGCGGTGGAGGTGGGCCGCCTGGAACTCCCGGGCATCCACCCCGAAACGGCCAAACCCTCCCGGAAAATCATCTCCGGGTTGGCCTGGCTGCTGGCCCTGGTGGTGGCCTACCCCTTCCTCCCGGGCAGCGGTACCGATGCGTTCAAGGGGCTGAGCGTCTTTATCGGACTGGTGATCTCCCTCGGGTCCACCGGCATCGTCAACCAGCTGATGAGCGGCCTGATGCTGATGTATTCACGGGCCCTGCGCGAGGGCGACTTTGTCAAGGTGGGCGACGTGGAGGGGACGGTGCTTGAGCTGGGCATGCTCTCCACCAAGGTCCGCACCCGGTTCCGGGAGGAGGTTACCGTGCCTAATGCGGTGGTCATCTCCCATGAAACCTTCAATTACAGCCGCAATCCCGAAGAGGGCGTCACCGTCAACACCGTGGTGACCATCGGCTACGACACGCCGTGGCGGCAGGTCCATGCCATGCTGGAGCAGGCGGCGGCAAAGACCGAGGGTGTGCGCGACGAACCATTGCCTGTCGTCCTGCAGACCGGACTCTCGGACTACTATCCTGAATACAAGCTGATCGCCGTCATCGGGGACGCGGAGACCCGTCCCCGAGTGATGTCGCAGCTCTACGCCAACATCCAGGACATCTTCAACGAGCACGGAGTGCAGATCATGTCCCCGCACTACATCGCTGACCCGCCGGAACCGCTGATCGTGCCCCCGGACCGCCGGAATCCGCCGCCGGCTCCGCCGGAGGGCAAAGAGGATGGCCGATAAACCGCACGGTTCGAGTTCTGGTGACCACCCTGATCGGAGGGGGGCTTCCTGAACCCGGCCATTCGGCCCTTTTCAATGGTAAGATAATGGAATATCGAACAGGACGATTTCGCGAGGAGGATAATTCATGAAATTCACCAGATCCCTGACCCTGATGACCTGCTTCCTGCTGCTGGTCACTACCGCCGGCATGGCCCAGACCCCACCCGAACGGCTCATCGGCCGGATCATCAACACCGGAAGTGGTGGGGGCAGCGCCCACTTCACCCTGCAGATCGACCAGTTGACCCCGGACGAGGAGATGGACCGCCTCCGGATCCTGCTCCAGGAAAAAGGTGAGGGTGAGGTGATCAAGTCGATGGAAAAGATGCCCACCATCGGTTGGCTGAGGGTCGCCGACAGCATCCGTTACAACGTGGCGGTGATCGAGTCGATCCCCACCCCGGACGGCGGCCGGATCATCAGGGTGGTCACCAGCCGGTCACTGGCGTTCGGCGAAGTGATGCACACCACCCGGTCCCGGAAATACCGCTTCGGTATCGCCGAGGTCATGCTCGGCCCTGACGGGACGGGTGAGGGCTCGGTGCTCGCCGCGGCCCGGTTCAAGTTCAATAAGCAGGGTGACCTGGAGATCGAGAGTTTCGGCATTGGTCCGGTGAGGGTGCTCAACATTCAGACCAAGCCGGGGGACGGGAAATAGAGACCAGGCCGCATATCGATGCCGGGCTCCGGTCCGGAAAGCACACATGGAGGGGAGTCGCCAGGACTCATGAACAAAGCAACCGGGCAAAAATCCGAAAGTGACCAGGAACACCGCACCCTGCGGCACGCCATGTTGCTGGTGGTGCTGCTGGTGATGATCCTGCTGGGGCCGTTGGCCGGAGCCGATTTGAACATGGTGATTTTTCTGGGCGCCATGGCCGTGGTCGCGGTGCTGCTGGACGGCTGGCGGCACCGGACAAAGGTGGCAGTCACCATCATTGCCATGCCGGTCATCACGCTGGTCGCCATCCAGTTTCTGCCGCAGGGATCGAGGTGGAGGGTGCTTTTGCTGGACGATTGGCCGGCGATCGTTTACCAGATTCTGCTCATCGGCGTGATAGTCTATTGTGGCTGGCTCATCCTGAAATCTCTGCTGATGGCCCGCAGTGTGTCTGCCAATGAAATCCTCGGCGCCATCAGTCTCTACCTGGTCATCGCCCTTGTCTGGAGTTTCTCATTTGACCTGCTGGAACGGGCCGAGCCCGGTTCCTTCAATCTCATCGATCCGGCAGAACAGGCGGCCTCCCTGGAGGGCGACCACCGGGATATCGCCATGCAGTTCCTTTACTTTAGTCTGGTCACCCAGTCATCAACGGGATATGGCGACATCACCCCAGCCTCGACCCTGGCCCAGCGAATGGTGGCTATACAGGCAGTTATGGGGCAGTTCTACATGGCGGTGGTGGTGGCCTACCTGATCAGCCTCTTTATGGTTCAACGGAGGGAAAACAATCCCTCATCGGGGCGATCCAGCCCCACGTCACATCAACGAAAGGAATAGAGCAATGAAGTATTTCCAGGGGAAACCCATGATGATCGTTCTGGCCGTGCTGGCCACCCTGACGCTGAGTGCGGCAATCTGCCAGGCCCAGGCCCCTGAAGCCGCGCCAGCACCTGAGTTCACACCCGAACGGATCTCCGGCCGCATCGTCAACACCGAGGGCGGGGCGGGCAGTTACACTTTCACCATGCAGATCAACGATGTGAGCACGGATGAGGAGATCGCCGAACTGCAGGCCCTGCTCAAGGATAAGGGTGACCAGGACGTGCTCAAGGTAATGGAGAAGATGGATCCCAACGGCTGGGTGAGGATCGGCGACGACCTGCGGGTGAACGTGGCGGTGATACGTTCCGTCCCCACAGAAAACGGCCGGCTGATCCGGGCGGTCACCTACCGCACGCTCCATTTCACTGAAGAGATGGAGCGCACCCGGTCGAGGAAATACCGTTTCGGCATGATTGACATCGTGCTCGATTCCAGCGGGGCCGGAGAGGGCACGGTTTTTGTCGCCGCAAGGACGGCGGGCTGGAGGTCGAGAGCTACGGCATCGCCCCGGTGAAGGTCCTCAACCTGCAAGCCAAGCCGCACAGCGGGAAATAGCAAAGGGTCACCATGTCTGTATCGGAACAAATTACCGAACTGCAGACCCGGATGCAGCTGTCGATCATCGGCCAGGAGCATGTTGTTGAACGGCTGGTGATCGGGCTGCTGGCCAACGGTAACCTGCTGCTGGAAGGGCTGCCGGGGCTGGCCAAGACGAGGGCGGTGAAAGCGATGGCCACCAACCTCGCCGCCGACCTCAGCCGGATACAGTTCACGCCGGACCTGCTGCCATCCGACGTCACCGGCTCCGAGGTCTATTTCCAGGCCGAGGGCAAGGGCGAGTTCCGCTTCGATCCGGGTCCGCTGTTCGCCAACCTGGTGCTGGCCGATGAGATCAACCGCGCCCCGGCCAAGGTCCAGGCAGCCCTGCTGGAAGCCATGGAGGAACGGCAGGTGACCGTGGCCGGCACGACCCACAAGATGCCAGACCTGTTCATGGTGCTGGCCACCCAGAACCCCATCGAGCAGGAGGGGACCTATCCCCTGCCCGAAGCGCAGATGGACCGCTTCCTGATGCACGTGCTGATCACCTATCCCGACGAGGCCTCGGAAGCGAAGATCATCCGCCTGGTGCGCGGTGAGGAGAAGGCAGCGGCCGAAGGGGAAGGGGACAAGCCCGAGCCGATCCCCCAGCAGGCGGTGTTCGACGCCCGCCACGAGATCCACCAGATCCACACCTCGGAGGCCGTGGAGCAGTATATCGTCCAGCTGATTTTCGCCACCCGCTACCCCGAGCGGTTCGGCGACGACCTGAAACGCTGGATCCAGGTGGGCGCCAGCCCCCGCGGCGGCCTGGCCCTGGACCGCTGTTCACGGGCCCACGCCTGGCTCAACCGCCGGGACCACGTGACCCCGGACGACGTGCGGGCGGTGGTCCACGACTGTCTGCGCCACCGCCTGATGCTCAGTTACGAGGCCAACGCCGAGGGGATGAGCAGTCACCAGGTGGTGAGCGAAATCGTCAAGCTGGTGGCGGTGGCGTGAATCAAGACCAGACCGGCAACACAGTAAAAGAGAGATTGGGGCCAATGAAGATGAAATATCATGTAAGGATCGTGCTGTGCGCGGCGGCGATGTGCTGCCTGATGGTTCTCGCCGGCGGCTGTCAGCAACCGGCGCCACCCGAAGATACTGCTGCAGCCGACCCGCTGCCCTCCTGGAATGAAGGGGCATCCCGCTCGGCCATCCTTGATTTTGTGACCACGGTCACCGACAAGGAGGGCCCCGAATTCGTGCCCCAGCCCGAACGAATCGCGGTCTTCGACAACGACGGCACGCTCTGGGCCGAACAGCCGGCCTATTTCCAGTTGCTGTTCGCCATCGACCGGGTCAAGGCCATTGCCCCGGACCACCCGGAATGGGTCGCGACCCAGCCGTTCCGGGCCGTGCTGGAGAACGACATGGCCGCGCTCGCCGCCTCCGGCGAGCACGGGCTGCTGGAGCTGGTCATGGCCACCCATGCCGGCATGACCACCGACGAGTTCGAGAAGGTTGTCACCGGCTGGCTGGCCGAAGCCAGGCACCCGAAAACCGGCCGGCCTTATACCGAGATGGTTTACCAGCCGATGCTGGAGCTGCTCGACTATCTGCGCACTAACGGGTTCAAGACCTACATCGTCTCCGGCGGCGGCATCGAATTCATGCGACCCTGGACCGAGGGGGTCTACGGCATTCCTCCAGAACAGGTGGTGGGCAGCAGCATTAAAACGGTCTTTGAGATGACGAATGATGGCCCGGTGCTTCGCCGTCTGCCGGAAATCGACTTCATCGATGACAAGGCCGGAAAACCGGTGGGGATCAACAGCCACATCGGCCGCCGTCCCATCGCCGCGTTCGGCAACTCCGACGGTGACCTGCAAATGCTGCAGTACACCGCTGCCGGTGACGGAGCGCGGTTCATGCTCTACGTGCACCACGACGATGCCGATCGCGAGTGGGCCTATGACCGGGACTCCCACATCGGACGCCTGGACCAGGGCCTGGAAGAAGCAGCGGCCAACGGCTGGACCGTGGTGAGCATGAAGAACGACTGGAACCGGATCTTCTCCTGGCAGACCGCCGGCGAGTGAGCCGACTGAGTGATTCCGGAAACGGAATTGGATCAGGGTACGCTAAGACATTGCGGGGCAACCCGCGGAGGTGAGATGGTGCCGGACAGCACATCAGAAGGCGTATACGTCGATCTGGGTGACCTGGCCCGGCTGGAGTACAAGGCCTCGGGGTTCAGCTTCCTGCCTCGCCAGCCGGTGCACAGCCTGCTCTCCGGGCGCCACGCTTCCCGCATGCGTGGCCGGGGCCTCAACTTCGAGGAGATCCGCCGCTACCTCCCTGGCGATGACATCCGCACCATGGACTGGAAGATCACCCAGCGCACCGGCAAACCCCACGTGCGGGTCTTCACCGAAGAACGGGACCGCCCGGCGCTCCTGGTGGTGGACCAGCGTCTCTCCATGTTCTTCGGCAGCCGGCGGGCGATGAAGTCGGTGGTGGCCGCGGAGTTGGCCGCCCTCTCTGCCTGGCGAGTCTTCTCCGCCGGCGACCGGGTGGGCGCGCTGGTCTTCAACGACTCGGAAATGAAGGACATCAAGCCGCTTCGCAGTCGCAGCCGGGTGATGCAGATCCTCGGCGCGGTCACTGAAATGAACCACGCCCTCCGTGTGGACACCGGGATCACCGAAAACCCGGGGATGCTCAACCAGGCGCTGGAAAAGGCCGTGCGGCTGGCGACCCACGATCACCTGGTCTGCCTGGTCAGCGACTTCAGCGGCTTCGACGATGACTCGAAACGGATGCTGACCCGCATCGCCGCGCACAACGACGTGATTGCCGCCCTGCTCTACGACCCGGTGAAGCTCGAACTGCCCGACGCCGGCCGGCTGGTGATCAGCGACGGCGAGCTGCAGCTGGAACTGGACAGCGGCAAGGGCCGCCTGCGCCGGCGCATGTCAGATTACTTCGACGAGAAGCTGAAGGGGATCAAGGAGGATCTGGGCCGGGTGGGCGTACCGGTGCTGCTGCTCCACACCGCCGAGGACCCGGCCATACAAATCCGCCGGCTGCTGGGGTACTCACCGGGGAAGCGGGGATGACCGATGTTCGGCGAAGACTTCGGCAACACATTCCTCGACAAGCTGCAGGAGATCAGCCTGCCCCAGCCGGCAGCCTGGACACCCCAGACGGTGGGGTGGTATGTGCTGGCGGCGCTGGCGGCCCTGGGTCTGCTCTGGCTGGTCCGGGCCATGGTCCGCCGGTGGGCGGCCAACCGCTACCGCCGTGCCGCCCTGGCCGAGCTGGCCGGCATCCAGTCGCAGCTGGGCGGAGAGGCCGGCCCCGCCAATGCACTGGCCGAGATCCCGGCCCTGCTCAAGCGGACGGCCCTGGCGGTGTTCCCCCGTGCCGATGTTGCCGGTCTCTCCGGTGAAGCCTGGCTCGGTTTCCTCGATGCCAGCGCCGGCTCCACCGATTTCAGCAGTGGGCCGGGCCGTCTGCTGGCCGACCTGCCCTACTCCCCGGCAGCGGCATCCCCGCCGGCCGATGATGTTCGGAAACTGATCGCGGTATCGCGTCGCTGGATCAGGAGACACCGGCGGATGGAACGGGGAGACTGACCATGCTGCAGTTCGATCACCCCTGGATGTTTGTCCTGCTGGTGCTCCCGGTGCTGGTGCGGTTTCTGTTGCCGCCCTACCGCGAAGGGAAGGAGTCGGTGCGCGCCCCATTCTTCGACGAGCTGGCCGGCGCGGCAAAGGTGCAGCCATCAAAAGGGGTGGTGGTCCTTCGACGCAACCTGTTCCAGCTGTTCCTCCTCCCCCTCACCTGGCTGCTGCTGGTGACGGCGCTGGCCGCCCCGCAGTGGGTGGAGGACCCCATTGAAAAGATCGAGTCGGCCCGCGACCTGATGCTGGCCGTTGACCTCTCGGGGTCGATGGAGACCCGCGACTTCACCGGCGAGGGGGGCGAGCTGGTGGACCGCCTCACCGCGGTGAAGATGGTGCTGGCCGATTTTGTGGAGAGGCGGAGCACCGACCGGCTGGGCCTGATCCTCTTCGGCAATGCCGCGTTCCTCCAGGTCCCCTTCACCATGGACCATCAGACCTTTTCCACCCTGCTGGACGAGGCACAGATCCGCATGGCCGGGCCGCGGACCATGCTGGGTGACGCGGTGGGGCTGGCCATCCAGGTCTTCGAGAAGAGCGGCGCCGAGCAGCGGCTGCTGATCCTGCTCACCGACGGCAACGACACCGGCAGCAAGATCCCGCCGGTGAAGGCTGCCGGCATCGCGGCGATGCACGAGATCACCATCCACGTCATCGGGGTGGGCGATGCTTCGGCCGCCGGCGAGGCGCCGCTGGACGAAGCGACCCTGCGGCAGATGGCGGAGGCCACCGGCGGGAAGTATTTCCACGCCGGCGACAGCGGCGAACTGGAGAACGTGTACGAGGAAATCGACGCCCTGGAACCCCAGGACTTCGAATCGTTCTCCTACCGGCCAAAGCGGCCGCTCTTCCACTGGCCCCTGGCCGCGGTTCTCATACTGCTGGCGGCGTACCACCTGGTGATGGCCGGCTGGAGCCTCATCCGGCGGAGGGGGGCGGCCCATGCCTGACCTGGTCCAGTTCGCCCATTTCCACTTCCTGCGGCCCTGGTGGCTGCTGATGCTGCTTCCGGCCCTGCTGGTCTTCCTCGGGCTGCGTTTCCAGCAGAGCGCCGCCTGGAAGTGGCGGGCGGTGATTGCCCCGCACCTGCTGGAGCACCTGGTGGTCAGCCCGGCCGGGCGGTCGAAAATCAGGCCCCTGCACCTGCTGACACTCCTGATGGTGGTCTCCGCCCTGGCTCTGGCCGGACCGTCATGGCGCCGTGAGCCGCCGCCATTTACCCAGGACACCGCGCCCCTGGTGCTGGCCCTCGACCTCTCGGCCTCGATGCTGGTCGAGGACATCCAGCCCTCACGGCTGGAGCGGGCCAAGCAGAAGGGGGCCGACATCCTGGCCGGGCGGAAGGGGGCGCCCACCGCACTGCTGGCCTACGCCGGCAGCGCCCACATGGTCATCCCCTTCACCGACGACCCGGGGGCCATCGAGCTCTACCTCTCCTCGCTGGAACCGGCGCTGATGCCGGTGCCGGGCAAAGACACCGGCCGGGCACTGGCCCTGGCCCAGCAGATGCTGGCGACGGAGGAGACACCGGGGACCATCCTCTTCCTCACCGACGGGGTCGAGGAAGTATCCCGCCCGGCTTTGGTTGAACACGGGCAAACGCAACGCGACCAGCTGGCCTTTCTCGCCGTGGCCACCGAACAGGGTGGTCCGATCCCGGCGGTGGGGGGCGACGGGTTGGACGGTGCGGCCGGCGTGAGCCGTCTGGACCGGGCGGGCCTGGAGTCGCTGGCCTCGGACTGCGGCGGATACCTCACCCTGGTCACCGTGGACGACACCGACGTCCGCCGGCTGGACGGCCG